>RHMF01001615.1_pt1 | contig 10336 bp, 10 predicted proteins | sample 5365151 | NCBI WGS metagenome assembly RHMF01 (sample SAMN10266501, study PRJNA497801) | feces metagenome | isolation source: feces | host: Bos taurus | place: China: Prairie of Fairy Mountain | collected 2017-08-14 | reverse complement strand
TGCTCTACAAAGCTCATTTCGCAATCCACTTGAGTAAACTCAGGTTGGCGATCTGCTCTTAGGTCTTCATCTCTAAAGCATTTCACGATTTGGAAATAGCGATCATAGCCTGCAACCATCAACAACTGCTTAAAGGTTTGAGGAGATTGAGGCAATGCGTAGAATTCATTAGGATTCACACGAGAAGGAACAACGAAATCTCTCGCTCCTTCCGGTGTAGAACGAATCAAGAAAGGCGTTTCAATCTCCATAAACTTCTGTTCGTTCATGTAGTTTCTTGTCAAGATAGACAATTGATGCCTTAATTCAAGATTTTTTCTTACGCAAGGACGTCTTAAATCCAAATAACGGTATTTCATTCTCAATTCTTCACCTCCGTCAGTGTTGTCTTCTATTGTGAAAGGTGGAGTTTTAGCCTCATTCAATACTGTTATCTTATCTACGAGTATTTCTATTTCTCCTGTTGGAATGTTGTTATTTTTGTTGCTTCTTTCAGATACGACACCTTCAACTTGCAAAACATATTCACGACCAAGCGTTCTGGCTTGATTACACAAATCTGCATTTGTTTCCATATTGAAAACAAGCTGAGTAATTCCATATCTGTCACGCAAATCTACAAAAGTCATACCGCCCAAATCTCGTGAACGTTGCAACCAACCAGCCAATACAACTCTTGTTCCACAGTCTTTCAAATTTAATTCACCGCAAGTGTGAGTCCTTAACATATTCTCTTTATTCTGTTTGTTTATTCTGATATTGTTTACTTAGGTTAAAGTTTTGCGGATACTTAGCTACCTTATCCTTATAAAACTCTTGAATCTTTTTTAAGTCGGATTCATAATCGCCAGTTGGGTAGAAAATAATACCACTTCCCCCAAGCTTTTTCTCATAATCCAACCAAGAGAGATAAATCGGCTTTTGGGCTTTCATAGCAATGTGATAGAAACCTTTCTTCCAGTGTTCTGTGTATTTTCTTGTGCCTTCCGGAGTGATTATTATAGAGAAATCATCATTCTCTTTCAGCTTTTTGACAGCCTCATCGACCATTCCAAGACCTCTTTTCCTATCAACAGGAACACCTCCCAAAGCTTTCAAAATTGGCCCCAAAGGAAAGAAAAACAATTCCTTCTTTATAAAGAAGTGAGCGTTAACTCCAAGTTTCCATAAACCACATCTACCCCACACAAAGTCCCACATAGAAGTATGAGGAGCTTCTATGAAAACACAATTCTTCATTTCAGGCTCTGGTTCGCCAATAAGCTTCCAGCCACCCAGCCACATCAAGAAATCCGCAAACTTTTTCATTTACCTATTTTATGATAGCGAAAGTGTCTTTTGCGATAACCAATTCCTCATCTGTTGTTACAGAAAGGATTTTCACGCGACTGCTTTCCTTAGATATGATTCCGTCTTGGCCAGCCATTGCTTCATTTTGCTTTTCGTCGATTTCAGCACCAAGAAACTCCAATCCACGACAGATTTCTTGTCTTTGCCACCAAGCATTCTCACCTATACCACCGGTAAACAAGATTGCATCAACGCCACCCATTGCAGCAGCGTACGCACCTATGTATTTCTTAACTCTATATGCGAACATATCGAAAGCATATGTCTCTCTCTCTTTGCCTTCTCTCTTTCCAGCCATGATATCACGCATATCAACAACTCCACCTGTGATTCCGTTCAAACCACATTTCTTATTGATAAAGTTGTTCATATCTTTGATTGTCATGTTTTCTTTTTCTGCAATGTAAAGAAGAACACCTAAATCCAAATCTCCACATCTTGAACCCATGATTAGACCTTCAACAGGAGTGAATCCCATAGAAGTATCTACTGATTTGCCATTTTTCACAGCACAAATTGAAGCACCAGAACCCAAGTGGCAAGAAATAATTTTTGAATTGTTTATATCCAAACCTGCCATCTTTGCAGCCTTAGGAGCTACAAATCTGTGTGAAGTTCCGTGGAAGCCATAACGACGAACCTTATCTGTTTGATAGTATTCGTAAGGTATTGCATAAAGGTATGCTTCCTCAGGCATAGTTTGGTGGAATGAAGTATCAAACACAGCAACTTGAGGAACGTTTGGCAATATTGCCTCCATTGCTTCTATACCTTGCAAGTTTGCAGGGTTGTGAAGCGGAGCCAAAGCAAACAAAGCTCTGATTTGTTCTTTTTCTTTTTCACCTACACGTACTGATTCTTTGAAAATTTCACCACCATGAGCAACTCTATGACCACAAGCGTTGATTTCTGTCAATGAAGATATAACTCCAATCTTTTCATCAACCAAAGCATCTAACACCATCTTGATTCCTGCTTTGTGATCTGGGATTGGTTGTTGTACATAATACTTATCCTTTCCAACAGGTTTATGAGTAAACTCACCCATTTCCAAACCTACTCTTTCTAACAAACCTTTCGCCAAAAGTGTTGCATTGGCTGAATTATCCATATCTATCAATTGATATTTGATAGAGCTGCTTCCGCAGTTTAGAACTAATATTTTCATAGCTTTATATTTTAATTTTTATTTTCTATTCCCAATTTCTTATACACCTCTTGCAAAGACTCATAATCGTCAGTCATTATAAGAAGTTTATCCTTTTCCTCCAATGCAGTTTTGCCTGTTGGAACGAAATATTTTTCTTCCCTTTTCACCATAACCGCTAGGGAGTTTTCAGGCAATTTAATATCCATTAGTCTGTTTCCATTCTCAACTGTCTTTGCTGTAAGCTCAACTTCTGCCAACACAGTCTTTATATCGTTAGAAACATCTATATCAAAATCTCTAAGTTTTGAAACATTCCTTGATTTCTCTGCAAGTTTCAACCATCTTGCAACAATCGGTAAGGACGTTCCTTGCACAAGTAATGAAACCAAAGTACAGAAGAACACTATATTAAACATCAAGCGAGCATGTGGCAAGTTCTCTGCCAATGGAATGATTGCAAAGATGATTGGAACTGCTCCTCTCAAACCAACCCACGAAACATATGTTTTTGCTTTCAATGTCATCTTTCTGAATGGCAAAAGGCACAAAAACACAGACAAAGGTCGTGCAATAAATATCATCAAAAGGCTAATTATCAAAGCAGGAAGAGCAATCGGCAACAGCTCATGAGGATTCACCAACAATCCAAGCATCAAGAACATCACCAATTGGAACAACCAAGCTAAGCCATCAAAGAAATTGATAGACGATCTCTTGTGAACGAACTTAGAATTTCCTATAACCAAACCTGCTATATAAACTGCCAAATATCCATTCCCTTGAAGGAAATATGTAGCGGAAAAAATAAAGATACAGAAAGTCAAAACGAGTATAGGATAAAGCGAATCGTTACCGATGCGAATACGATTTATAACAAAGACTGCAAATTTTCCTAATGCAAATCCCAATCCTGCTCCAATCAAAAGCTGCATCAGTAATTTGAGTATTATAATCCAATAATTAGGAGCCGAACCCATTGAAACTATATCAACAAGTGTCAGTACCAAAAGGTAAGCCATAGGGTCGTTACTACCACTTTCCAACTCCAACATCGGACGTAAGTTTTGCTTTAAGTTCAATCCCTTGGAACGAAGTATCGAAAAGACAGATGCAGAGTCAGTAGATGACATTATGGCTGCTAACAACAAGGCTGTCATAAAGCCAACAGCTCCGCTCTCATAAGTTTTCCCCAACACAAACCAAACCAATACTCCGGTAAGCAAAGCAGTTATCAAAACGCCAAAAGTAGATAGCAAAGCACCTTGAAGTAAGACCGGTCTAATCTCTCCAAACTTCGTATCCATACCACCAGAGAAAAGAATAATACACAAAGCTACTGTACCGACTGCTTGTGCTGTATGAATATTATCAAATTGAACACCAATCCCATCAGAACCGGCCAACATTCCAACTCCAAGAAACAACAACAAGGCGGGAACGCCATATTTCGAACTCGCCTTACCGGCAAATACGCTCAAAAAGAATAGAGCCGAAAGTGCTAAAAGAACAACTTCTATCTGCATATTGGGAAAAGTTTATTTACTCTGCAAATATACGAAAATAAACGTCTAATTATTGCAGTTTGGCTTAAAAAAACGCAAGATTAAGTTTAAGTTTCAACAAAACGAGGTTTCAGCATTATCGATTCTTCGTTTTAATTTTCTAAAACGAAGAAAGAATTTTCTGAAATCAAGTTTTATTTCGACGCAATTTAGTTTTGTAACAACTTACTCTAAATTCTGTTCGATATATGTTGCAAGCACTTTCATAAAAGCAGCAGGGCGATCGACAAATACCCAATGTGATGCTTCTGATATGGTGATTATTTCAGAGTTTTCGTACAATGAAGAGAACAAATCCAAATCTTCTTCTTTTGTAAACTCACTTCTATCTCCTCTTATCAACAAAGCGGGTATAGAATTTTTATTTAACTCCACTGCTCCTGCCACTTCGCTCATATATTCAGCCAATATAGGAGCATTACTTCGCCACTTTAAGACGCCATGTTCATTCTCTACATTTTGCATCAACAAAGCCAACCAACCCTTATCGGAAACAAATTGACGGAAATGCTCCAACAAATCTTTCCTGTAACGAAACAGTTCGGGCTTTGTTTGTTTTATCACATCAGCTATTGAACCTCTTTGACAGAGTTCAGGATAGGATTTTGGCAATATATCAACCACAATGACAGAACTATATTCCGTTGGATAGAAATCAGCCATCTTCATTATGATTTTTCCTCCCATTGAATGACCTACAAGAATTGGTTTGCCCAAAGAATGATTGGAAAGAAAGTCATAAAGAAAGCGTGCCATGGAATCATAAGAGAACATATCGGTATGGAAACTCCGTCCGTGATTAGGCAAATCGGGGATTATCACATGAAAGCCACAATCGGCTAAATACTCACCAAATTTCAACCAATGCTCACTTAAACCTAGCCAACCATGTGCTATGAATATCGTTCTTGCCTCTGGATTTCCCAGTTCTCTATAAAAAAATCGCATATCTAAACAAAAAGACTTCGTTTTGCAAAGGTACAAAAAACAAAAAGATAGAAATTTATAATAAAAAAAATACTCGTTTGTTTGTAGTTTGAAAAAAATATCTTAGTTTTGCAAAATAGAAATATAATAATCTAACATTTATGGAATACATAACCATTATCATCTTTGCGGTTTTCGTAAACAACGTTATCTTATCTCAATTCTTGGGAATATGTCCTTTTTTGGGCGTTTCAACAAAAGTAAGCACCGCTGCGGGAATGGGAGCTGCAGTTGTATTTGTTATGACGCTATCAACCATTGTAACTTTCTTGTTGCAGAAATTTGTCTTGGTCCCTTTTGGTATAGAGTTTCTACAAACTATTGTTTTCATTCTGGTGATTGCAGCTTTGGTGCAAATGGTTGAAATCATATTAAAGAAAATCAGTCCTGCTCTTTATCAAGCATTAGGCGTGTTTTTACCTTTGATTACAACAAACTGTGCTGTTTTAGGTATTTCAATCCTTGTTGTACAAAAGGGTTATAATCTTTTGGAAGGTATAACTTATACTATAGGAATTTCACTTGGTTTTACTCTTGCCATGGTTATTTTTGCTGGTTTAAGAGAACATCTTGAGTTGGTTGAAGTTCCAAAAGGCGTTAAGGGTATTCCGATTGCGTTGATTACTGCAGGAATTCTTGCAATGGCATTTATGGGATTTGCAGGTTTAGTAAAGCTATAAATCATACTTGGCTATATGATAGACAAACAAACAAATAAGCACTTATCTAAAGCTCTTAAAGATAAGAAACGCAAACCGGGTTGGTGGGCTAAAAGAAGTAGAAAGAAGCTTATTGCAGAGATTTTGGAGGAACTTGAATCGTTCAATCCTAATGCTGTATGGGCTCATAAGGATTTTGTTTCTGCTTGTGAGAAAAGGCCGAAAAACATCACCCTTTACATAGAATTCCCTGAGGATTGCGAAGAAGGAATTGCAGAAAAAGTCGGTATGGAAATGGATAAAGCCATTCCGAAGAAGCAAATCGATATTATAAATGTGAAAACTTTACTTCCATCTGTTAGAGAGTTTGTTTTCAAAGATGTAGATCAGATTCTATAGTTCTGCAATGTTGATTTCCGCTGTAATTATTACTCTAAACGAGGAGTCTAATATCGAAAGGTGTTTGGCATCTCTGCAAGGGATTGCTGACGAGATTGTTATTGTCGATTCGTTTTCAACAGATAGAACACAGGAGTTAGCTCTTTCGTTCCCAAATGTTAAGTTTTATTCTCAGAAATGGTTGGGATATACCGGCCAAAAGAACTTTGCCAACAATTTAACTTCATTTGACACTATTCTTTCCATAGATGCCGACGAAGTTCTTTCAGAAGAATTGAAAGAAAGCATCTTAGAAATTAAGCAAACTAAGGAAAATCCATTGCATGTTTTCGAAGTGTCTCGCTTAACTAACTATTGCGGACATTGGATTAAGCATTGCGGTTGGTATCCTGACAAAAAAATCCGCATATTCAATAGAAAAACTGTTCAATGGCAAGGAGATTTTGTTCATGAGACTCTTTCGCTACCTGAAAAGGTCGAAATAACTCATCTGAAAGGCGATTTGCTGCACTATTCCTACAATACAAGCACTGATCACTTAGAAAGATTGAATAAATATTCTTCTTTGGCTGCTAAGGAAGCTTTTAATAAAGGCAAGAAGTCTTCGATTTGTGGTATTTGGTTCAGACCTAAGTGGAGGTTTTTTAGAGATTATATCCTTAAAGGTGGCATATTTGATGGCTATGCGGGCTATCAAGTGTGTAAAATGTCAGCTTATATCACCTTTGCTAAGTATATAAAACTTAGAGAGTACAATCAAAAAGGTGAAATAACGAAATAGAATCAGCGTTTTTGTTTTGCTGATTCTACTTTCCGTTAAACATATTCATGGTTCTGTCCATGCCTATTGTGGCAAAAGATTTGATTATATCGCAACAAAGATCTAATTTTTCATCTGTTTTAGTCCAATCCTCGCCTTCAATTTTCCCTAAGACGAAGTCTATTTGTCTGCCTTTGGAATAGTTGTTTCCTATACCAAATCTTAGACGGTTGAATTTATTATGGCCTAAAGATGCAATTATATCCTTTAATCCATTGTGTCCTCCGTCGCTTCCTCCCATTCTCATACGGATTGTGCCTAAGTCTAAGGCTAAATCATCGACTATTATCAAGAGGTTTTCAAGAGGAATCTTTTCTTTGTCTAACCAATATTTCACAGCCTTTCCGCTCAAATTCATAAAGGTCGTAGGCTTTGCTAATATCAATGTTCTGCCTTTCACCTTTGCTTGTGCTATATAGGCATGACGCTCTATCGAAAACTTTATTTGATTGGCTGGATTTTCAATATTCAATGTTTTTACGAATCTATCCAATGCCATAAAGCCTATATTGTGGCGTGTTTGTTCGTATTCCTCTCCCGGATTCCCTAATCCGACTATTAAGTATTTCATATCATAAAAATTAAGGCTGTACTGATTATGTACAGCCTTAAATATATTGGTTTATTACTTAGAATTATCTTCCTGAAGCACGAGTTGGTTTTACCCAAACAACGATACTTGACTTCACGTCCATCAATTCTACGTTTTCAATTGAAACTTGCTCAACTTTAACGCCTTGTCCGATTGCCAATTCGCTGATATTAACTTCTGCATATTGAGGTATAGCATCAGGCAAACCTTTAACCTTTAACTTACGTATTTTAGTCATCAATTTACCACCTTGTAATACTCCGGGAGCTGTTCCAACTGTCTTTACAGGGATTGAAATTGTTACTGGCTTGTCATCAAATATTCTCAAGAAGTCTGCATGTAATACCTCGTCTGTTACAGGGTGGTATTGGATTTCTTGAAGTATTGCACGGCATTTTGCTCCGTCTATCTCCAATTCAACATAGTGTGTGTCTGGAGTAAACAACAATGGCTTGAATGCTTTTTGTGCTACAGAAAATCTTACTTGACCTTCTGCACCTCCGTAGATTACACAAGGCACCATGCCTTCTCTACGCAATGATTTTGCATCTTTTTTCCCTACGTTCTCTCTTAGAGAACCGCTCATAGATACTGTGTACATTTTAATTTGGTTTTTTATTGTTTATAAATTAAGGATTTGTTAGAAACGTTCTACAACTCCTTTTTGTTTAACTGCTATTTCATAAAAATCAGCTATCGATTCATAGTTTTCTACTCTTCTGATTGCTTCTGCAAAAATTGAAGCGGTAGAAAGGACTTTGATTTTCGAGCTTTCACGTCTCAAAGGTATAGTATCAGTTACTATAAGCTCTTCCATACAAGAAGCTTCTACCTTTTCCATAGCCTCTCCACTCAATACAGGGTGAGTAATCATCGCTCTAACACTTGCAGCTCCACATAACTTAATCAAATCTGCCGCTTTGCAAAGTGTATTTCCTGTATCAACAATATCATCTACCAATATAACGTGTTTGCCTTTAACATCACCAATCAATTGCATTGTTCCAATTTCATTAGGCTTGTTTCTTTGTTTATAACACATAACAAAACCTGTTCCTAACGTTTTAGCATATTGGCTTGCTCTCTTTGTACCTCCAACATCTGGAGAAGCAAACAAAAGTTCTTCTGTAGGAACTTCTTGTCCTCTCAAATAAGGTATAAAGATTGAAGATGCCAACAAATGATCCACAGGTATGTTAAAGAAACCTTGGATTTGGTCTGCGTGCAAGTCCATTGTAATAACTCTGCTTACTCCTGCTGTTTGAAGCAAATCTGCAACCAACTTCGCAGCTATTGGAACTCTTGGCTTATCTTTTCTATCTTGACGAGCAAAACCAAAATAAGGGATAACAGCTATTATTCTCTTTGCAGAGGCTCTTTTTGCTGCGTCTGCAAGCATTAACAATTCCATCAAATTATCTGATGGTGCAAATGTAGATTGAATAATAAACACATCACAACCTCTTAAATTTTGTTCGTAAGAAGGTTGAAATTCTCCGTCTGCATATTGTAACACGATAGAGTTTCCTAACGGTTTTTGATATACTTCGGAAATTTTCTTAGCAAGGTAATTTGTTGCTCTACCTGTAAAAAGCGCCGTAGTGTCTTTTTGATTTGTGTTTGACATAACTTTTTTCCTATATAACGAATGACTGATTTTGAGGTTGCAAAGTTACGGAGATTTTCTCAATTTGAAAAAAAAATCAAGAAATATTTGCTAGTTAAAAAATTTGTCGTATCTTTGCAAACGCAAAACAGGGGCATCTGTGGCGGAATAGGTAGACGCGCTAGACTCAAAATCTAGTGGGATAAAACCCGTGCCGGTTCGATTCCGGCCAGATGTACAAAGCGAAGAGGAGAGTTTAACTTTCCTCTTTTTTTATTGCCTTTTTGTTGGTTTGCCTTCTTAAATAACACTCTGCAAAACCTCATCTCAAAAGCACCTAATCAACTGATAACCTTGCTATAATCTCTATTCAGAAACCTAAATCCAAGCTTTTTCACCCACAAATTCTACTACCATCAAACCTATACCTATTTCAATCTCGCACAACAAAATTCACACAAAACCTAAAGCAAAAACACACTTTCAAAAACCATATTTCCACTTAGCAAAACAGCTCTCAAAGTTCAAAAAACCTCATATTAACACCTCAACTTTTCGATTAAACACAACAAATTTCTATCTCAAAACACGCCATTCAAGAGAAAAAACATCTAAAAAACCGAACTAAAATCCCAATCCGAAGAAGATTTTTTCGATTTCTTTTACAAAATTTTCCAATTCTTGATTCAAAAAGTAATAAATCGAAGAATCAGTTTTCTAAAACGAAGAAAGAATTTCCTGAAATCAAGTTTCAGAAAATTCTTTTCAAGTATTATTTTCGTGAATTCAAGACTTATTTTCAGTCCTTCAAGATTTGATGCCTACGCTTCGAAATATGGCTTTGAGGATTATTCACATTACCCAAATTATATCTCGCTTATCTTTTTTCTAAGCAAAGGATGAATAAAGTCAGGCATTATTTCCTTTAAGGGATTCAAAACAAAATCTCGCTTATCTATCAAAGGATGCGGCACTTTCAGCCTTTCAGTATCTATTATCTTGTCTTCACAAAACAGAATGTCTATATCAATTGTGCGAGACGAATATCCAACACTTGTTTCACTGCGTTCGCGTCCGAGTTTTGCCTCAATAGCATTACAAATATCAAGAGCCTGCTCCGGAGTCTTTGAAGTACGAAACACAGCTACGCTATTCATAAACATATTCTCTGATTCAAATCCCCAAGGTTTTGTCTCCAAAAACGAGGATTT
>RHMF01002282.1_pt1 | contig 10348 bp, 13 predicted proteins | sample 5365151 | NCBI WGS metagenome assembly RHMF01 (sample SAMN10266501, study PRJNA497801) | feces metagenome | isolation source: feces | host: Bos taurus | place: China: Prairie of Fairy Mountain | collected 2017-08-14 | reverse complement strand
CAATTACGTTGTAGTAGGTAGCTCTTCCGATAAATATCTTTGGATTTTAAGCCGTACACCTCAATTAGAAGAAAGCATAAAACAAAATCTTCTTACAAAAATCTCCGAAAGAGGCTACGATACAACAGCATTATATTTTGTGCCACAATAGCGAGAAAAAGCAACTTATGTTTTTAACAACAAAAAAGCGTGCAAGAAATCTTCTATCGAAGCCCTTGCACGCTTTTTTTTATAAAGCCATTATCTTTCTAAGCGTTGTATTCCTTATTGAAGGTTTCTACATCTTTTTCTAAATCAAGACGTGGAAGTGTTTTAAACACTTTGTAAATGTCTCATTATTAAAATATATAAACTATTAAGATTGAAACGAAATATTTTTTACTACACCTCTTTCAAGAATTTTATGACATCTTTAATTTGTGTTTCAAAATTCAATTCTTCTTGCGATAAACCGATACAATTTCCACACATATTCCCATAAGTATCATCATCCATATCCCTAAACTTAATTATATTTTCTTCCAACGCTTTATAATCTCTTGCTTTTGAAACGAACCCTATGTTATTATCCATAATAAATTTTGCAGGCTCACCATCCCCACAAAACAATATAGGCAATCCCATTGGTAAAATATCATAAATTTTACTTGGAAACGCTCCATAAATTCTTACACATAAAGGAACTATTGCCACATCAACAAAAGAATAAATTTCATTCATTTTTTCTTTTGGAATAGATCCGTGCACAAAAACATTTGCATTCGGATTATTTTTTGAAAATTCTAACAATTTATCATACTGATTTCCCATTCCATAAATATGGAATTCAACATTTAAAGAACTAAAATCAATTTTTTGTACAATTTCATATACATTCTGAGCGACACCTAACATTCCAGCAAACACAAGTCTTAATGTTTTATGTTTTTGTCTATCAGGCATAACAGAATAGTTGCTGTCTTTTTGTAAATTTCTATACAAAAACAACGACTTATTTGAGAATTTACTATGTATATGTTCAAGTATTTCTTTTGATTGTCCTAAAATTGCATCAGATTTTACATACAAAAATTTTTCACATTTAAGCATCACCTTATGGGCTAAACTTCCTGCTCTCATAGCTCCCATATCAACAGCTGTTGAAGGCCAAATATCAGATACGTTCAAAACACACTTCCTTTTATATACATATCTAAATAATATCAAGGAAGATACTGCTGCAAATAATGTAGGGGTTTGGATTATCACTCTATCATAAGATTTACATTTTTTAACTCTAAAAGCGAATAACCAAATCATTACAGCAAAAGACATCATATTAATAGCCCTTTTTACAGGATTTGGAGAAATTGTAGCATAAGTCCAATATCTATAAATATTACTATTATCTATATTTTCAGACACAGAAATTCGTCCTTTGTAGCCTTCAAATATTTCCCCTTTTGGATAATTTGGCAAACTTGTTAACACATCAACATCGTTGCCAAACGTTTTTAATCCATCAAGCATATTTTTTAAACGAGTTGGTGCCGCACCAACTTCAGGAAAAAATCTTTCAGAGACAATTAAAATCCTCATAACTATATTTTAAGTATACTATAAATCAACTCAGATTCAAAATATAATTTTGCTACCTTTATAGGTTTAAATTTATTATATTCTTCAGAAATAGTATTTTCCACAATTTCTATTTTACTAACCCCAATAATACTTATCTCTGCTATTGTTGTTATAAGTTTATTTTCAACCACATTAACATCAACATCTGGAGCAAAATGAATGTAACTGATAGCTTCTGTCTTATATTTCACTAAATCTTTGATAATAAATTCATCTTCTCTTATTTCAAAAGAACGCTCTATGTCCCCATATTTAGAATATCCATTATGAATAGCTATTATATTATCACGAGAATCTTTTATCAACTTAACTTTTGCTCTTCGTCCCACTCGAAATCCTCCCCATACCTCACTAGAATTGAGATTATCAATAACAACCACATTATGAGCAACAGAACTACGCTCATATTGGCGTCGTTTTGTTTTGTTATAAGTTGAAATACCTGTATCAACAACAAATGGCATTCCGTTGATGCGCAGTTCGTAATTAAAGGTATCTGCATGAGAATGACCTGGTTGATACGAGGCCATAATGTTACCAACATCTATAGTCGCTTCAAAACAATTATTTTGCATTCGTCTATAACCAGAATCCGACAAATTGATAGATTCCCATTCAATATTAAGACGTTTCGCATAATTAAACACATCATTTATAGATGGAGCAATGCCTATAGCTGCATCATTAAATAGAGGAAAAGAATAATCTATATATTTTATAGAATCTAAGTGACCTAGCATTAACTTCGCCTTTTGATACAAGAGATCATTTATCCTATCTTGACCAACAAAACATATATTATTGAAAGAAAAATTATAACAATCCAACAACCTTTCCAACAATATTATATGATACATAACAGATTGTTCATAATGTGCACCATCTTTTAGAATTTGTTCATTTAATTCTCTTCTCAATAACTTTGTTGAAAGTTTGTATATTTTTTCATTGCGAAAAAATATAGCTCCAATAAATAGCGAATAAACATCCTCAAGCAGATGGTTAGCCAATAGGTGATATTCAAGCTTCTTAATCAGTAATTGATATTGCGAGTATAACGAATTACACCATTCTGTGCGTTTCTCGGTAGGGATATCATCCCAATATTTAGTGATAAATTTAATCCAATTTATAGCACGCAAAGCTATCGGGTATGGTTCTTGACCAACCGAGTTAGATAGCAAATTAGATATAAAATCATCAATCCATTCAGCTCCAATTTCATATGGCATATTAGGCTGATTAAGCCAATCCATATAATTGAGGTTATAAGCCCAAAGCATACCCTTTGAGGTATCGGTCCACCCCCTGAAATCGTCAGTTATATTTAAAAAATTCAGCTTTTCACCCTCACAACAGAGATACCTATCCACCCCTTTCGTCACATTACAACGCACAACTACATTTATCACCCGATGCGCAACAAATTTAGGCTTCAGCAACCTATATCGCACCTGATAACAAACCTGACGCAATCGCAAATGACGCAAAGTATGTATAAGAAGTTTGAGGTTCATAATTATTTAATTTCAATCCATTTGCCCTCTTTCAAAGATTGAATAGCAGCAAACGAAGCTCGAGTAGTATTTACGATACTTTCAAAAGGAATCAAAGCTGTGCCTCCCTTTTGGATGCGTTCATTAATAGTTGCAAATTGTATTTTCTGTCCTTTATCCATTGTTCCCGACATTTTAGAAAAACCTTTAACACCAAAACCAGTTAACTTACGCCAGTTATCAAGAACAAAAATAGCCATTTTCTGGATTAGTTACCCAATCATAATCATTTCCTATATTAAACCATGTTTTGCTAAAATAACAAATATCACCTTTCAATATACGTTCTGCATTTTCTCTTATGATATATTTAGGATTTTTTGTAAAATCTAATTTTTCTCTACTATCAAAGAAAAAAGATGAAGTATTCTTTCTCCATTCATTGAGTGTTATACATTTATTGAGATTAATGCGAGTTGGATAAGATAATTTTAGCAAGCCACTTTTACGCTTAATCTCATAATTTGCTCTAAATAAGACATAACGTATTCCTTTGCACTTTATAATATTTATTATTTTACCAATGATTGACATTTTAGCATCTTATTTATTAAATATTCAAATCATACCAAGTTTCTTTTCTATCCATTTTTACAATCCTCATTGGATTACCTACCACAGTGCAATTATCTGGAATACTCTTATTTACAACACTATTAGCCCCTATTATAACATTATTTCCTATAACAATTTCTCCAAAAACCTTTGAACCAGCACCAATATATACATCGTTTCCTATTATTGGTACTTTTTTATCACCAAAATTTCTCCCAATAGTTACGCCCTGTGCCACCATACAATTATTCCCTATAATAGCATTAGAATGAATTACAACGCCCAATCCCCAATAACCCAATTGGAAATTTTACCCAAAGAGGCGCTACCAGGAACCCAAACCGAGAAGAGGAATCTATTCATCCATGACAAAAAAGAGGATAAATATTTTAATTTTTTTCTATAAAAAAAATTGCTTATTCTATAGATTTTTATTGGAAAATTATTTTTCATCTAAAACAAATTTTAAACACTTTTGAAATATTCGCATATAATTATTGAAAGAATATTCACCTGTAATCTTTTTAAAAGAATTTATACCCATATTATCCAATTCATTAGGGTTATCATGCATATAACAAAGTTTATTAAACAAATATTCCTTATCTATTTTATCTGTTACAAATCCATTACTTGCATCAATTAAATCAAGTTCTGTTCCATCTGCCAACCCTGATATTATAGGCAAAGAACTAATCATTCCATCGACTATGGCCAATCCTCCTAAACCAGGTAAAACTAAAACAGAAAACTTTGACATCAACACATTTAACTCATTAACAACTCGCCCATAGAATAAAACATTTTTCTCGACATTACACTCTTTTACATACGACTTTATATTTGATAAATAATTACCATCACCAATAATATGCAACTTAATATCATCATATTTCTGAGAAAGCAATAAAATAACATCTACCAAAAGTTCTATATTTTTTGTCTTATTAATAGCTCCTACAAAACAAATATTAAATCCTGGCAATTTTTCTATCGGTAAGTTATCTTTTATTTCTTGTATTTTTTGAGTCGTATCTATTACATTAACCGCTTTAAAAATTCTATTAGGCGCCACTCCTTGTTCAATAAAATATCTTTCACCTTGTGAAGAATAGGTAAATATAGCATCCCCATGTGTATCTAAATGCTTAATGAATTTTTCTAAAATTTTTCTAAATCCAGTATATTCCCTATTTTTCAATTTACCCATTGACCACCAAATAATCTTTTTTTTGAACAACTTTGCGTAAACAAAAGAAATTATAGCTGTAAATAAACTTGAGGCAGCCCCTTCTACAAATAAAATGTCTGGATTTTTCCTTATCAAATTAAAAAATAAGAAAAACAATATCTGTTGAGAAGATTTCCCATTATTAGTTTTAGCTCTAAACCAATAAGTTGGCAATTGTGTATGTTTAAAATACACCTCACCTGAATAATTTTTCAATTTAGTGTTTTTATCAGAAGCCCCATGTATTAATTCAAATTCTATTCCATCTAAATTTGAAATAGCTTCATATGTTGGAACTCTATATTGAAACATCACCTTATAAACACAAACTAACTTCATAATTGTAAAAAATACCTATATTTTTTAATCAAACAAACAAAATGCCATTTCCTTGTGATTATTAATAAATTTCTCAAAAAGTCCAATAGACTTTTCTGATAAATTTTTAGGATGTCCTATAATAACAAATGTATCGCTATTACTATAATGATTATAAATTTTTTCCAAATATAAAGAAAATGCACCATCAATTGTAGCAGATATTGTTGAAGATGTTATTAATTTAGTAAAATTATATAGAAATTTATTAACTTCGGGTGGTAATCCTATTCCATTGCCATCTCCAAATTTACCACCATTACCTTTCAAAGATTTGTAGTGCTTAATTAATTCATGTTTTAATAACCAATACCTCCACCCAATTAATTTTTTTGTTGTTATTGGATATTCTGTAAAAAAGCCATCATTATCACTACAACATAAACATTCAGAAAACTTCCATGTTGAAAGTTGAGGGATTTTTCTATAATCATAAGTTTGATATTTCGTTTTTTTCTTAACTCCTCTTAATACTGAAGTATCAATATTAATATTATAATTACGAAGAATATTCAAAAAAACATCACTACACATAGGAAAAGAATACCCTCCTGCTCTAAATGCACTTATTTTATTTAAAGAATATTTCTGTAATAATTCTATCGATAATGGAATTAAAGATAAAATATCATCGTTTTGCATATCTGATATTTTATAATGCTCAATATCCAATTTCCATCCATTATCATAATCAGAATACAACCACTGCGGATGAAAGTGTAACTGTATACTATGACCTTGTTTAGAAAGATTATATATATGATTTGAAACAATGTTATATTGTTTTTCTATCTCTTTATTAAAATCTTTTAATTGAAACAATCTAAGCAAATACGCTGCATCTACAAAAATATTTGCTTTTATATTGTATTTATCTAACATTTTAGTCAATGCATCCATAGGCTTTACAAGACAATTTTCTATTGTCCCTGTCTCCCTCCCCATAAATAACTCATAATCTAGAGTAATAAAACCCTTCATAATTCACTTCGTATCTTTACCTTAACCATTCTACAATCCTACCACAAGCCAAACCATCACCATAAGGGTTTACGGCTTTGCTCATAGTATCATAATATTCTTTATTTTCTAATAGCATTGATACTTCTGAAACTATTTTATCATAATTCGTACCAACAAGTTTAACTGTTCCCGCCTCTAATGCTTCTGGGCGTTCGGTAGTATCTCGCATTACAAGTACTGGTTTTCCTAACCCTGGAGCTTCTTCTTGTATTCCGCCACTATCTGTCAATACTATTGTAGATTTTTCCATTAAATATACAAATGATAAATATTCCAATGGCTCAATAAAGAACATGTTTCCTAAATTTGATAAATCTTCACCAAATACTTCATGTATTGGTTTACGAACATTTGGATTTAGGTGCATTGGATATACAAAATCTACATCTGGATATTTTATAGTCAAATCTTTTATTGCAGTACACATATTGATAAATCCTTCACCAAAGTTTTCTCTTCTATGTCCTGTTATCAATACTAATTTCTTACCATCTTTCAGGCGATTTACATCGTATCCTGCTGTTTTCAACAATGCGTTCAACTCATTATCTAAGGTAGCATCATTTTTTATTTTATTCACTACCCAATACAATGCGTCTATCACGGTATTACCTGTTACTATAATAGTACTTTCTGCCACGTTTTCTGTTAAAAGATTTTGACGGCTTAATTGTGTTGGCGAAAAATGATGTGTTGCTATACGACCTGTTAGTAAACGATTCATTTCCTCTGGCCAAGGACTATATATATTATGTGTGCGAAGGCCTGCTTCTACGTGTCCAACCGGTATTTGCTGGTAAAATGCTGCAAGTGCAGCTACTGTTGATGTTGTTGTGTCACCATGTACTAAAACAACATCCGGTTGTACTTCTTTTAAGACATCTCGCATTCCAACTAATACTCGTGCTGTTACATCGTATAAATCTTGTCCTTGTTTCATTATATTCAAATCATAATCAGGACGTATTTCAAATAGATTTAACACTTGATCCAACATTTCACGATGCTGACCTGTAACACAAACTATTGTTTTAAATGTTTCTGGATATTTTTCAAACTCCTTTACAAGTGGAGCCATCTTAATAGCTTCGGGACGTGTACCGAATACTAACATTACTTTCTTCATAGTAATTTATTTTTTAAATGTTCCACAAAAATCAAGAACTTTCACATCTTCTCGATAGTTAAGTTCTGCAAATTCATTGTGGTTTACCAAAAATACAACTATATCTGCTTTTTCGTATGCTTCTTTATAATTTGTAAGTTTAAACACATTATGTTCTGCAACATTTGGCTCTACAATCATAATTTGAGCATTGTTGCAGCTTTGCATAACTTTTGTAGTAATACTTTTTGCAGGAGATTCTCTAAGGTCGTCAATATTTGGCTTGAAAGCAAGTCCCATCATTGCAACCCATGGTTTACGTCCATTTTCAAGTTCAAATTTCAACATTTCATTTTGAACTTTTTCTGCACACCAAAATGATTTGTAATTATTTATCTCACGTGCAGAACCTATTATCTTAGACTCCATTGGAAATGCTGCTGTAATAAAATAAGGATCTACTGCTATGCAATGTCCTCCTACTCCACAACCTGGTTGAAGAATATTTACTCTCGGGTGTTTGTTTGCGAGATTGATAAGTTCCCAGACATTGATTCCCGCTTTATCACAAATCAATGATAATTCATTGGCAAATGCAATTTGAACATCACGACTTGAATTTTCTGTCAATTTACACATTTCAGCTGTCTTGCAATTAGTTCTGTGCAATGTTCCCGTAACAAATTGACTATAAAATTCTATTGCCTTGTCAGTTGAAGCCTCATCAATTCCACCTATCACTCTATCATTATGAACCAACTCATAAATAACATTTCCTGGCAATACTCTTTCTGGACAATAAGCTATATATATTTTACCTTGAAGTTCTGGACGTTCAGAAAATATCAAATCTTTCATCTTATCTGTTGTTCCAACAGGAGAAGTTGATTCTATAACATAAAGGTCTCCTTCTTTTAATAATGGAAGAACTGCTCTTGTTGCTGCTTCAACGTATGAAATATCTGGTTCGTGATTTCCTTTGAACGGAGTAGGTACAACCATAAAATATGCTTCACTTTCTTCTGGTGTAGTAGAGGCTTTCAATGCACCTGACTTCACAACATCTTGAAGATATTCCTCCATACCTGGTTCAATGATATGAAGTTTACCTTGATTTGTCATTTCAACCACTTTTGGGTTAATATCAACACCCGTTACTTGTACACCGTGCTTAGCGGCAATAATTGCTGTGGGCAATCCTATATAGCCCAACCCCATAAAACATGCTTTCATATATTTATTGTTTATATATTGATTATCCTTTTAGCACCCTATGGCAGAATATTCCACCGCCATAGGGTTTATTTAATATTATTTTACATCAAACCTTTTGACTCTAAATTCGCTACAAATTTAATCTGTTCATACTCCGATTTCATATCAGATGTCGGGCGATAGTTTACACCTTTCTTTGTGATAGTACTCGCTTTCAATTCGTCCGCAGACTCCACACTCTTAGCATTGATTGTCGGAGTAAAAATTCCCAAACCATCAATCTCAACAGTATAAGAATCCGTAACATAATAACGAATACCCTTACTCAAAGCCAAAAGAAAACCATAAACCTCACCCCAATATCCAAAGTCGTTCTCTCTTGCAAAAGAGCAGCAACCTTTTTCGTATTCAAAGTAGCACCTCTCACAATCTTAGGATAAAACTTAACCTCGCCAGGATTAGCACCCGTTAAAACCGTTTTCTTTTCAATAGTATATTGTATCATTACTTCACATGTTTAAGTTTATACTTAGTTGATTCTTTCACCTCCGCATTATCCATTTCTTTTCTGAAACTACTTGCAGGACGGAAATTAACAACCACCTTTTCAATATTATCCGCGCTCACCTTTTCAAACTCCACATCACCCTTCGTACGCAAATTAGGAGTAAACACACCAAGTTCTTCAAGATTCACCCCACGACCCATTTCAACATTTTCGCTAATCACCTCAGCGAGAGCACGCATCAATATTTTAATATCCTGCTCGGAAATCGAACTATTTTTTTCAATATACTTACAAAGTTGCTCAGTATCAATCTTCCCTTCCGAAGCCATAGTTAAAACGAACCTCTCACCGGGATTTTCGCCAAGCGTTATATTCCTTCTATTCTTTTTATATCTATACGCCATAATTACATTTTTATGAGACTACGGACTACAATCAACAATCAACGGTCGTTGTCCGTCGTCCGTTGTCTATTTCTTACTTAAATATTCTGACAATTTATATATCTGACTAGAAATCGACAACAAACAAGAATGAAAATACTCACGTTCCTTTTCCGTACAATAGCGTCTATCTTGACAAAGATAAAGCATACTTCTAACCTCAGAACAACTTGCTTTCGCTATTGTCAGATAACGAACGAACATCTTATCAGAACCAGACTCAAACCCTTCTGCGATATTATTCATAATCGAAACAGATGCACGTTGAATTTGATCCCTAAAACCATAATCATTACAACTTTGCATCAAATCATACACTCGATTGACAAATATTCTAGAATCTTGCCAAACTTTTAGATTTTCCAAACTTCGATTCGACATATCTCAAATTTTGTTGTCCGTTGTCTATCTCTTAATCAAATACTTCATATTTTTCAAAGCGGCTTTAATAGCCTTAGAAGGTTTGTAAATTAGGCGAGTTTTCTTAATTGTGTTAAGGTTTATATCCTCTTTATTCTCCACTGCCACAGTGTTTAGAGAAGGTTCGAGACACCCAAGCCTGCCAAGCTCTATGCCCCGCCCGATTTCGAGATTCTCAATCACCACCTCTTGCAGTACCGACAAAACAAATTCCACTTCGTATGCATTCAGCGTAGTACGTTCCGAAATCAACTCACACATCTTATCAAAATCCAAACGCGCCCTACCCGGAAG
>RHMF01002073.1_pt1 | contig 10350 bp, 13 predicted proteins | sample 5365151 | NCBI WGS metagenome assembly RHMF01 (sample SAMN10266501, study PRJNA497801) | feces metagenome | isolation source: feces | host: Bos taurus | place: China: Prairie of Fairy Mountain | collected 2017-08-14 | reverse complement strand
GATGAATCGGTCAATGTACCGTCAAAATCGAATAAAATATATTTATACTTACTCATAAATTACTATTTCATACTCCTTGTACCAATTTTCGTTTACCTCTAATGAGTTGCCCCATTCTCTTTCAGTAATATCACCACAGAAATCGGCACCGTCACATCTGCCATACCAAGGCTCAATACAAACAAAAGGTGCATTTTTCTTCGTTGGTGACCAGATTCCGAAAAGAGGAGCTGTGAATTTCATTGTAAGATATTTTTTATCATTATCAACAAGTGAAACCTCGGTAACGTTGCCGTTTTCAATAATGAGTGCATCTTTGTCGAAAATATTATCATGAAGCACAAAACTGTTTTCAACATCGTATTTTTCAGGAGTGTAAAGTCCGTCAGAGTTAACAAGGCTGTATTGAAGCTTTTCTCCATTCATTGAAAGAACGGTTTTGCTCTTTTCACAGTAAAATGCAGGATGGGCACCGATTGAAAAGTAAATTGTTTTGTCGTCTGTGTTCCAAACATCCCAACCAACGATAATTCTGTTGTCAACAAGCTCAAATGAACAAACAAGACGGAAATTGAACGGATAAACCTCAAGTGTCTTTTCGTTGCTTGTTAATTCAAAGGAAAGTTTGCTGTCACTTTCTTCAATAAGAGTGAATTCGCTATCCCTTGCAAAGCCATGCTGACCGAGTGAATATTCTTTTCCATTGTATGTTGTTTTACAATTCTTATATTTGCCAACAACAGGGAAGAGGACGGGACTCTTTCTGCCCCAGAAGGCACTGTCACCGTGCCAGAGCATATCCTTGCCTGTCTTTTTATTGTAAATTGAAGATAACTCAGCACCGTGAGTATCAACAGAAATTTTCATAAAATCGTTTTCGAGAAAATAAATCATAAAAAACTCCTTATATTGGGCTCCACCCTTTAAAAATGCAAAATGCAAAGCGCAAGGTGCAAAATGTTGGGTCTGCGACGCAAAAATAATATAATTATTATACAATATATTTTCTTTTTCGTCAACTGATTTATGAACAAATGTTCGATAAAATTTTGCTGAAAAATGTCAAAAAAAATTTTCAAAATACTCTTTTAATTTCTGATTAATTGTGTTATACTATTAAAGGCTTTTGAGCGTATTTTTTAAATTGTGGTTTGAAAGTCGATTTTTCAGAGTTTTTCACTATATATTGTGTTTTTATACTTGTGGTTGTTTTTGCAACCTATTTGGTTTTGAGGAGGGAAGAGTCCTTGGAAAAAATCATAATAAACGGCGGTAACAGATTAACCGGTGAGGTTGAAATCAGTGGTGCGAAAAATGCTGTCGTGGCTATTATTCCTGCGACAATTCTCGCAGAGGGCGTTTGCCGAATTGAGAATATTCCCAATATCAGCGACGTTTCTGCAATGGTTAAAATTTTACGCCATCTCGGTGCTGAAATAAAAATGATAAATAAAAGTACACTTGAGATTGATACATCTCATATCCGTTCAAATGTTGTTGAACACGATTTGTCAAAGCTTATGCGTGCTTCATACTATTTTATCGGTGTGCTTTTAGGTCGTTTCAATCATGCAAAGGTTGCAATGCCCGGTGGATGTCAATTTGGTGTTCGTCCTATTGACCAGCATATCAAGGGCTTTGAGGCTATAGGAGCTTCTGTGGCTATGGAAGAAAATGCTATGGTTGATGTTAAGGCTGAAAACCTTTTGGGTGCATCTGTTTACTTTGATGTGGTGTCAGTTGGTGCTACTATTAACCTTATGTTGGCTGCTGTTAAGGCAAAAGGTCTTACAGTTATTGAAAATGCTGCAAAAGAGCCTCATATTGTTGACCTTGCAAACTTCCTCAACTCTATGGGTGCTGATGTTCGTGGTGCAGGTACTGATGTGATTAAAATCCGTGGTGTGGACAAGCTTCACGGTTGTGAATACGCAATAATTCCTGACCAGATTGAGGCAGGAACATATATGGTTGCAGCTGCTGCAACTCAGGGTGATGTGCTTATTAAGAATGTTATTCCAAAGCATCTTGAGTCAATTACTGCAAAGTTAATTGAATGTGGTGTAATTGTTGAGGAATATGATGATTCTGTCCGTATTTGTTCAGATTGCCGGCCAAATCATTGTAGTGTTAAGACTATGCCTCATCCCGGATTCCCTACTGATATGCAGCCTCAGTTCTCTGTTCTTCTTTCAATTGCAAGAGGTAACAGTATGGTTTCTGAAAGCGTGTGGGATAATCGTTTCCGTTACATTGAACAGCTTTTAAGAATGGGTGCAAAGATTACTGTTGATGGTAAATCTGCATTTATCGAGGGTGTTGATGGACTTAAAGGTGCTCCCGTTGTGGCAAATGACCTTCGTGCAGGTGCTGCTATGGTTATTGCAGGTCTTGTGGCAAGCGGTACAACTGAAATTGAAGAAATTCACCATATTCAGCGTGGATATGACAACATAATTGAGAAATTACGTAGCTTGGGTGCGGATATCGAATTGAGAAATAGTCCTGATGACGAAAAAACCGTATTGAGCGTAGGCTAATTAAAAGATTTAAGGACGGTTTAATTACCGTCCTTTTTTGATAGAAAAAAGGAAGAAAAATTATGGCGAAATTTTGTCCCTTGTTTTCATCTTCAACAGGGAATTCAATATATATCGGTGGCGGTGACGACTCAATCCTCATTGATGTGGGTATGAGTGCAAAGCAGACTGAAACTGCTTTGTGGAATGTCGGTGTCGATGCAGATTGTATCCGTAATATTTTCATTACCCATGAACATTCCGACCATGTTAAAGGTATCAAAGTTTTCACAAAAAAACATAAGTCACGGCTTATTATGACTCAAGGTACATACGAGGCTCTTGTGAAAACAGATGTACTTGATAATGCAAATGAGTGTTCAATAATAACATCTGACGGTGTTGATGTTGGTTGTATGTTTATTAAGCCTTTTTCAACATCTCATGATGCAAAAGAGTCTTGCGGATATACGGTTGAACTGTCAAACGGAAGAAAAATTGCTGTGGCAACTGACCTTGGTGTTATGACAGATAATGTTTTTGAAGCGATAAGTGGCGCTGACCTTGTTATGCTTGAATCGAATCACGATGTTAATATGCTTCAATGTGGCGGTTATCCCTATATTCTGAAAAGAAGAATTTTAGGTGTAAAAGGTCACCTTTCCAATGATGATTGTGCAAAAACTCTTGCTAAGCTCATTAAAACAGGTACAACAAGATTCTTTTTAGGACATTTAAGTCGTGAGAATAATATTCCACAGTTGGCATATCAGACAAGTGTTTGTGCTTTGTCTTTGGAAGGTGCACAAGAGGATGATGACTATTTTATCAGAGTTGCAAAACCTGTCTGGGATGAAAAGGCGATGATATTATGATGAATGTTCAGCTCATAGTTCTGGGCAAACTAAAAGAAAAATATATGAAAGACTTTGCTGCGGAATATGAAAAAAGGCTTTCAGCATATTGTAAAATGACGGTTGTTGAACTTGAACCAGTAAAGCTTTCCGATAATCCGTCATCAAGTGAAATTGACAATGCACTCTCAAAGGAAACAAAGATGATAAAGGATAAAATTCCAAAAAATTCCTATGTTTTTTCAATGTGCATTGAGGGTAAGCAAATGTCAAGTGAGGAGCTTTCACAAAAACTTGAGGACATTGCACTTTCAGGAAGAAACAGCGTCGTTTTCATAATCGGTAGCTCCTTTGGACTTTCAAACGAAATAAAGCAGATGTCAGATTTTAAATTTTCTATGTCAAAAATGACTTTCCCTCATAAATTGGCAAGAATTATGCTGACAGAACAGCTGTATCGTGGTTTTTCCATAAGCAATAACGGTAAATATCATAAATAATTTATAAAAATGAAATGGTTTGTTTTTAATTTGTTAAAATTTGCAAGTTATTATTTTTATGAACATATTGGACACAAAGGAGGTTGTTTGTATGCAAAAAGAAAAAATTCTTGTTGTTGATGATGAAAAAAATATTTGTGATTTATTGAGAATGTATCTTGAAAAAGAGGGATATTCAGTTGTAATGGCACACAATGGTGTCGATGCTGTAAATACTTTTGCATCAGAAAATCCTGACCTTGTTTTGCTTGATATTATGCTTCCTCAGCTTGACGGATGGCAGGTATGTAGAGAAATCAGAAAAACAAGTGAAAAACCTATTATTATGCTCACTGCAAAGGATGAGGTTTTCGACAAAGTTTTAGGTCTTGAACTTGGTGCTGATGACTATGTTACAAAGCCTTTTGACACAAAGGAAATTGTGGCTCGTATAAAGGCTGTTCTTCGTCGCACATCTGCTGTTAAGGAAACAGATATTAAGGAAGTAAAATATGATAAGCTTTCTGTAAACCTTACAAATTATGAATTGAAAGTCAATGATGTTGTAGTTGATACACCACCAAAGGAACTTGAACTGATTTATTATCTTGCAAGTAATCCTGACCGAGTTTTTACTCGTGACCAGCTTCTTGATGATGTTTGGGGTTTTGATTACTACGGTGACAGCAGAACAGTTGATGTTCACATAAAACGACTTCGTGATAAGCTTAAAGGCGTTTCAGAGGAATGGGAATTGAGAACAATCTGGAGCGTTGGCTATAAATTTGAAACTCATGGTAAAAAGTAATATATTTAAGAAACAAGCACGAAAAATCAGCAGTTTTTTTACTCATCTGCCTCTTTTTGCAAAGTACCTTACAATTATGACAGCACTTATGCTTGTAAGTTATCTTGTGCTGATGTCTGCTCTGACTGTTTTCCTTTCTAATCGTTGGGCACAGGAAACACAGGATGTTTTGCAGTCAAATGTTAAACAAAGTGCTGAATACAGTGAAAAAATTTTAGCAGAATGTAAAAGTGCTGATGATGTGGAAAATGCTTTGATATTATTGAGTAACAATATCGGTGTCACGGCGAACGCAGCTGATATAGACATATTTTTTGCTAATCATGATGGTAAAGTTATTCTTTGTCGTGAGGATTTTCTTTATAATTATTCACCGAAAAGTGAAGGCTGTCTTGTTCATAGCGGATACAGAATTCCGCAAATTATAATGAATACAGTTGCAAAAGGTGAATATTTCAGCAGAAAGCCTGTTGAGGGCTTGTTTACAGAGGATACTTTCTTTGCAGGTTATCCTGTGTATATGCAGGGAACTTTTGTAGGTGCATTTTTTGCAAGTACACCTGTTCAGTCAGGGCTTGCAGAATACGCTCTTAATTTGAGCGGCATGTATCTGTCCTCTGCAATATTTGCTTCAGCATTGTCTTTCCTTGTAATATACGCCTTTACTGCGAAGCTTACAAATCCGTTAAGACAGATGTCAAATGCTACGAAGGCATATGCTCAGGGTGATTTCAGCAAAAGAGTCAGTGTTCGTGGTGTTGACGAATTGGCAGAGCTTTGTCAATCCTTTAATAAAATGGCGACTGCACTTTCAGTTCTTGAATCGTCACGAAGAAGCTTCGTTGCAAATGTGTCCCATGAGCTGAAAACACCAATGACAACAATAGGCGGATTTATTGACGGTATGCTTGACGGAACGATTCCTCCTGAAAAACATCAGGAATATCTGAATATCGTTTCTGTTGAAGTTAAACGACTGTCCCGACTTGTTACATCAATGCTCAATCTTTCAAAAATTGAAGCAGGTGAGCTTGAAATTAAGCCTGTAAACTTTGATGTTGTACAGCAGATTATAAACTGTATGCTTACCTTTGAGCAGGAAATCGAAAAGAAAAACATTACCATAAATGGTTTTGATAACCTGACTGCAGTGTCTGTATATGCTGACCGTGATATGATTTATCAGGTTGTATATAACCTTGTTGATAATGCAGTGAAATTTACCAATGAAAATGGCGCAATTTCTGTGTTTGCAGGTGAAGATAAAACAGGTAAGATTTTTGTTTCTATCGAAAATACAGGTGAGGGAATTTCATCTGAAGAAACAGGACGAATTTTTGAAAGATTTTATAAAGTAGATAAGTCAAGAAGCTATGATGTAAAGAGTGCAGGACTTGGACTTTACCTTTGCAAAACTATTGTGGAGATGCACAGTGGAGCAATCTTTGCAGAAAGTGAAAAAGACAAATTTACAAGATTTACATTTACACTACCTAAGGGTAGCGGTAAAAATAACTCTTAAATTATGGGAGAATAAATATGGACGAAAATATGAACAAGAATTTTGAGTTTAATAATGGTGAGAATGTTGACGATATTCCAAAAAATGAGCCTGAACAAACTTATGCTCCAAAAACAGAGCAGACATATGTGCCAAAGCAGGAGCATGTAACTCCTCCAACGGGATATTCACAGAATTATAATCCTCAATATACTTATAATAATTACAATAATAATAACCAAGCAAATCAGTATATGCCATACGGAAGCTACAATTACGGAAATAACGTTCAGCAACCACAACAGAAAAAATCAAAGAACAAGAAAAAAGGATGTGGTATTACATTTTTAATTCTTGTAGTTGTGTTCTTTATTGCTATTGGAGTTCTTATTTCTGCATTTACAGGTGACAAAAAACCACAGACAAATATCCAGAGTGGTGACGATACACAGATGAACATCGTTGAAACTCCTAAAGATAAAATTTCTGCAGAAGATGTTAATTCGGCAGGAGATGTTTACAAGAGAGTCAAGGATAGTTCAGTCGGTGTTCTTGTTTACACAAGAAATCAGCAGTCAGTTTATTCTGAAGGTACAGGCGTTGTTATGGGCTTAAATAGTGATAAGACAGCAACATATGTTGTGACTTGTGCTCACGTTATTGAAGCAAATAATCCACAGATTATTGTGCAGACAGCAGATGGAACACAATATGACGCTGTTATTGTGGGAACTGATATTAAAACAGATATTGGTCTTCTCCGTGTAAACACAACAGACCTTCAACCTGCTGAATTTGCTGCTTCTGAAGAAGTTGAAGTAGGTGATACTGTTTATGCTATCGGTAATCCAGGCGGCACACAGTTCTTTGGTTCGTTTACAAACGGTATGGTTTCTGCAATCGGCAGACCTATCGACAGCCCTGTCGGTTATGAAGTTGCTTGTATTCAGCATACTGCAGCAATTAATCCCGGTAACTCAGGTGGTGCTCTTGTAAATGAGTACGGTCAGGTTATCGGTATCAACTCATCAAAGATTGCATCAGAAGAATATGAAGGTATGGGATTTGCAGTTCCGACCTCAACTGTTAAGGAAATTGTTGATGAGCTTATTAAGAATGGCTATGTTTCAAACAGACCTGTTCTTGGCATCAACTTTATGACAGCGTCACAGAATCAGACATACTCAATTATCGTTAAGGCAAATAAACTTCCTGCAGGTTCAATTGTTATCAGCAGTATTATGAATGGTAGTGACTTGCTTAATACAGAGGTTAAGGAAGGAGATATGATTACTGCTGTCAATGGTAAAGAACTTGATAGCTACGAAGTTTTACTTGAGGTAATTGAAAATGGCAAGGTTGGAGATGTTCTCACCTTGACAATTTGCAGAATAGATTCAAATTACAACATTTCAACCTTTGATGTGAATGTTAAACTTGTTGAGGATTCACTCACATCACAGCAACAGGAAGAAACAACAGATAACGGATTCTATTTCCCGTTTGGAAATTAAATAGCGCACGGTAAAGCGGGGTCATAACTGACCTCGCTGTTGTTTTATGTGACAAATTATAATTTATCGGGATGTTTTATTTGTAGGGGACGATGCCCACATCGTCCCGTTCGGGACGAATGGAAACTTATTGCGGGCGGATGTGGGCATCCGCCCCTACGAATTGTGCTCGATAAACTCCAATTTGTTAGATTAATCTATATTATGTATTTATTAACAAACTATTAAATTTTAAAAACTATCTTGCAATGTACAGTAGTGTGTGATAATATAATATTGTAAAGTAATGTGAAGGGAGGCAGGATATGAATACGCAGTTTAAAAAAGGTGTTCTGGAGCTTTGTGCCTTGACTGCACTTATGGGTGACGACAGATATGGCTACGAGCTGAGCAGTATGCTCGGTGAAAAAATGACAGTTGCCGAGGGCTCTGTTTACCCAATGCTTAAAAGGCTTCAGAATGAGGGATATTTTGAAACATACCTTAAGGAATCGCCAAATGGTCCTGCACGAAAATATTACAGAATTACAGTTAAAGGCATTGACCGTCAAAAACTGTTGCAGGAACAATGGTTTGAGTTTTCTACTCAGGTAAATTCGTTTTTTGAGGAGATAGACAAATGACAAAAGCTGATTTTTTAAATGAATTATATCATTACATCAGAACTTTACCGAAAGAAGAACGAAATGAAATAATGGATGATTTTCGTGAACATTTCCGTGAAGGTGAGTTGGCAGGAAAAACAGAACATCAGATTTGTATGGAATTAGGTTTGCCATATGAATGTGCAAGACAGTATCTTGGTGGTGATATTCCTGAAAACATAGAAAAAACTGAACCAAAGAAAAAGAATCATAAAGCATTCTGGACAGTTGCATTTTTTTGGAATGTGGTTCAGGCATTTTTCTCAATTCCAATCACTTTTGGATTGATTATTGTTGCAGCAATAATGATAGTTGCATATTGCTTTATAGTCCCTGCAATCGGTTCAGTTGCATTCCTTGTATTTGCAATCGCATCAACAAGTACAGTGCTTTGTCTTGCAATAATTACGTTACTTTGGACAATGATTCAGATTAAAGAGTGCATTAATAAAATGAACAAGGAGGAATGAATATGAAAAAAGCAATAATTACATTTGTGATACTTTTCTGTATTTCTCTTTTTACTACTATTGTCAGCTTTGTTGTTTGTGGTGGCGAGCTCATAAAAACAGGTATTGAGTACGGAGTTGAACAGTACAGAGAATATAAAGCAGAAGAAAATTTGAATAATGTTAATGAATTAATCGAAACTGCATAATTTGTGAGGATGGGTATGGAGATTTCGTTATATAATAATACTGGTGTCAACGTCTATGCCAATATAAATGGTATAGAATATATAATAAAGCCTGAATGTACGTCGGTTGCAAGGTGTAATGAAGTTACACCTGTTACAATCACACTGTCACGAAAACAAAAAAGTTTTGCATTATTAAATTTATTTGATTTTGATAATGGTATTGATTGGGATTGGTTTGAAAGCACATCCTTTTTAGTGCTCAATTCTATTTATGTTCTCAATATTAATGGCAGTGATAACCAATATTTCAAAATTAGCAGTGAAACTTTTAATTGTGACAAATATTATCAATATGACAGACTCTATCTTGATGACCCGCTTATAAAAAACGATTGTACTTATGAAATTACAAGACAGAAGCAAATCAAAAAACGTGTAAAACTGTTTAATATATATACACCATTTATTGCTTTTGCAGTTGTATTTGCAATATTGACTTTTGTTTTCGACCTGAAATATATTAAAGCAGGAACATTTTTTACTGAATCGAATATTTTTGAAGAACTTCTATTTGGAATGGTTATAAGTTTGGTGGGTATTTGTGGAAGATTAAGAATCAAGAGAAGATATAAAAAAGTAACTGATGAAGAATATATTCAAGCTTGTTTTAGGGGATATATTGAAGAAATCAAATAACTATGATAAAATAATAAAAAAGGATATATGGAGGAAAATATTATGTTTAAAGAGAAGAAATTATATAAGAGTACAGATAAGAAAATTGACGGTGTTTGTGCAGGTATTGCAGAATACTTTGAGATTGACCCAACCATTGTAAGAGTGGCTTATGCACTTATATCACTCTTTTTCGCAGGAATCGGTGGAGTGGTTGTTTATGCAATTCTCTCATTTGTTATGCCAAGAAGACCATTCCCTGATTATCAGTACAATGAGTTTGAACAGGATAGAATGGACGGGAATAATCAGTAATATGGGTGAAATATTAGAATTTAAAAGCAACGATTTAAATGAGCTTAAAAAGCTAATGAACAATCTTATTGAGGAATATGAGGACCTTGAGGACCAGCTTTTTGACCTTGAAGATTTTCAGCCTGATGAAGAGGACAAAAAAGAATTTGCCCTTTGGGAGGAGGAATATAAATTCCTTGAGCAAAAACTCGATGAGCTCGATAAAAAAATTGTTGAGATTCAGGATAAGATTGAAGATTAATGCAAAATGTATAATTTAGGGTGATTGATAAGTCACCCTTTTTCTTTTTTGATTTGCTGTTTTACTATATAAATTATAATTTATGGGGATAATTTAAATTATATATGCAATCGGTAGGGCGGGGTCTTGACCCCGCCGTTGTTGGTTTATATGTCGCTTT
>RHMF01001768.1_pt1 | contig 10356 bp, 12 predicted proteins | sample 5365151 | NCBI WGS metagenome assembly RHMF01 (sample SAMN10266501, study PRJNA497801) | feces metagenome | isolation source: feces | host: Bos taurus | place: China: Prairie of Fairy Mountain | collected 2017-08-14 | reverse complement strand
TCTATTTCCGCAACCCGCTAAAATAACTGCAATCTTTTTCATAATTTATCTTGAATTTAAAATACGTTGTTCAATAGAAGTAGTAGAGTACCCTTCAATAAATTCTATTGTTTTCACACTTCCACCACGAGAAGTAACAATATCATAACCCACAATGTTCTCAATCCTATAATCAGCCCCCTTAACAAGAATATCAGGCTGAATTTTCTTTATCAATTCGTAAGGAGTGTCTTCATTAAACAAAACAACAGCATCAACACAATGCAAAGCAGCCAAAATATGCAAACGAGATTTTTCATCTTGCAAAGGACGATGCTCACCCTTTAAACGTTTCACAGACGAATCGGTGTTTACGCCAATAATTAACCTATCACCCAAATCCTTAGCCTTAGCAAGATAATCAACATATGACCAAGATGCAACAAATCAAAACAACCATTAGTAAAAACAATCTTTTGATTATTCTCTCTCCATTTAAGAATTAAATTTTCCAAATCTTGGCTTTTTATAATCTTATTCTCTATAAAATCTATTTGTGTCATAAATTTATACTTTACTTCTTTAGCGAGCGATAATTAAAACTTCATTACATTCTTTTTTGCTTAATGCATATTTTATCTGCTGACTATGATGTATTTCTATATCTTTATTTAATCCTTTTAAAATATCAACTAGTTCATTTATTGTTGGAGTTCCATTAGAGCGATAGGATATAGCCATTATAGAATCCTTAAATTGAGTAAACAATTGCTTAAAAGCATCATATATAGTAGAGGAATTTGTCCAAACATTTGCTTGTTTTCTTAGTCTTAAATGTTTACTAGAATAATCTATGTTTTTGTTCCAATTTTCGTAATCAACAAGTCCACTTAGAAAGTGATAAAAATCATAATAATCAATACCGATTCCGCTTTCGTTTATGTAAGGTGTGTCAATGTAAACAAAATCATAATTTCTATTAATATCAAAAACATTTTTATTGATAGAGTAACAATTTTGTTCGTTATCAAAAATAGCATTATTAGCTTCCTTTACAAATTTTCTAAAATGCGTCTCAAAAGGAGTATCCCACGTTTTTTTATTTCCAAATGAACGTTCTACATCTTGTAAACGCACATATAGATTTTTACGATGAAAGAGATTGTATGGACGTTTTATTATACAAGACTGAAACAATGCGAAATATGCTATTGCTTGTTTGTAATAATTTTCCATATTACGAATATTGGTTGATACAATATCAAGCCATTGATTTTCTTCATCGGTAAAGTAAATGTCTTTAAACGTTTTTTCTATAAAATTAGGGTAAGATACATTTCTATGCTTGGATAAAAGAGACTCTATCTCAACATCGCTCAATGTTGTACTAGAATTTTCGATTAAAGCCTTACCAATAATATGATTAAATGATAAAATGTCGTTATAAGTAACCTCTTTACCTTCTTCTTTTAAACGAAATGAAACGCTACCTGTGCCTCCAAAAGCGTCTAATGCAGAATTAAAAGGTATGTCTTTTATACAATTCCATATCCAATCAACAAATTTTTGTTTGCTTCCTTGGTATCTTGTACTAGGAAACTTGTTTGAACAAGAAATGTTTTCAGAAAAAAGAGATAACTGAGACATTTTATTTAAGATTTTTAAATTCTTTATATTCAGTTATGTTTTTATAGGGTTGTTTAGGTAATTCAGCCTTATTTGCCATATCTTCAGTAAAATAAAACTGCCAATAATCATTGAAAACACTTTCACCTAGTTTAGTAAATGTGCCATTACCATTTATTAAATCGTCAATTCTACTTACTGAACCTATGTTTTTTGTATTTCCACTGCCAGGTCTATCAATTGCAATTCTCCATTTTTCTTGCACAAAAAACTTGAAATTTTTTACAACAGAAACAATATTATTTAAATATTCAAGAGAATATGTTCTATTTTCGTCTATTTTCTTTACAGCATCATATATTACCCCTAAAACTATATGAGCTTTGTATTTATTATATGGATGTGAAATGTTTTTTGTACTTTCTCTATCTCTAAAATAGCCAGTAAATGCACCTAAAGTCATACCATTGATATGGTTTTTATCTTTACGATAACTGCTTTTAAAATCTACAGCAAATAAATTACCTTCAGAATCTTTGAAAGTGATATCGGGATAGAAGTTTTGTTCTTTTGTTAATTCTATTTCTAAGTTATTATTTTTTGCAAACTCTAAAATTTTTGGAAAAATATACAATTCAATAATTTTAGAAATAACTTTTGTGTCAGAAGATATTGTGTAGATATTTTTATTTGTGTCAATAAATCCTTTAACCACCCAATTTCCATCATTAGTGCTGATTGTATTTTCAAAATCACTTACAGCGTTTCGAAGTAATTTTATAAAAGTGTCTTTATTCATACAATTATTTTCTAACGTCTTTTGCAAAAATAATAAAACTTTTTTGTAATACTTTGTATTAATTGTTTTTTACACTCTTTTTTTTGTAGAAAAATAAACAAATGCAATCAATCCAACAACTATTGTTCCTACTTGTGAGCTTAACCAATTGAGCCAACCAACCACATAGCCAATAGCTCTGCTGATTTCATAGTTTGACAAAACCTCAGCAAAGATAGCAGGTTGCAAGCCTATGCCTCCTGGAGTTATCATAGGGCCAAAAGCACCCAAAACAGTAGTAACTAAGGCTTGAAGCGGATTTAGGATTTGCGACTCTTTAAGACATTGGAAGCAAACAAAAGTTCCTGCAATCCACAAAGCCCAAATCAATAAGGAATAAAAAATAAAAAGTAAGGGATTTTTAAGTTTAAAAATACTTTTAATACCCTCTAAAAAACCATTTGCTAAATCCTTTATCTTAATGTAGGTTTTATTGTGTTGAATCTTGCCTTTGAAAGCAAAAAACAAAGCCACAATAACAACAAGCGTTACAAATCCTACTAAAAAGAGTTGGAAAAGATTATTAAAATCAAGGTTTAGATTTTTTTCAACATAGTCCAAAAGCAAATCTCTTTCTATAATAAGAGTAGAAAGTAGGAGTAGAGCAAAGATAATCATATCAATAATTCTCTCTGTTACTATTGTACCAAGAGATTTTTCGATAGGGATATTATCACTCTTTTTTAACATAGTACATCTGACGACCTCGCCCAATCGAGGCACAGCCAAATTTGTGAGATAACCGCTCATAACAGCCAAAAAACTGTTCTTACGCGACACCTTGCAAGCAAACGTTTCGCTCATCAGTCTCCAACGCAAAGCCCTCACGTAATGAGAAAACAAACTTACAATCACAGCAAAGGCAAACCAAAAATAATTAGTTTGTTTTAAAGATTGCCAAATTTGAATCCTTTCTTCACTTCCAAGCTTTGCCCAAAACCACCAAATAAAGGCAAACCCCAATGCAGTAAAGAAAAGAGTTTGAATTATATTTCTTGCTTTTGATTTCAAGAGTTAAACAACTTTATTGTCTTTTGGGAAAATTACGGTAGGCTTCCAGCTTTTTGCTTCTTCAAAATCCATAGTTGCGTACGATACAACGATGACTAAATCGCCTTTTTGTACCAATCGTGCTGCCGCTCCGTTAAGACAAAGCGTGCCAGAGCCTCTTTCTCCTTTTATAACGTAGGTTTCAAACCTTTCTCCATTATTTATATTGTATATATGAACTCTTTCGTTTTCTATTATGTTAGCAGCCTCCATCAAGTCTTCATCAATAGTGATTGAACCAATGTAATTTAAGTCTGCTTGTGTAACAACAGCTCTGTGTATTTTTGATTTTACAACTTCTATTTGCATTATAATTAGTATTTTTTCAGCCTGCAAAGTTATGAATTTATATTGAAAAATTTTCTCTTAGCTTTAGAAAATTTTTCCTTTGCAAAAAAAAATTTTTCCTTTAAAAAATTTTACGTTTTCTTTGAAAATTTTTTAAAGGAAATTGATAACAAAAAATTGATAAACTACCCAAAGGTTTATTGCATTGAAAACTATTGCCCAAACAAAGGGTGGGATTTTTGTAATCTTGGCAAGTAGGGTGCAATCGCCACTTTTTTTTCTTTTAAATAAGGATAGGTAAAGTATTATAAAACAAGAATGTGTGTTTTCTATCAATATGATTGTGGCATAGATGAAAAGTATTAGATTCTTAATGGAAATAGGGGTTGGTAGCAAGATGACTAAAAGGTTTATGCAGGCAAAACAAATTGTCCATACAAGTGCGTAGGTTTTTTTTATGTAAAGCAGGAGTATGAGAAAGGAATATATGCTTATGACTGTGATTGCTAATTGGGAAAGGTCTTTTGAAATGCAAAAAATAAAGAAAAGTGAAATCAAAGCACAACCTATGTAGCCTGCAAGTGAGCTTAAAATGGTACGAAACTTACTTTTGCTTACGCTTATGCAACTTCCCTCTGCTTTTAGGTCAAATTCTATTTCTTTTACTTTGTTTCCAAGTATTAAAGACACAATGGCGTGAAAACTCTCGTGGAAAAATGTGTTTAAAGTCTTAAACCAAATTCCTATGTTTTTGGTGTAGAGTAGTATTATGCAAACTGATATGGTTATTATTTTGACTGCCATATTTCCCACGCTTTTTCTGCTTGATAAAACAACATTTGACTTCCGTCAATGGCGAAGACTCCTTTTTTTTCTGCCTTTTGCATAAGTAAGGTAGGGGAAGGGTTGTAGATTAAGTCAAAGATTTGATGGGTAGGGTTTAGCTTTTCTAAATCTATATCGGGCATTTTGTCTTTCATCTGGTGCATTCCAACGGGTGAGGCATTGACAAAAAGAGTGTTGTCTGTAAATTCTTTGTTCATTTGCTTGTATGAGATTTGTTTTTGCTTTGGATTGCGAGATACTATCTTTGAGGGTATGTTGTGTTTTGTTAGAACAAAATCAATGGTCTTTGATACGCCACCGCTCCCTAAGATATAGGCTTGTTTAATCTTTGAAATGTCAAGTTGATTTAAAAGGCTGTGTTCAAAACCAAAGGCATCGGTATTGTAGCCTTGTAGTTGTGTTTTATTATTGTTGCGAATGATTTTAACGCAATTAACATTTCCGCAAGCCTTTGCCGTAGGTGATAGGGTGTTTATGTGTTTTAGTATTTGTTCCTTATAAGGCATTGTAACGCAAAAGCCTTGTAGGGTGTTTTCTCTTTGAACCAAATCACAAATCTCTTCAATCTGTTTTAGTTCATAAAGATTGAATTTATAGTTTAAGCCCAATCCCGCAAATTTTTCATCAAAATGTTTTTTTGAATAGGAGTGGGAGAGTGGCAGACCTATGAGTCCGTAGGTGTTGTTTTTGATTATTTCTTTTTTGATACGCCTTTGTAAATTAAATATATTACAAATAAAACGCCTAATCCAAGAAGGATGTATGAAAGTTCGTGGCTGTATTGGTCAATCAATTCTTTGTTTCCGTGTCCTATGTATCCTAAAACGGCAAGTATTATATTCCAAATCACAGCTCCTAAGGCTGTGAAAGAAACAAAGCTAACAAGATTCATTTTTGCTAATCCTGCAGGAATGGATATGAGTTGGCGAATGCCAGGTACTAATCTACCGATAAAGGTTGAGCTTTTGCCGTGTTTATCAAAGTATTGCTCTGCTTTTTCTACCTTTTCTTTGCTCAAAAGACACATCTTGCCAAAGCGAGTCTCTACAAACTTATAAATTATTGGTCGTCCAAGCCACAAAGCTAAGAAATAGTTAATCAATGCTCCGATTATAGCTCCTAAGGTTGCAAAGACTACAACTAAAACTATGTTCATATTGCTATCTTCCTCTAATGCCTTATACGCAGCTGGTGGAACGACAACTTCTGATGGGAAGGGAATGAAACTACTCTCGATTGTCATAAGCAAGGTTACGGTTCCGTAGTTCATATTGTCCATATACCAAGAGGTAACTTGCTCAATAGGATTTTTTTCTTCGTTTTGAGTTGTTGGATTTTCGCTTTGTGCAAAAGTTGTTATGCTAAGGCTTGTGAGAAACAAGCAAACAAAAAATGTTTTAATCAAATTCTTCATCGTAATCAAATTCTTTAATAAAATTTTCAAGGAATGAATATAATTCTTTATTGTTATATACTTCTGGTACTGAGATTAATAATCTTAATAATGAAGGTCCGTAAATTTCTACTGCAAGTTGAATTAGGTTTTTTATGTCTGTGAGTGGGTAGTTGTTAGAGTTGATTAGTTCGGCGTAAGAAGAAAGTGCAATAAATACGTCTCTTTCAACAAAATCCACAGTAAGCAATTCTTCAATCAAGAGTTTTAGAAGTTCAGAGGAGTTAATTGGAATTTTTAGTAAGTCAAGTTGTTTGACCCATGTAGAGATAAGCATTGTAAGTGTGGTGTATAGGATTTGTAATCGTCCTTTGTCTAAAAAATTATTAGATTTGATTTGTGCAATCTCTTCTTCAACTATCTCATATAGGTTTTGGAAAACTTCTGTCGCTTTTTCTAATTGTCCAATAAAGTAAAGCAATTCTCCGTATGCGATTTTTGCAAAGTGATTTTCGGGTTCTATTTCCAAAATCTTAAAGGCGTACACCTCTGCTAACTTCTGATTTCCTAATTGCATGTAAAGACGAGACATTGTGTGGTAAATATAGATTTTAGAAAAGAGAATTTTGTCGGAAAGAAAAGGAAATAATAGGTTTTTTTCAAGGACTTCTTTGCAGATTTCTAAACATTGTTTTGGCTTTTCTTCTTCTAAGTAAATGTTTATCATTTCTTTGTAAGTCATTGCATAGCTTACCAATAATTCTTGACGCTTTTTCTCTGGTGTGTCTTTTTGTTGTTGTAGTTTTTCTAATAGTTCTGCTATTTTTTTTAGGATTTTGATTCTTTCTTTCTTTTTTCCGCTGTCGATATAGTTTATGTATTTTTTTCTAAGCATGTCTATATCGTCAGGTTCTATGCAAAGAAAATACTCACATGCGTTTAATGCTTTGTTGGGTTCGTTACATCTTTCATAAAATTCGGAAAGCATTTCCCAATAATACGCATTTTGTGGGTCGTATTCTACGAATTTTTCAACGCAAGGAAAGAATATTTTTTTGTATTTAGGAACTTGCTCGCATAAGTCTGCTGTTGAAGAAAGCAAATCATCAGGAATGACTGTGGAAGAAAACATATAATCGTTCGCTCCATAGCTTTTGATTATTTCTTCTTTGCTATTGGTGTATTTCTTGTAGCAAAGTTCAAAGGCTTTTAATAAAAAATCTTTTGCTTTTTCGTATTCGTTTAGTTTTATGTATTGATAGGCTGCTAAGTTTAAGATATATTCGTTTACTTCATACTTTAGACAATCCTCCGCTGTTTTTAGTGCGTTTAGGTGTTTGCCTTCTCGTGAGAGTATTTGAGCTCCTTGATAGGTTAAAAGGACAATTTGTTTTCTGTCTTTTAATTCTTTTTTGGAATTTAAAAGATAAACTAATGCTTTTTCGTAATCGGCTATCGCAATAAACTCTGCTTTTCTTACAATAAGCTCTTCGTTTGTTGGATACTGCTTTAAAGAAAGTGTTATGGCTCTTTCTAATAATTTGTATTCATCTTCTTCAAGGAAGTAGTAGTCTATAATATCTATCCATTGGTCTGCGTCATAGAATATTACAGAATCCCCATTTTTTATCTTATCGGAAAAAGCCTTTGTTAAGGAATATATGTAATGATTTTCGTCTGCAAAATCCATCTGTTAGGTATTATCTTAATTCTACAGGAATCATTGCAACACGGAAAAGCTTGTTGTTACGGAATATGATGTAAATATTTCCCATGTAAAACCAATGTCTATTGCTTCCGTCAAAATTGTTCAATACTTCTCTATCTGCTTTTCCCCAAGAAAGGAATGCCATATCCATTGTCATATCTTTGATAAGCTCTTTTTGTAAAATAGCTTTGTGATATGTAGGATAAGTGTCTTTATACTTTAATACCTTGTTGCCATCTGCTAAATACAAATCGAAACTTAGTCTATCGCCTAAGTTAAAGTCGGCAGGCATATAGAATTTTCTTCCTTTTTCGTTACGCATAAGCATTTGGAATTTTCCGTCCTTTACAACAAAGTCTAAACAATGAAATACATCACCTTGTTTTACGGTAATCGGTCTTTTCCAACGAAGGTCTATTACTGTTAATGGGAATTTGTCGCCACGAACTACGAAGTCCTTGTCCTTATAGTAAGCTCTGATTTTTTTGTAGTAAGCCTCGTTTACAAAATCAAACTCACCTCTTTCTTTAATTGTAGGATATTTATAGTAAACTGTGTCACGACCTCCTTTTTGTACAAGTTTAAGATATACATCTGTAAGATTCTCTGCACTATGACACCAATCCGCAACAGTAAATGTCTTTCCCTCTAACAATCTTGCCTTTCCAATAGGGTAATCTGTGAAAGAATATTTTCTACTGTCGTCATCGTAGTTGTAGAGTTTTGTTCCGTTGAATAATCTCTTAATAGTAGCATCTGTAACCACAGGAAGAGTGATTTTATATCCAACAAGTCGCATTGGAAGGTGAGCATAATTGCTATTTGTGTCGTAATCCACAAGATTAATGTCCTCGTGAGACCATTTACTTACAGGATACTGATTTTTATTATCGTTATAATAACTCATAGGTGTGAAAGGAAAATTATAACGATTGTAATAATTTTGATAATTATAAAAGATTGTATCTCCTGTTGAGCCAATTATTAATTTCATGAAAGGATACTGCATTTTTGTGAAGTCTTGCATATAGTAATCTGCATTAAAGATTTTTGCAAATGCGAATTGGTCTGCTACATAATCGGCAACCACAAACCATTCTCCTTTAAGAGATTGTATTCTTTCAGGAGTCATTCTCGAAAGCTTGTAATACAAAACTCCTGTGTCGTCATCTTCTTCTGGAATTGCGATATTTCCAACAAAGAAAAACTTATTTAGAGCCGAATCTGACACATCTTGCAAATAGAGTGTTTGACCTATCATTGCAAAAGGTGCAGTCATAAATTTTAAATGCTTATCGTAGTCAGCATAATCAAAATCTGGAAGATGTTTATATTGTCTTAATTGTGCAAAACCTTGATTTATAGACAAGATTGCTAACAAAATAAAAAGAATAAAACGACAGTTTTTTCTCATAAACATAATTATATTATTTAGTTTTAAACGGCAAATATACGAATAAAACAAAGAAAAATGTACAAAAAAGACTTTTTTTTTCTATTTTTGTAAATAAATTGTAATCACAAAGCAAACAAAAACGCATAAAATGAGAATAGATATTATTACTTTGTTTCCCGATATGTTCACTGAGATATTCTCTCAAAGTATATTGAAAAGAGCAAGAGAGAAAGGCTTGTTTGAGGTTGGAATACACAATCTTAGGGACTATTCCTTAAACAAAAATCACAATGTTGATGATTACCCTTACGGAGGCGGTGCAGGAATGGTTATGCAAATAGAACCAGTGGATAATTGCTTGAATTTTTTGAAGTCAAAATACACTTACGATGAGATAATTTATACTGCACCAGATGGAGAACGTTTAAGCCAAAGTCTAAGCAATGAGTTGGCTTTGAAAAATAACATTTGCATTCTCTGTGGTCATTACAAAGGAGTAGATGAACGCATAAGAGAACACTTAATTACAAGAGAAATTTCAATAGGTGATTATGTTCTTAGCGGGGGAGAGCTTGCTGCTGCTGTGATTGCCGATAGTGTTGTAAGACTTCTGCCAGGGGTTTTGAACGATGAAACATCTGCTCTTACAGATTCGTTTCAGCAAGATTTGGTGTCCGCACCCGTTTATACACGTCCCGCAAATTACAAAGGTTGGCAAGTACCTGAGGTGTTATTAAGCGGACATGATAAAAAAATTGATGAATGGCGTTTTCAACAATCCTTAGAAAGAACACGCCAACGCCGTCCTGAATTGCTAAGTGATAAGTAAGGAAAAAAAAAGTCTAAGAAAAAATTTAAAAAAGCTAAGAAAAAATAAAATAATCCTAAGGAAAAATTTAATAAACCTTAGGATTATTTTTATAATATTAATAAATAACTATTTAACTATTTGTTTTAGTTTTTCAGTTAAGATAGGTATGATTTTCTTTGCATCACCTACGATTCCTAAATCAGCAACTGACATGATAGGAGCGTATTTATCTTTGTTGATTGCAATGATTAATTCACTTTCTTCCATACCTGCAAGGTGTTGAATCGCACCTGAAATACCGCAAGCTAAGTAAAGGTCTGGTCTTACAGTCTTTCCTGTTTGTCCAACTTGTCTTTCGTGTCCGATTATTCCAGCATCAACACAAGCTCTTGAAGAAGAAACTTCACCTTTCAATGTTTTA
>RHMF01007746.1_pt1 | contig 10358 bp, 9 predicted proteins | sample 5365151 | NCBI WGS metagenome assembly RHMF01 (sample SAMN10266501, study PRJNA497801) | feces metagenome | isolation source: feces | host: Bos taurus | place: China: Prairie of Fairy Mountain | collected 2017-08-14 | reverse complement strand
TTTGAGGGAATTTTTATGAAGAAACCGACCAAAATTATCGCTTCAATCGCAGCGACATTTGTTTTAATAGCGTCTATTGCTACTGTCAGTATTTTAAAGACAGATAATACAAATCAACCAACAACTACTTTGCCGATTATTTCAACAACCTTGCCAACGCAACCGCTTGAAACTGTTTCGGCTTTTGATTGGGATGCATATCTTAGTTCGCTTGATTTATCAACCGAGCCGGAGAGCTCGACTGATAATCCTGCATTATCAACAACAATTCCAAGTACTAGTCCTAATGTTATTATCAGCTATGTTTATCCTGATGATTATGTTCCGCAGACGGTTCCTACTAAGCCACAGAATAAGCCGGATGCTGAAACAGAGCCGACAACAGCAAGGGTTGAAATGGTTGATTATAAGTATTCTGTTGATACTGAAAATAAGAGTGTTACATTGTTAAAATACATAGGTAATGATTCAACACCGACAATTCCTGAAACTGTTAATGGAATGAATGTTACTACAATCGGTAATTCTTGTTTTAAAAGCTCAGATATAACTGGTGTTTATATCGCAAAAACTGTTACAACAATTTCTACTGCAGCGTTTAATAATTGTCAGAATTTAAAAAATGTTTATTTTTTAGGCACAAACTATGTAGAAATTGGTGAATCAGTTTTTGAAAACTGTATTTCACTTACAAATGTATTTTTGTCTGCTAATACAACTTCAATTGGTGCAAATGCTTTTGCAAATTGCACTGCTCTTAAGAAAATCAAGATTCCAGAAGCTGTTACAGTTATTGGTCAAAACGCTTTTGCAGGATGTAGTAAGGATTTAACAATTGTTTGTAAATCTGGTACTCTTGCAGAAACAGTTGCTTTAGGCTATGAATTTAAAATTGAAATTGAATAAATTTTGCACCGCTTAAAAGCGGTGCTTTTTTTAACCTTTATTTGCTGATTTTAATATAATAAAATAGTGGTAAAACCATAAATTTTATCCGAATGATTATTTTTGTAAATTGTGGCAAAAATAGAGATGTACAAACATAACATCGGAGAGTGATAAAGTGACTATTAAAAGAGGAGATATCTATTATGCAGATTTAAGTCCCGTTGTAGGTTCCGAGCAAGGTGGAGTAAGACCTGTACTTATTGTTCAGAATAATGTTGGGAATAAGTATAGTCCCACGGTTATTGCTGCTGCTATTACCAGTCAGAAATTCAAAACGAATTTACCGACACATATAAGTGTAAATGCTAATAGCTGTGGGCTTTCTAAGGATTCAATTGTTTTATTAGAGCAAATAAGAACCTTAGATAAGCAACGCCTTAAAGAACGAATGGGAAACTTACCTGAAAATGATATGGATAGAATTGATAAAGCTCTTTCAGTAAGTTTTGGCTTGTTAGAAAATATTTAAAATTTACAATAGACATCTTTTTGGTGTCTATTGTTTTTTTCTTCTCTTGACAAAATATGAGCATTATTGTAAAATAAAAGCCAATGGTTATTTTAATTATTTTGTCATATTTGGAGGTTTTATTTATGGCAAGAAGATTTTTTACTTCAGAATCAGTAACAGAAGGGCATCCAGACAAGGTTTGTGACTGCGTTTCTGATGCTATCTTAGATGCGATTTTAGCTCAGGATAAACAAGCTCGTGTTGCTTGCGAAACAACCTGTACAACAGGTGTTGTTACAGTTATGGGTGAGATTACAACTACTGCTCAGATTGATTTTCCTGCAGTTATAAGAAAAACTGTTTGTGATATTGGCTTTGATAATCCAAATTGTGGTTTCGATGGTAACACTTGTGCAGTTATGACTACTATCGACAAACAATCAACAGATATTTCAATGGGTGTAGATAAATCTCTTGAATTAAAGGATGGCGAAAACGATCCTTACAACCTTCACGGTGCTGGTGACCAGGGTATGATGTTCGGTTTTGCTTGTAACGATACCGAAGAACTTATGCCTCTTCCTATCTCTTTAGCTCATAAGTTAGCTCGTCGTCTTACTGAGGTTAGAAAAAATGGTATATTAAACTATCTTCGTCCAGATGGTAAGAGTCAGGTTACTGTTGAATATGATGATAACGACAATCCTGTAAGAGTTGAAGCTGTTGTTGTTTCTTCTCAGCACGACCCAATGGATATCGAAATTCTTCGTAAAGATATTATCGAAAATGTTATAAAACCTATCATTCCAGAAAAATATCTTGATGCAGATACAAAATTCTATGTAAATCCAACTGGTAACTTTGTTATTGGTGGTCCTGTTGGTGATAGCGGTCTTACAGGTAGAAAGATTATTGTAGATACATATGGTGGTTATTCTCGTCACGGTGGTGGTGCTTTCTCAGGTAAAGACCCTACAAAAGTTGACAGAAGTGCTGCTTATGCTGCAAGATATGTTGCTAAAAATATTGTTACTGCAGGTCTTGCTGACAAATGTGAGGTTCAATTAGCTTATGCGATTGGTGTTGCAAAACCTCTTTCTGTTCGTGTTGATACATTTGGCACAGGTAAAATCAGTGATGCAAAGCTTGAAGATATTGTTAATGCTAACTTCGATTTAAGACCAGCTGCGATTATTGAAAAGCTTGATCTTAGAAAGCCACAATACAGAGAACTTGCAGCTTACGGTCATATGGGTAGAATCGACTTAGATGTAGCTTGGGAAAAGACTGATATGGCAGAAACTCTTAAAAAAGCAGCAAATATCTAAAAGTATAAAACCATAAGAGTATTTTTTGGAGAATGTATGAGTAATCAGACAACAAAAAAGAGTATTCACGACGGGCATCGCGAAAGAGTACGCGAAAATGTTTTAAAAAATGGTTTTGAACAACTCGAGGACCACAGACTTCTCGAGTTGTTACTCTTTTATTCAATTCCGCGTGGTGATACTAATGAGCTTGCACATAGGTTGTTAAATGAATTTGGTAGTTTATCGTGTGTGTTAAAAGCTTCGCCTAAGAAGCTTATGAAAGTTTCTGGCATTGGCGAGGGGAGTGCAATTTATCTTTCTGCAATGGGTGAGTTGTGTGTTCGTGCAATGCGAGAAAAGAGTTCAAAAAGAGTAAGCTACAAAAGCGATGAGTCGTTAAAAAGACTTGCTGAATCTTATTATTTTAATGAAACTAAAGAGCGTTTTTTAGTGCTCGGATTTGATTCTGGAATGAAATTAGTGTTAGATGATTTTATTTCAGAAGGAGATTCAATTCGTACGGATTTTGATATTAAACACTTTGTCAGTATAGTAATAGAAAGCGACGCTGATTATATTATGCTCGTTCATAATCATCCTGATGGTGAAGCTTATCCATCAGGTGCAGATTTAGATACAACAGCAGTTATTTCGACAATGCTCAAAAAATTAAGTGTCGGTCTTTTGGACCATATAATTATTGGTTCTGACAGAACACTTTCTGTGAAAAATGAAACAACTTTTTCTAGTTTGTTTACTCAAGAAAAAATGTAACCACTCTTGTGGAAAATATAAAACTAACTAAATCGGCGCATATTGCACTTGGCAATGTGTGCCGTGTGTTTTTTATGTTACAAGAACCATAATAAAGTGTAATTGCATAGAATGTTGTTTCTGTTGAACCCATCATTACTGAGGCACATCTGCCAATAAATGAGTCAGGTCCAAAATCCTTTAAAATGCTTTCAAACATTGATGTGGCACCACTTCCTGAAATGGGTGAAAGAATCGCAAGCGGTATTACCTCTTTTGGTACTCCTAAAAATTGTGAAATAGGTTTAAGAAAATTTGTTATTATATTTAGTCCACCTGAGTTTTTTAACATGCTTACGGCTACGATAAGTGCAATAAGGGCTGGTGTAATTCCCAAAACCGTCTTAAATCCACTCTTAGCACCATCTAAAAAAATATCAAAAACATTTAGTCCTTTGACCGCCCCAAAAATAATAATTATTAAGACTAAAGTTGGTAAGATATAATCAGTGAAGTCTGTCATAATTTAAAAGCCTTTCTTAAAAGAAATGTCATAAAAATGCCAGCTGATAAGCTTAACAGTGTGGTGATTATTGTTGGTACTAATATTTCCATTGGGTTTTTACTACCATATTCGTGACGAAGAAACGCAACTGTTGTTGGTACTAGTTGAAGAGCCGCAGAATTTAAAACGACAAATCTTACCATTTCATCTGTGGCTGTGTCTTTTTTTAATGAGTTTTCCTGCAATCTTTTCATTGCTTCAAGTCCAAGTGGTGTTGCTGCATTTCCTAGTCCTAATAAATTTGCGGTAATATTCATTGAAATAGCATTTTTAGCTTTTTCATCTTTTAATTTTGGAAATAAGATTTTTAAAACAGGTCTTAAAATTTTACAAATAATGTTTGTTAATCCGCTTTTTTCAGCTATTGCCATAAGTCCGTTCCAAAAGCAGATAACACCAGTTAGTTTAATTACTAAAGATATAGCATCTGTACCACCTGAAATAACAGCGGTTGATAAATCCTTCATATTATTGGTTGCTATTGCACAAAAAAAAGAAAAAGCAACTATTATAACCCATATATAATTCATCATAGTTATCACTTCCAATAAAATGTATGAATTAATCAGTGTTATCTATGCTAAATTGAAAAAAATCTTGACTAAATTACAATATCTTGTATAATATAATAGGTTAAGTAACAAATAATGGTATAATAGTATTATAATCGTAAATTCCGAAAGGGTAGGTAATAAAATGGCAAAAACAAAAAATGAAGCGCCACAAAGTTACGGTAACGAAAGTATATCAAAATTAAAAGGTGCCGACAGAGTTCGTAAAAGACCTGCGGTTATTTTCGGTTCTGATGGTCTTGAGGGCTGTGAGCATTCTGTGTTTGAAATTATTTCAAACTCAATTGACGAAGCTCGTGAGGGTTATGGTAACAAAATTGTTGTTACAAGATTTCTTGATAAGTCAATAGAAGTTCAGGACTTTGGCCGCGGTATCCCTGTTGATTACAATAAAAAAGAAGATTGCTATAACTGGGAACTCGTTTTCTGCGACCTTTATGCTGGTGGTAAATATAACACCAATGATGGTGGTAGTTATTAGGTCTTAATGGTTTGGGTCTTTGTGCTACTCAATATGCATCTGAATATATGGAAGCTGAAATACATACAGGTGGTTACTGTTATGAGCTTTCATTCAAAAATGGTGAAATTGATGGTGATATGAAGAAAACCCCTTATGATAAAAAGGACACTGGTTCAAGAATTAAATGGCGTCCTGATTTAAAGGTGTTTACCGATATTGATGTTCCGCTTGAATACTTTCAGGATACTTTAAAAAGACAGTCTGTTGTTAATGCAGGCGTTAAATTCATTCTAAAAAATCAACTCACAGAAACGAAGTTTGAAACTTTTGAATTTGTTTACAATAATGGTATTGTTGACTATGTAAATGAGTTTATTGGTGAAGATGGTCTTAGTACAGTTCAGTTCTGGCAAGCAGAGCGAAAGGGTAGAGACCGTGCGGACAAGCCTGATTATAAATTGAAGATGAATATTGCTCTTTGTTTCTCAAATAAAAAGCAATTAAAAGAGTATTATCACAACTCAAGCTGGCTTGAACATGGTGGTGCACCTGAAAAGGCAGTGAAAAGTGCTTTTGTAGCTCAGATTGATGCTTATTTAAAGCAGAATAGTAAGTACACAAAAACCGATGCTAAAATCAGTTTTCAGGATGTTGAAGATTGTCTGGTTCTTGTTATTTCATCATTTTCAACCCAGACATCTTACGAAAATCAGACTAAAAAAGCTATTACTAATAAGTTTATTCAGGATGCAATGACAGAGTTTATCCGTCATCAGCTTGAAATCTACTTTATTGAAAATAAACTTGATGCAGATAAGATTTGTGAACAGGTTCTTATTAATATGCGTTCAAGGATTAAGGCAGAAACGACAAGGTTAAATCTTAAAAAGACTCTTTCAAGCTCAAATGATATGACATCAAGGGTTGAAAAATTTGTTGACTGTCGTAGTAAAGACCCAAATGAAAGGGAAATATTCATAGTGGAGGGTGACTCTGCTCTCGGTGCCTGTAAACAGGCTCGAGACTCATCATTCCAGGCGGTTATTCCTGTTCGTGGTAAAATTCTTAACTGCTTAAAATTTGATTACAACAGAATTTTTAAAAGTGATATTATAACCGACTTAATAAAAGTTTTAGGTTGCGGTGTTGAGGTTTCTTCAAAATCAAATAAAGAGTTATCTTTATTCAGTCTTGAAAATCTTCGCTGGAGTAAGATTATTATCTGTACCGATGCCGATGTTGATGGTTTCCATATAAGAACGCTTATTCTTACAATGATTTATAGACTTATGCCTACACTTTTAAAAGAGGGTAAAGTTTTTATTGCAGAATCACCACTTTACGAAATTACTTCAAAGGGTCAGACCTGGTTTGCTTATACTGAAAAAGAAAAAGCAATGGCTTTAGCTGAAATAGGTGAAGCTAAATACACTATTCAGCGTTCAAAGGGTCTTGGTGAAAACGATGCTGATATGATGTGGCTTACAACTATGAATCCACAAACAAGAAGACTCATTAAGGTTGAGCCAAATGATGTTGAAGATTTGATTGCCCAGAAGTTTGATTTACTTTTAGGCGATAATCTTGCAGAGAGAAAAGAATATATTGCAGAGAATGGTCATTTATACATTGACCTTGCGGATATTTCTTAATAGGAGAAAATTATGGCAAGAAAGAAAAAAGAAACACCTGAAGTAAATAAAACAGAAGAAGTAAAAGCTAATATTATTGGCGCGGGTGAAGTTGTGTGTCAACAGATTACAGATACACTTGAAACTAACTTTATGCCTTATGCTATGAGCGTTATTGTTTCCCGTGCTATTCCTGAAATTGACGGTTTTAAGCCATCACACCGTAAGCTTCTTTATACTATGTATAAAATGGGTCTTATTAATGGTGGAAGAATTAAGTCTGCTAACATCGTGGGTAGAACTATGCAATTAAATCCACATGGTGATGCTGCAATCTACGAAACAATGGTGCGTCTTTCAAGAGGTAATGAAACACTTTTACACCCTTATGTTGATAGTAAGGGTAACTTTGGTAAATCATATTCTAAAAATATGGTTTACGCTGCGGCACGTTATACAGAAGCAAAGCTCGAAAGCATTTGTAATGAACTTTTTAATGATATTGATAAAGATACTGTAGATTTTGTTGATAACTATGACAGTACAATGAAAGAGCCGACGCTTTTACCAGTGTCATTTCCTAGTGTTCTTGTAAATACTAATAGTGGTATTGCTGTTGGTATGGCAAGTAATATCTGCTCTTTTAACCTAAAAGAGCTTTGTGATACAACTATTGGTTTAATTAAAAATCCTGATTTTGATATTTTTGAAACTCTTAAAGCACCTGATTTTATCGGTGGTGCACAGATGATTTACGACAGAAATGCACTTGAAGAGGTGTATAAAACTGGTCGTGGTTCACTTAAATTAAGAGCGAAATACAGTTACGATAAATCTAGTAACTGTATTGATATTACAGAGATTCCAGCAACAACAACCTGTGAAGCTATAATTGAAAAAATTATTGAAAAGGTTAAAGCGGGTTCTTTAAAAGAAATTAGCGATATCCGTGACGAAACAGATAAGTCAGGTCTTAAAATTACAATAGACTTAAAACGCGGTGTAGATGCTGAAAAGCTTATGAAACGACTTTATAAGATGACTCCTCTTGAAGATTCATTCTCAGCAAACTTCAATATTCTTGTTGCTGGTGTACCAAGAGTAATGGGTGTTAAAGAGATTTTGACTGAATGGATTGCATTCCGTACAGAATGTGTAAACAGACGAGTTTTCTTTGATTTATCTAAAGCAAAAGATAAATTACATTTACTCTTAGGTCTTAAAAAGATTCTTCTTGATATTGATAAAGCTATTAAAATTATCAGAAATACCGAGGAAGAAGCAGAGGTTGTTCCAAACTTGATGATTGGCTTCGGTATTGACCAGATACAAGCAGAATATGTGGCAGAAATTAAGCTTCGTCATCTTAATAAGCAATATATTCTTAAAAGACTAGAAGATGTTGACCAACTCAAAAAAGATATTGAGGATATGGAAGATATTCTTGCAAATAAGTCAAGAGTCAAGAAAATTATTGTTGATGAGCTTACTAAAGTCTCAGAAAAATATGGTAAAGACAGAAGAACTGAAATAATCTACGAAGAAATTGAGGATTATGAAGAGGTAGAAGAAGTTCCAGATTATCCTGTTCATCTCTTCTTTACTCGTGACGGCTACTTTAAGAAAATTACTCCGCTTTCACTCAGAATGGGTGGTGAACAAAAGCTTAAAGAAGGAGACGAGTTAGTTTCTACAGTTGAAACAACCAACAGAGCAGAACTTCTTTTCTTTACAGATAAATGTCAGGTTTATAAATCAAAAGCAAGTGAGTTTGAAGATAGTAAAGCAAGTGTTTTAGGTGATTTTGTTCCATCAAAACTCCAGTTTGAACCTGATGAAAAGCCACTTTGTATGATTGTGACTACCGATTATAGCGGATTTATGATGTTCTTCTTTGAAAATGGTAAAGCCGCTAAAGTAAATATGCAGGGCTACGATACAAAAACTAATCGTAAAAAGCTTATTAAAGCATATTCTGATAAAGCACCGTTAGTATCAGCTTTTTATTTAAAAGAAGATATAGAATATGTATTAACATCAACCGCAGGGCGCGTATTGCTTGTTAATACAGGTGCAATTTCAATTAAAACAACAAAAGACACCGCTGGTGTTAATGTTATGACACTTAAAAAGTATCATAAAGTACAAAGTGTAAGACCTTATGTTGAGGGCGAATTTAGTAAACCTTACAGATACAGGACAAAAACCTTACCGGCTGCGGGTGCAACGCTTAGTGCAGATGATACTGCTGAGCAACTTTCATTGTTAGATTAATTTTAGGCAGGTTCGCGGATAACTCTTTTCACCCTATAAAAAGCAACAGCCGACTCGTAATGAGTCGGCTGGGCAGATAATTCTGTTGAAGCTTTTCTTGTATACTCTAAAGTAATTTCAAAATTTTTGATATTATCTTAAATACAAGTCTTCAAAACAAACGCAAAAATTTATTAAAAGAGTTATCTGCTGACATTATAATATGCATTTTTTTATTAATAATACATAAAAATAAAAATTTTTAAAAAAAATTCAAAAAAAGACTTGCTTTTTTTGAAAGTCTGTGTTAATATATCAAGGCGCTAAAGAGAGAGCGTAATTTATTTAGGAGGACAAAGCTAATGGCTGATCTTCTTTGGTATCATTACCTTATTGGTGCAGTTCTTGTTCTTGCATCATTAGCTATTGTATTTTTAGTAATGCTTCAACAAAGCCGTCAAGCTGGTCTTTCTGGAGCAATTGCTGGTGGAGCAGATTCTTTCTATGAAAAGAATAAAGGACGCTCAAAAGAAGCAAGACTTGCTTTCTTTACAAAAATATTTGCAGTTGTGTTCTTTGTTGTAACACTTGTTGCAGTTATTCTTTTTGCATTTACAAAATAAACCTCATTAATTTGAGGTTTACATATATGAGTTATTAGCTCAGTAGGCAGAGCACCTGCCTTTTAAGCAGGGTGTCCGGAGTTCGAATCTCCGATAACTCACCACGAAAAAGACAACTTTCAAATGAAAGTTGTCTTTTTTCTGTATTATCTTTATTAATTATTATTTATTCTCAATTCTTTGAATCTAATTTTATAAATCGCCTTGATTTGACAATACATTTTAATTGTGTTAAGATTACGAAAAAATTAATTGAATGAGGTGAAATTATGCTATACCTAAAACAAGCAAACTTTGAAGATGTCGAAAAAGAATATGAGTTTATAAAAAACACCCCAAAAGATGAAAATGGGTTTACCAATCCTTATTTTAATTGTACAAAAGAAGAGTTTGAAAATGAAATTTTACCTCGAATTATTAATTATTCAAAGGGCATTGGTTTACCAGAAGGTTTTGTTCCAGAAACACAATATTTTTTATGGGATGATAATACAATAGTTGGTTGGTTCCGCCTTCGTCATTATCTTAATGATTTTTTGAGAAATGGAGCAGGGCATATTGGTTATGGAATAGGTAAAGCTTATCGTGGTAAAGGTTATGCTAGTGAAGGCTTGAAGTTAACAATTCAAAAAGCCTGGGAAATCATTAAAGAAGATGAAATTTATATGTCTGTTCACAAAGATAATCTTTCTTCACTACAGGTTCAAAAGAAAAATGGCGCTTATATACACCACGAAGATGATAAAGAATTTTATACAAGAATTAAACGATAATTAAAAACAGAACTAC
>RHMF01001612.1_pt1 | contig 10363 bp, 6 predicted proteins | sample 5365151 | NCBI WGS metagenome assembly RHMF01 (sample SAMN10266501, study PRJNA497801) | feces metagenome | isolation source: feces | host: Bos taurus | place: China: Prairie of Fairy Mountain | collected 2017-08-14 | reverse complement strand
TGTAGTCGAACCGTTTATATAATAACCTTTTACTGTGGTGTCACCAAACGGAAAAAGATTTTTGCCTGTGACCCTGATGCTTGGCGACACGTCCTCATCTGCCACAAGCGAGGGGGTAAAGGTTACGTTGTTATAAACGGTGCCTGCACTCAGATACAGGAAAAGCTGTACTGTTTTTATCCCCGTGAAGCTGTCGGTGTTTTTGTCCTTGCTGAGCATATACGAAGAAAAACCGTAATAAGCGTCCTCGTGCTGGCAGAAAAAGTGCAGCTTTCCAAAATCGCCTGTGGATTGCACGCTGCAGACGTATTTTCTCTCGGCATCGAGCGAGGTCGTATTTTCCAGCACAACGTCGCCCATTTCAAAATCCTCTGTGCAGGTGCCATTAAGGGTTACCGTTCCTTTTTCGTCCGCAGTTACAGTGACACCCTTTACGGTTGCGCTGTTACCGAAGGTGTACGGCAGAGACAAAACGCTTTTGCCCTTTACTACCACGTTAAAGGTGTGGGGAACGACTGATACGTCCGGCATGGTTATAATCGCGCCGCTCTTCCTCGCAAGCAAAACAGGGGAATAATTTTGCGCTGTATAATCACGCGCCCACTCTTTTGCTTCGTTTTTCGAAATCTCTGTAGCCTCTGCCACCGCAACACCGCTTTGCGCCGTCCAGCTTTCGCTGTCGAAATGCTCGTCTGCAGGCTGAAGCGTATCATAAATTGCCTGTGTTGCCGCTGCCGCAGAGAGTGCTACCTCTTTTGCGTTTTCCGCCGCCTGCACGCTCTCCTTTGCCGATGCCGCCGCATCTGCCGCCGAGGCGATAAGCTCGGATAAACCATTTATGTAGTGCGGGTCATCGGGGTCGGTGGAAATCTCCTCGGGTGCAGGGCGCACGCGCATATTAATATCAATGCGGTATGCCGTCTTTCCGCTCTCCCCGTTTGAGAGGAATATATAAGCCGTAATGTTGTGCGGCTCGTTTAAGAGGCTGTTTGGTATTTGAACGGTGGTAACCTCATCGGTCGTTGTGCCCACAACAAGCAAAAGCTCTGACGTGTTTGCATTTTTAAAGTGAAATTCCACCGCCGCAGGAAGTGAAAGTCCTGTGATTTTCAGGTGCTGACCGTAATCATACTGGGTGACCGTCGGCACCCTGTCGGCAAAGCCGTTTTTAAAATTTATAGGTATATATTTAATCTCCATTTTTTCTCCCTTTGCTTCCGAGAGGCTTGAAAACGGAAGCGCTTTTTGATATACTGTTTTGTGTTTCAACTGCAAATTATCACCATAAAAACACTTTCCTGTTTTGTCAAGGAGAAAAATTATGAACGAAATTTTTGAAAGAGAATATTATCTTCGCACATCGGATTTTGACAAAAACCGTCGACTTTTGCCGTCATCCCTGCTTGATTTGTTTCAGGACGTGGCAGGCGCACACGCCAAGGTGCTTGGCTGTGGGTATGACAGCCTTATAAAGCGCTCGCTTGTGTGGGTGCTGGTACGCGTGCGCTACACACTTCTTTCGGACGTGCCGATGTTTTCCAAAATTACGGTTCGCACCTGGCCGCTGCCGCCAACAAGGCTCGGCTACACGCGTGAATATGAAATTTTAAATGCAGAGGGCACGCCCATATGCAAGGGCTCGTCCGAATGGGTGCTGATGGATATAAACACCCGTCACCTCGCCACCGCAGAGGATATCTATAACCTTGAACACTTTCACGAGGTTAAAAACTTTCCAGCCCGCGCCGTGCGCATCGGCCGCTTTACGCCCGACGGTGCACCGTATGACGTATGCCCCCGTTTTTCACATATTGATATGAACGGCCACGTTAACAACACAAAGTATATGAACTTTGTGCTCGATGCGGCACCCCCAGCCGATACAGACAGAATCCACACAGTGCAGATTGACTATCGTAAGGAGGTACTGCCGAACGACACCGTTTCGGTGCTGTCACTTCGGGAGGGGCAGGTGCTCTCCGCACGCGGCGAGGACAAGGACGGCAACGTTATGTTCGCAGCGCAGGTGGAATTTTATTAAACGCGTGTATAAAATCTCCTTTTTCGGAAAAACTTTCTGCGAAAGGGGATTTTTATTATGCCAATAAACTTTAAAGACAGCAAAACAAAGGAAAACCTTATGCGCGCCTTTGCAGGCGAAAGTCAGGCCCGCAACCGCTACACCTTCGCGGCAGAGCAGGCGGCAGCACAAAAGCTCTACGTTGTTGAGGCGGTTTTCAAATTCACCGCCGAGCAGGAAATGGCGCATGCCAAGGTGTTTTATGACAAGCTGCACGAATGCACGGGCGAGAGCATCACTGTCGACGGCTCCTACCCTGTTGACATCACAAACTCGGTAATAGAGCTGCTTGAAAAGGCAGAGCATAACGAGCTTGAGGAATATGAGGACGCCTATAAAAGCTTTGCCGACACGGCAGAGGAGGAGGGCTTTTTGCCCGTTTCCAACCTGTTCCGTCAGATTGGCGCGATAGAAAAAACCCACGCAGAGCGTTTTGCCACCCTCGCAAAGCTGCTGCGCGAGGACAAGCTTTTTGTGGCAGACGCAAAAACCGAATGGATGTGTCTTAACTGCGGCAATGTGATAAACACGGTAGAGGCACCGCCCATCTGCCCCGTCTGCAGTCACGACAGGGGCTTCTTTATCCGTCTTGAGCTCGCACCCTACACCTCAAAATAAATGAAAACCCCGACCGAGCCGTCGGGGTTTTTACTTTAAAAGGGGTTGACTTTGCCTTTTATAAGTTATACAATAAAATGCAACGAATTAACGAAGTTTGGAGGAACTGATTATGTATAAAAACATTGATACAACCTGTGTTCAAGGCGGATACACCGCGGAAAACGGCGGTCCCCGTCAGGTGCCGATTATTCAGAGCACCACCTTTAAATATGCCACAAGCGAGGCTATGGCAAAGCTGTTTGATTTAGAGGCATCGGGCTATTTCTATTCCCGTCTGCAGAACCCCACCTGCGACACCGTCGCGGCCAAGATTTGTGAGCTTGAGGGCGGCACCGCCGCAATGCTCACCTCCTCCGGTCAGGCGGCAAACCTTTTTTCTATATTTAACATTGCACACTGCGGAGACCACGTAATTTCAAGCAGTGAAATTTACGGCGGCACCTTTAACCTCTTCAACGTTACAATGAAAAAGATGGGCATTGATTTCACCTTTGTTTCCCCCGATGCGAGCGAGGAGGAATTACAAGCCGCATTCCGCGAAAACACAAAGGCTGTCTTTGGTGAGACCATCTCTAACCCGTCACTTTCCGTGCTGGATATCGAGCGCTTTGCCAAGGTTGCACATAAAAACGGCGTTCCGCTTATTATCGACAACACCTTTGCAACCCCCGTCGGCTGCCGCCCGATTGAATGGGGCGCAGACATTGTAACCCATTCCACCACAAAATATATGGACGGTCACGGCTCGGCTGTTGGCGGCTGTATTGTTGATTCGGGCAAATTTGACTGGACGGCACACGCCGAAAAATATCCCGGTCTTTGCACACCCGATGACAGTTATCACGGCATCGTCTATACCGAACGCTTCGGTCTTGAGGGCGCATTTATAACCAAGGCCACCGCACAGCTTATGCGCGACCTCGGTTCAACACAGTCCCCCCAGAGCGCATATCTTTTGAACCTCGGTCTTGAGAGTCTGCATCTGCGCATGAAAAAGCACTGCGAAAACGGTATGGCCGTTGCAAAGTGGCTCCAGAACAACGAAAAGATTGCCTGGGTCAACTACCCCGATTTAGAGGGCAATAAATACTATGACGTTGCACAGAAGTATCTGCCAAACGGTAGCTGCGGTGTTGTCAGCTTCGGCGTAAAGGGCGGTCGAAAAGCGGCTGAGAAATTTATGAGCGAACTTAAAATCATCGCCATTGAAACCCACGTTGCCGACGCACGCTCCTGCTGCTTGCACCCTGCAAGCGCAACCCACCGCCAGATGACCGACGAGGAACTCGCAGCAGCAGGTGTATCGCCCGACTTAATCCGCCTCTCTTGCGGAATTGAGGGTGCAGAAGACCTCATTGCCGACATCGAAAACGCACTCAAAAATATCTGATAGGAAGAAAAAATATGCCTATTAAAATTCCAAACGAGCTTCCCGCGACCAAAACGCTCACCGAGGAAAACATTTTTGTAATGACCGAAACGCGCGCGCTTTCGCAGGATATTCGTCCGCTTAAAATTCTTGTTCTCAACCTGATGCCCACAAAAATCGACACCGAAACACAGCTTTGCCGTCTGCTCGGCAACACGCCTCTTCAGGTCGATTTGACGCTTATGAACACAAGCTCATACCGTTCAAAAAACATCGCAAAAGCGCATCTTGAAACCTTTTACGTCAATTTTGAGGATATAAAGCACAAACACTTCGACGGCTTTATCATCACAGGCGCACCCGTTGAGCAGCTCGATTTTTCACAGGTTGATTATTGGGAAGAACTTAAAGAAATTATGGAGTGGAGCAAAACCCACGCGCACAGCACCCTGCACATCTGCTGGGGCGCACAGGCGGGGCTTTTCTACCATTTCGGCATAAACAAGCACCTGCTGCCCAAAAAGCTTTCGGGTGTTTACCGTCACCACGTCTGCCGTGAAAAGATTCAGCTTTTCCGCGGCTTTGACGACGAGTTTATGATTCCGCACTCACGCAACACCACCATTCTGCGCGAGGATATTGAAGCGAACGACCAACTTATGCTGCTTGCCGTCAGCGACAAGGCAGGCGTTTACGCCGTTCAAAATCAGGACGGCAGTCAGGTTTTCATCACAGGTCACTCGGAATACGACCCCTACACGCTTGACCGCGAGTACAGACGCGATATTGCCGCAGGAATAAACCCCGAGCCACCCGAAAACTATTACCGCGACGGCAACCCCGACAACCCACCCGTTGTAACCTGGCGTTCGTCGGCAAACCTTTTGTTTTCAAACTGGCTTAACTACTACGTTTATCAGACAACCCCCTACGACATTGACGAAATCGAACAATAGATAAAAAACCGTCCGCTTATACGGACGGTTTTTTATTGAAAAAATGTAAAAAATTGGGTATAATATTAAAAAGCGACTTTGGAGGAAATATGGACCTTTATATCAAAACCGCACAAAAAAGTGACGAAACCGCGCTCAAACGGCTTTTCCTTAATTCGTTTGACGATACCCTCGGTTTTGTTAATATGTTTTTCTCGCACCATTTTAACCCCTATTACACCCTCTGCGCCTATAGTGGCGACCGCATTGTTGGTGAAGCGCATCTTCTCCCCTGTAAAATAGGCGGCACTGACGCATTTTACGCATACGGGATTTGTGTTGATGCTGAGTTTCGCGGTAACGGCATCGGCAAACAGATTATGTGTGCAATTAAGGATTTCGGTGAAAAGCAGAACGCCGCGATAGTTTTGCACCCTGAAAACGCGGACCTCTTTGCGTTTTACGAAAACGCGGGATTTTACCCTTGCGGTGAATGGTGTTTTGAAAATCACACAGCCACCGCCCCTCCCGCTGCACTTCTGCCCTGCTCCGCCACGGAATATAATGCTATCAGGAACACACATTTTGAAAACGCGCTTATTTGGGATGATAGTGCGGTAGAATATGCGCTGACGCAAGAAACGTTTTTCGGAGTTTCTGCTTACAAGGTTGAAACCGATTCCCGTACAGACATAGTCCTTTGCGGCAAGGACGCAGACGGCGCGTTTATAAAGGAAACCACCGCAAGTGAAAAAACGCTACCCGCTATTGTTTCGGCGGTTGCCAAAAAGTATGCATGTGCCGACGTGCGCGTGCTGCTGCCCGGCGGCGATGGCGAAACTGTTATTTGCGGCTACGGCTTTAATGCACCTAAAAACATTTATATGAATTTACTTTTAGACTAAAAACCCGAGGGTGTAATCCCTCGGGTTTATCCTTTATATTTCTTTCGCGTTGCCATTCCGCCGCGGATATGGCGCTCGCTTTTGTTGCGTTCGAGCACCTTTTTCACCTCACTGTATAGCTGTGGCTGCTGCACAAGCAGCTTGGAGGTAACGTCCTTATGCACCGTCGATTTTGATATGTTAAACTTTCCTGCGGCGGCGCGCACCGTCGCTCCCGTCTGCACTATGTATTCACCCAGCATTGCCGCACGGTCATTAACGTCAATGTTCATATACGCTCAACTCCTCTGTCATATATTTAAACTTATGAGAGGTGAGCGTTTTTTATTACAAAAAGGACGGCGTAAGCCGTCCTTTTCATTTAATCGTTATTAACCTTTTTCTTTTTCCTTTTAACTGCAAACGCGGTGCCGCCGCTTACAAACAGGAGTGCAAACCACAAATTAAGATTTGTTGCCTCGCCCGTTTTGGGTATTGTCGGGGTGACGGGTGGCTGTTCTTGCTTTTGCTCCTCCTTGGGGTCTTCTTTAGGCTCTTCTTTGGGTTCTTCGGTTGGAATTGGTGTATAGACGTTCGTAAAGACAATCTCGTCCACCTTTTCGCCCGTTGCCGCGTTTGTTATCACGCGCTCCGCTTCATAGAGCTGACCCTCACCGCCGTCGGCAATCGTAATTGCAATGTTATACACAGTAGTATCGTTTGTGACGCGCTCTGCCTTGGTGTTTTCGTCCTCTTTCATTACGAAATAGAACGTGCCGACACTGTCAAACGGACCAGAGAAAGCAAACGTGCCGTCTGCCTTATTCATTTGCTCTGCAGGCTGTGCGTTTTGGTCAACCTTGAACTCGCTGTCTGCAAGGAAAAGCAAGAACTTAATTTCGTCTGCCAACAGCGCTCTGTTTTCAAGCTTCTTTTTGCCTGCCACAATTACGGGTGCCGCCTTTGCTTCGTAAAGGTTTTCAAACACAACAGAGCTTGCAGGAACGATAACGGTCTGCTCTGCACCCTGCTGGTCAAGCTCAACCGTCTTTTTGAAGATTTCGGTTGTAACGTCAAGCTTTCCCCTGTGGTTGTCAGTTGCAGCAACAATGAGCCTATATTCGCTCTTATCATAGGTTATGCCGCCCTTGTTCTCCGGTATCTCCTTAATTACGAAATAGCGGGTGCCCTGCGCTTCAAACTCAATCTCTGAAAAATCAATTCCGCCTGTTTTGTTGTTTTTAACCTTTTCATTAAGGCCGTTTGCAAGAACAGTTTCAAAATCGCGCTCGGTTTCGGTGATGGAGAATTCGAACTCGCCCTCGCCCAGCACTCGACCTGTAAGCTCCTTTGTGCTGTGAATGGAGTGCTGCACCTTTTCGGGCTTGTATGCATTGTTAAATATAATATCAGTCGAATTATCGCTGCTCTTTACAATGCTCTCTGCCGCCACAAGCGCGCCGCCGTTATTGGTAACCTCCACCTTAACGATATAGGTGTTTTCGGCATATTCTATTCCGCCTGCAACGCCCTTTAGCTCCTCAAGCTTGTAATAATGCGTTCCCTCGGCATCATAATGAATCGGGGAGAAGGCAAAGCCTGCAACGTTTGCCACCGCGGGTCCGTTTTCGGCTTCGAGCACCAACGCATTCTGCTTTGCGGCGCCGTTTTCATCGGCAACCTCTGTCAGACGGAACCTGAATTCGCTGTTGAGCATCGGTCTACCCGTAAGGGTTTTGCGTCCGTCTATTGTGTGCTGTGTCGGGTCGGGAACGGGAAGCTTTGGCGTGTTTGTGAACACAAGCCCATTCACCGCGCCCGCCGCAACCGAAACGCTGCCGCCGGCAACTACGTTGCCGTCAAGTCTGATTTCGGTGAGGTCATAGTTTTGGTGTGCCACCTCGGACACGGTATAGCTGCCTGCCGTAAGGCCGATAATATACACCGTTTCGTCGGCCGCAAGTGTTACTGTGCCGTTTGCCGCAATCACGCTGCGCGAGGCCTCTGTGCCGTCGGCGTTCAGTCTTACGACCTGTGCGGCAGAAATATCGCCTGAAATGGTAAAGGTGAAGCTGTTTTCAGCACCCTCTGCAACGGCTGAAAGTCTCTTTGTAAGGCTTATGCCGGTCGCCGCCGTTACGTTAAGACGTCCGTTATTGCCCTGTGTAGAATAGGTGTAATAATCGTCATTCTCCGCTATGATAAACGGATGGTCGCTGTAGCCCATTGTGGCAGTTTTGTTCTCCGCCTTTTGCGTGTTTTCAAAATCGTAATAACGGTGAACGGTGCCCTTCGGGATTGCCATGGTGTTACCGTCCTCTGCCACCGAAAGTGCAAGCGACTCGGCGGTCAGGGGCTCGTAATGAGTGTGGGCACGCACCGTGCCGTTGGTCAGCTTTTCATATACGGTGTACTGTCTGTAATAGCTGCCGTTACCTGTCGGCTTGTTGCCCTTATACAGCGTACCGTTTTGGTCAGCATAAACGAAGGCCTTTTCGGTAAAGTAATAGCGCTCGTTATCTAAAGACGGCTCAAAATGGCTGTACGTGTTTTGTGTGGTATCCTCGTGTGATGCGTTCCACTTGTTTGTATAGAGTGTTCTTTCGTTTGTAATATCGGCAATGTTCCAATCGTAAATGCCCTTTTTAAGTCCTGCCTCATAAAGCAGACGAACAGGTGTCTCGGCCGCATCGTCCGAAAGCACAAGGTCTGTGACCTCTGTTATGTTGCCGTCGGAATCAACGTTAACAGTAACCTCATAGGTAACGGTGGGTATGAGCGATGCCGGAAGCTTCCAGGTCAGAATGCTCTCACCTGTGGATATTTCGGTTGCAATGCGCACCGTCATATACATCATATCTGTGTTGGAGATTCCGTCCAAATCTCTGGTATCGCCCAAAAAGCCGTAGGATTTAATGATGTGGGTTGCGCCCTCTGCCGCAACAACGTCGGCTATCTGCCCATCGGTCATTCCCTCGTGCCAGAAATCAAGATAATTGCCCTGCGAATCTGCGAACCAACCGATGTAGTGACTGAATTCGGTGTCATTTTTGTAGTATAACTGCTTGTGGTTATATGCGTTGGCAACAAGTGCCTGTGCCACGTCTGTGTCAGCAATGCCCAGCCTATCCTTAACAGAGTTTATAAAGCTATGGCCCATTGCGGTGGGAGCTTCTATCGTGCCGAGCTGTGAGCCGTTATTACCAATGGCGTTTGCCATTGCGGCACCCGAGAACAGACGGTCACCAACCACAATTCCCTTTACGTCCTTAACCTGCATAAGTGTGCCGATTTTATCCACAAAGGTCAGATATCCGTCGTGGTCGTGGTCAAACTCAACGTAGGTCGGATAATATTTGGACTGGATTATGATTTCTTCAACTATAGCATCAAAAGCATCTGCAAAGTTTTCATCACTTGTGGCGGGGAAATATTCATCAACGTAAAGCTTATCCGCCGCTGCGAGTCTTGCTGCGCCCTGTGCGGCATTTTTCACGGTGTAGTATTGATAATTGTTCCAGCCACCTACACTGTAACGGTAAACGTTTACCGTTTCGTCATTCAAAAAGTCGGTCCACAATTCAGCAACGTTTGTGCTGCCGCCGCGGTTGTCGGGGTCCATAACGCTGAGCGCCTCGGGCAGACGTGTAACCTCCTCGCCGTATGCCAGGGTGTAGAAGAGGGCATCGCCATAGTGCGCCGCTATCTGCTTTTTAGCATAGGCCGCGGTCAGCATTGTTGTGAAAGCAATGGTGTCGCGGTGGGTGTGCTCGCCCGTGCTTCCGCCGAAATCGTGCATTGTGCTGTTGCCAAGGTTGCTTCCGTTTCCGTCATAATCGCTGTTGGCAAGGGTCGGCTCACCGTCCGACATAAGCACCATTATAGGCAGTCTTTCGGTTCCTGCCTGAACACCGCTCTCAACAATCGGGTCGGCCGCCAAAAACACGTTCATCGCCTCATAAATTCCGTCCTGCATAAAGGTACCTGTTGCGGTCATCTTGCTGCCTGTAACAGCGCCGTTTGTACCCGAAACACCGCTTGCAACCTCAATGCCGTAATCTGCATTTCTGCCGTAATCAATCGACACAAGATATTCGCCGTTTTGCTTTATATTATAAATGTCTAAGGGTAATATGGTTTCGGTTGCTCCGTCCGCTACAGAAAAGCTCTGGTTGACGTTGCCTGCATAAAGCACAACACCAATGCGGTTGTTTTTGTTTAATTTAAGGAGTCGGTCAATGGCACTGTTTGCCGCGGTTACAAGCTCATCAACCGCGCTCTGCCCGTTATCGTCGTTGCTGCGCATAGAGCTTGACATATCCAAAACCAAAACCGTATCGGTGGGAATAGTGGAATATCCCGTTATCTGCTTGTTGGAGGATATAGCCGAAAGCGCAACCAAAAAGTTATCGCCCGTGTCGTTAACCGAAAAGGTTTTGCCATTATATTTCGCACGTGTCAGCTCGGCAGGAAT
>RHMF01001611.1_pt1 | contig 10364 bp, 7 predicted proteins | sample 5365151 | NCBI WGS metagenome assembly RHMF01 (sample SAMN10266501, study PRJNA497801) | feces metagenome | isolation source: feces | host: Bos taurus | place: China: Prairie of Fairy Mountain | collected 2017-08-14 | reverse complement strand
GAAAGGCTACGCAATCCCTTTGGAGTGAGCAATTCCTTGGTACAATAGTCGAGCACAGACTTCTGCTGCTTCTTGTCCAGAGGACTATAATCGAAGGCAACGGCAAAAATCATGTTGGGACGAACGAGGTAATCGCGATAGCCGTCTACGCAATAGTCGCAAAGATAGCCGTGCTCGTTCCAGAACATGTCTACGAAACTCTTGCCTACTTGTTCGGCTAGCTCGGAATATACCTTCACGTTCTTAGCGTCGCCCGTGTGCGCGCATAAATCTATATAGAATTTAATGGCGTTGTACCAAAGAGCATTGAACTCTACGATGTAACCTGTACGTGGTACGATGGGACGTCCGTTGGCGGTGGAATTCATCCATGTAATAGCCTTGTCGCGGCCTTCGCTATGTAGCAACTTGTTGTCCATCACCTTTAGGTTGGGGTGATTGTTGCCCATAATCCATGCCATGATATCACTTACCAGAGCGCTATACTTCTCTACGCAAGTATCCATGTCCACAAGCTTGCCATATTGCTGGATACACCAGATGGCCCATAGCAATACGTCGGGTTGGTCAATCTCCTGAATGCTTACGCCCAAAGGCTCGCCGCTCATAAAGGCGCGGATTGCCTTCTCTGCGGTTTCCATTACATCATCGTACTTGGTCAACTCGTTGTTGGTAAGAGTCAAGCCAGGCAATGCGATGAACTGGTCGCGAGCGCGGCACTTAAACCAGGGATATCCTGCTAGTACATAGTCTTCGTGTTCGCGGTGAACGATAAACTGGTGAGCACTATTGACCAATGTGTTGTAGAAGTTGTCGCGAGGAGTACGGATGTTCACCTCAAACTCTGCCAACTCTGCCAAGGTCTTAGTGTCTATTTCGCTCAAACCTGCGCTGAACACTACACTTTCGCCTTTCTTGATGTTGAACTCAAAGTAGCCAGGCACGTAGAGGTCTTCGTTGCTGGCATAACCGCGCTCCTGCTCCTTGGGGTATTCTACACCCTTGTACCAGTTGGGGTTGTACACGAAGTTGTTCTCCTTGTCCAATTGCATGAACAATTCGGGATAACCCTCATACATGCAAGTGCGGATACCGCCCTGTACTTCATGGTACTCGCGTGAAGCAAGGCTGTTTTCGTGAGTATACTCGCGAACGCTTCTAAATGCCAGGAAGGGTTGCAAGCGCAAGGTAGTGTCACTGTGTGCATCAACCAAGGTGTATCGGATGATGATGCGGTCTTCGAAGTGCTGGAACATCTGTTCCTTCTTCAGAATCACACCACCCACGCGATAAATGGTTGTGGGCACCTTCAGTGAATCAAACTCACGGATGTACTTGTGACCACGTGGAGAGAAGTTGTCGCCTGAATACTTGTGCAGGCCGAGATTAAACTCTGCTCCGTGCTGGATAACCGTTGCGTCCAAGCTAGATAGGAGAACGTGATTCTCCTGATCCAATTCGGGTACGGGGACTACCAACAAGCCGTGGTACTTACGAGTGTTGCAGTCAACAATTGTTGAGCAAGAATAGGCTCCAGAACGATTCGAACGAAGGACTTCCTTTGGTAGGCTGTCCTCAAGATTCGTCATCAGAGTCTTGTCAAAACGTAAATAACTCATAGGTTTTATTATATCTAGGTTAGTCTTTAGCACCTCAAAGTTAAGTTTTTTATTTGAGAAAATTTTGCGATTCGAGAGAAATAATGTAATTTTGTGCCATACAACATATATTTCGCCTATTAAATGACTAAAAAAAGGATACCTTGGGAAGAATATCTTGAAAAAATTAGCGATATGCTAAGCACTTTGACACCTGAGCAACGTGAAGAATTGCTCAGTCATGTCTCAGTGGTCAAGTACAAGAAGAATGATGTGATATATAGCGAGGGTGATTTGCCCACGAATCTACTTTGTTTGGTGAGTGGAAAAGTGAAGATATATAAGGACGGTGTGGGTGGCCGTCCGCAGATAATGCGTGTCTTGGGCGATACCGAATACTTTGCTTATCGTGCTTACATGGCAGGCGAACCTTTTATCACCGCAGCATCAGCATTTGAGCCCTGCACGGTGCTGAAGGTGCCACTTGAAATCATTGTTGATCTCATTCAGCGTAATGCTACATTGGCATGGTTCTTTATTCAAAAGTTGGCCCACGATCTAGGTAAAAGTGATGAGCGTACGGTCAATCTTACACAAAAGCACATTCGTGGACGCTTGGCAGAGAGTTTGCTCTTCCTGAAGGAGAGTTATGGCCTTGAGGAGGATGGTTCTACCTTATCTATATATTTATCGCGAGAAGACTTGGCCAACCTTTCCAATATGACCACTTCCAATGCTATTCGCACTCTCTCAGCCTTTGCATCCGAAAAACTGGTGGCCATTGATGGAAGAAAGATTAAGTTTATCAATATTGCCGAGTTGGAGAAAATATCCAAAATTGGTTAAACCAAACCTCTGAAATCTCTTCTAATACTCAAAATCAGTATCTCAAGCACTAAGAAATCCCGTTCTAGATGCTAAATCTCATTTTCTAGGCTTCGAAAATATAATTTATACCTCTAAATATAAAAAACGTCGTTTTCTTATGACAAAATACCCAGTTGACCTCATTACCATCCTTGGCCCTACGGCCTCGGGCAAAACACCCTTTGCGGCTCACTTGGCGCATCATTTGGGAGATGCAGAAATTATCTCTGCCGACTCGAGAATGGTGTACAGAGGTATGACCATAGGTAGCGGAAAGGACTTGGACGACTATGTGGTGGATGGTCATCACATACCTTATCACCTTATAGATATATGCGAGGCAGGTTATCGCTTTAATGTTTACGAGTTTCAGTGTGCCTTTCAGAATGCTTTCATGGACATTACCGCACGCGGACAGCTTCCGATCATGTGTGGAGGCACGGGACTTTACATCGAGAGCGTGCTCAAGTCATATGAGTTGGGACAGGTTCGATTCCCCGAGCGTAATAGTCTCACCATAGGTCTAAGCATTGAGCGTGACCTTCGTCGAGAGAAAATCAGCCGTCGCCTAAAGGCACGTCTGGAGGAAGGAATGATAGAAGAGGTTCAAACTCTCCTTCAAACCGTTAGCGCTGAAAAACTCATACGTTACGGTTTAGAGTATAAGTTTGTCACCCTCTATTGCCTTGGTCAATTGTCTTACGACGAGATGTACCGACAACTGGAGATTGCCATTCACCAGTTTGCCAAACGCCAGATGACATGGTTTCGTGGCATGGAAGAGCGCCGAGGCATCCCCATTCATTGGATAGATGCTACACTCCCCCACGAAGATAAGGTACAGATTGTACTTGACCTCCTGAATGGTAAGTGATAAATTTTCCGAAAGCGAAACATCATCCGTAAAATACATACAATATACATATTTTATTAACTTTAAATCAATATGGTACCACCTATCTATTCACCCAGCGCCAATCGTTATGATTCAACGATGAAGTATCGCAGATGCGGTAAGAGCGGTATTCTGTTACCCGAGATATCATTGGGCATGTGGCAAAACTTTGGACAAACCAGTCCTCTCTCCAATTCCATTGAGATACTTCACTATGCCTTTGATCATGGTATTACACATTTTGACCTTGCCAACAATTATGGTCCTCCATATGGTACTGCCGAGCAGACTTTTGGTCATGTGATGAAGCACTCTTTTATGCCATATCGTGACGAACTCTTCATCTCCACCAAGGCTGGTTACGATATGTGGCCAGGTCCTTATGGCAATTGGGGTTCCAGAAAGTATCTATTCTCTAGCCTTAATCAAAGTTTGAAGCGAATGAATCTAGAGTATGTCGATCTCTTCTACATTCATCGCTATGACCCAGAGACTCCTCTCGAGGAAACTCTTCAGGCTTTGGTGGATATCGTTCATCAGGGTAAGGCTCTATACATCGGCATCTCTCGTTGGCCCTACGAAGCAACACAATTTGCTTACAAATACTTGGCAGAGCGCAATGTTCCTTGTCTGATTTATCAAGGTCGTTATCATATCTTTGACCGAGCTCCGGAAACAGAAGGCATCCTTAAGCAAGCCAAGGAAAATGGTACAGGATTTATCGGTTTTTCTCCACTGGCTCAAGGATTGCTGACCGACCGTTACCTCAATGGTATTCCTCAAGATTCGCGCATAGCACATGGCGGGCATCTCAAAAAGGAAGCGCTTACCGAGACCACATTACGCCGTATTAGCGCCCTTAATGAAGTGGCAAAACGACGCGGACAAACACTAGCTGAAATGGCTCTAGCATGGATACTGAAAGATGACATGGTTACTAGTGTTATTGTTGGTGTCAGTAGCACCGCCCAATTGGAAAAGAATCTTAAAGCAATCTCCAATACCACCTTCTCCTCTGAGGAACTACTGGAGATTGAGAATATCTGCAAGGAATAGAACCGAGATTATAGAGCTGATATATTGCAGAGAGCGATAGGCGAATGAGTGTATCTAGATTTACTTAAGGATTTTCTGGATTTTCCGAGAAAGAAAAAACATGATTTCGCTTATCGCTCACTACATACCGCCAACCTAACCACTTCCGTGGTATTGGAGTCAACTCTGTATCGGTCGTCAATCTCTTGACCTACAACCCATACGATTTGGTCGGTCGCAGAATCAATTACTACTAATTGGGATTGTTTATCCAAAAGATTAACCTTGCGATTAGTAAGAAAGTCACTCAATAACTTACTTCCTTGCTTCATACCATAAGGGCAAAAACGGTCTCCGACTTGAGCGCGTCTAAGAAGCAGTTCTCCATTTATTCTTTTGGCATCAATAAAGGCTTGTTGCTTGTTGAAAAAATCCTCGCGTTTAGGCAAATTGTTGAGTGATTCTACGATCAAGCGTGGTAGAACGCTGGAATCTTTATCCTTGAGACGAAGTATTAGTTGTCCACGGTCAAGTAAGAGAGTATGGGTGGTTGTGTGCCAAAGTAATCCTGACCGCGAAAAGTTTGTGTCTTGGGTATGAGAGTATACATCCAATATTTGCTGACGGGTAAAGCCGAGAGGAGATAACCAACGATGAAGATGACTCTCTGTAGAGTTTTCTGCTAGTTCCATTCTTACATTCTCAGCGGTGCGAGCAAGGCATGAGGTGATAGAAGGATTTAACTCTTTCAGCATAGGCATGAGGTCGAGTCTAATCTTATTTCGTAGGGCATCTCGTTCGAGATTTGTGCTATCGGTAACGTAATCCTGTCCACGAGAATTTAGATAAGAAAGAATCTCTTGCTTGCTGATGTTTAGAAGAGGACGTAGAATCTTCAAACCCTGGATGGTGCGCTCAGGATGCATAGCGGAAAGCCCTTGAAGTCCGGTACCACGGATTAGGTTTAGGAGGAGAGTTTCTGCCTGATCGTCCATGTGATGTGCCACACATATAGCTTCGGCATCAAGGTCAAGTGCACGTTCGCGAAACCAATCGTATCTCAGTTGTCTAGCTTCCATTTCCAAACTCACACCATGCTCTTTGGCAAGTGAAATGGTGTCGAAATGCTTAACGTCAAGAGGAATATTGTGCTTATGACAGAAATGGGTAACAAAGGCCTCATCACGATTAGACTCTTCACCACGAAGGTGAAAGTTGCAATGCAGAGCATGCACATTCAAGCCCTCATCCAGCATCATGAGAGCAAGAGCAACGGAGTCGGCACCTCCGCTAAGCGCCACGAGATATAGATGTTGTGGAGAGAGATTCTTAAAATCAATCATTCCTTTTATAATCCTAAAAGTGCGCGAGCATTGTTGATAGCCTCTGGTGTTACGTTGCTACCCGAGAGCATATTTGCAATTTCGGTGATGCGCTCTTCTTCCGTCAGAGGTGAGATGTGGCTAAGAGTTGCTGTAGCAGTATCTTCTTTCCACACTTTATAATGATGTTGTCCCATAGCTGCTATCTGAGGCAGGTGGGTGATGCTGATTACCTGTAGCCCTTGTAATCCCATTTGTTTCATTATCATAGCCATTGATTCGGCTATATGTCCAGAAACTCCAGTGTCTATCTCGTCAAAGATGATAGTTGGCAAAGAAATTGCTTCGGAGAGAATAGCCTTGAGCGAAAGCATGACACGAGCCATTTCACCACCACTGGCCACCTGAGCTATGTTTTGCATTTGAGCACCCAACTTGGCAGAGAAAAGGAATGCAACTTTGTCCATGCCCACGGGTAGCGGTTCCTCTGTTGATGAGAATGTCACTTGGAAGCGCACGTTAGGCATACCTAATTGCTTAAGGCTCTTAATGATGTTAGTTTCCACTTTCTGAGCTGCTTTACCTCTAATCTTTGTTAGCTCTGATGCAATACGCTCAACCTCAGTCTTTGCCTGACGCTCAGCAGCCTCCATTTCTTGTAGATAAGCCTCGCTATTGTCCATCATATCTAATTTTTCTTGCAAACCTTCCATGATGGAGATTAGTTGGTCACTGGAGCTAACGTGATGTTTCTGTTCTAGTGAATACAGGGTGTTGAGGCGTGATTGTACCTGATCAAGGCGCTCTGGGTCATAATCTATAGTTTCTCCCTCTTGCTCCAGTGTGTCGGCAATGTCTTGCAATTCAAGGCGACAACTATCCAATCTTTCAGCCAAATCTTCAGCTTGTGGAAAGAACTTGGAGATGGAGGTAATCTGATTTCGTACTTGACGAATGCCATCTATGACAGGTATCTCACCTTCTGAGAGTAAGCTATATCCCTGCATGAGAGCAATCTTAATCTCTTGAGCATGTTCCAGCATATTGCATTCTTGCTGAAGCGCATCGTCTTCTCCCTGTTGAGGACGGAAATTATTGAGTTCGTTGACTAAGAACCTCACATAATCCTCATCCTTTTGTCCTTCGGCAAGGCTTGTGCGAGCCTTTTTCAATTCCTTGCAAGTATGACGCCAATGTTCATAGGCATCAGTATATTCTTTCAATATTTTTGGTGATGCGGCCACCGTGTCGAGCACTGAGATTTGAAAATCCTCTTGACCAAGCAAAAGGTTCTGGTGCTGAGAATGAATGTCTATGAGTTTGTTGCCCAATTGTTTGAGCACAGAGATTGTGGTGGGAGTATCGTTGATAAAGGCGCGGCTCTTACCATTCGCTGAAAGTTCGCGTCTTACTATACACTCTGTGGCATCGTAATCTAAATCCTCTTCATTGAAAAAGTTCTCCAACGAGTACTTGCTGATATCGAAGGTGGCTTCAAGGGTGCATCGTTGCTTGCCAGTTTGGATGACACTCAGGTCTGCCCTATCTCCTGTGAGAAGGCCTATGGCGCCAAGCAAGATACTCTTACCTGCACCTGTTTCGCCAGTAATGACAGAGAAACCCTTGTCGAGGTCAATATCAAGACTCTCTATCAATGCATAGTTTTCAATATGTAGATGCTTTAACATTTTTTGATTAAATATGAAGTGTATAGAGCGAGTATGTGAGTGTGAGTAGGATAGGGCAGAGAGTTCTTTCTTTATGGAGACTTATTTCTGCTTCTTTATTTTCTCCCAGGAATTATCCTGGCTGGGATTAATGGCAAAGAGAATGTCGTATACCTTAAGGCGTTCTTCCTCTACGGGATGATTACTAAAGATGTTGACCAATTCCTCCTTTTTGTATTCGGTAAAGAGTTGGGGAACAGTGCTCATGCTATGGGCTTGGCGAGCTTGTTCTAGCAATTGTATGCTCTCGACTAATGCCGTTTGAGCCTTTTCTGTGCTATCACATAATTGATCAAGTCCTTCGCGATGGTACTTATAGTAGAGTTGGCGCATAGGTTCCATGCTACCATCCATATAGTCATTGAGCAAGGCAAAGCGATTATTGCTCTCGCTGAAGGCTGTCCATCCGCTATATCCTAGATTCTGTGCTTTGTTGACAATGTCTTCTGCCGTTTGCAATATATTGGTTCCGCCCATCGGTGCAAAGGTATCCATATCTATGCCAATGAGAATGTGAGCATAATAAGCCAGCAGGGCTACAAGCTGGTTGTCCAAATTATCGGGGTTGTATTCCAATTGGTCGGCAGGGTCAAACTTGAAGTTAAAGTGAGCATCACGCGTATTGTACAATGGAGATGTATATGACGCTCCCCATATGGGCCTAGAACTATTCAAGAGTAGTGTACATTCGAAATTTCCATCTTGAGAGGAGTACTTGTTGATAGTAATGTTAAATGTACATTCGATGCGTTCCACCTCGTTGTATTTCACGTTGGTCCATTGCTTGTTGTTGAGAAAGTCTTGCGTTTTTTCTCTAAATGCCTCGCATGCCTCCGTATTGGTATTGCCCAACTGGGTTGTGTTTATCACAACTTTGGCATTGAGTTCTTGAGCCACCATGCTTAGTGGCATTGATATAATGAATAATGTGACAACGAGGATATTTCTCATAATAGGAATTTACTGATGATAGCCTTGGCAACGTCTTTCTTGCTTTGTAGAGGCAAGGATTCTTGACTGGAGGGAGTAATGATAGTGACCTTGTTGGTGTCAACTTGGAAACCTGCACCAGGGTCTTGCAAACTATTCATCACTATCATATCCAGGTTCTTACGCAGAAGTTTCTCTTGAGCATGCTCCATTGCATTGTGTGTTTCAAGGGCAAAACCACATAGTTTTTGCTCTGCGCTTTTCATCTTGCCTAATGCGGCAGCTATGTCTTGAGTGGGATTTAAGCGTAGTACTAGTTGGTCTCCTTCGCGCTTAATCTTTTCCTCGGCACAAGCCTCGGGGGTAAAGTCAGCTACGGCGGCACACATGATACCTGCATTGCATGAGGGATATATTTGTGTAGTAGCACGATACATGTCAGCCGCACTCTCCACTCTTGTTGTGTGTAAGAGAGTGGATGCTGGCAACTTTTCTGAGCAGGGACCTAATACCAGTTCAACCTCTGCGCCTTGAGATACGCAATAATGTGCAAGAGCAATACCCATCTTGCCACTGGAGTAATTGCCTATAAAACGTACGGGGTCAAGCTTTTCATAGGTGGGTCCTGCCGTAATGAGTATTTTTTTGCCTAGCAGACGTCCCTCTCGGCGAGCAAAGAATTCTTCCAGTTGTTCTACTATTTGCTCGGGTTCCTGCATGCGTCCCTTACCTTCTAGAGTGGAGGCTAAGAATCCGCTACCAGGTTCTACTATAGTGACACCACGTTCTTGTAGCAGACGAAGATTGTCTTGAGTAGAAGCATGTGCATACATATCTAAATCCATGGCAGGAGCTACTAGTACAGGAGCCTTCATGCTTAGATATGTGGTGATGAGCATATTGTCGGCAATGCCGTGAGCCATCTTGCCTAGAGTACTTGCTGTACAAGGTGCAATGAGCATTGCATCTGCCCATAACCCGAGGTCAACATGGCTGTGCCATGAACCGTCGCGCTGGTTGAAAAATTCAGATATTACAGGTTTGTGTGTCAATGCACTGAGTGTAATAGGAGTGATAAATTCCTTACCAGCGGGTGTAATGACAACCTGTACTTCCGCTCCTTGTTTGATGAGCAATCGTATGAGCAAGCATGCCTTGTATGCGGCTATGCTGCCTGTGATGCCAAGAACTATCTTTTTGCCTTTCAACATTTCTGTTAGATGCCTTTATTGTTGTATTTCTTCACTTTTGAGAAGATGATTTGGAAAATGTCTATCTCAAAGAGAAATATGGGTTACATGCTGGTATACTTGTATTTCAGACGAGTGAGAACCTGCTTGGTGTTCATCGTGAAATCACTTTGCATCATCCAATTGTAATAACTGGGTTCTATTCTCAATACATCCTTCACCAGACGACCTTTATGCTTGCCAAAGTTGACAATCTCTTCGCCTTTTTCATTGTAAGCAAATCTACCAGCAAAGTCAATATAATTGTCTCTGCTACTGAATTCGGCAAGGAAGTCAATGTCGTTTTGTAATTCCTCTGGATAGTGTTCCAATTGTGCCTCTAATACCTCTAGAGTGGCTTCTGTATCCGCTAGAGCCGAGTGTGCATTTTCAAGGTCCTTGCCACAATAGAATTTATAGGCGGCCACTAGGGTGCGGCGTTCTAGTTTGTGATAAATGTTTTGCACATCTACACGACGCACACTACTGAGGTCAATCATCACTCCGGCACGTATGAATTCTTCTGCCAAGAGTGGTATGTCAAATCTGTTGCTGTTAAATCCAGCTAAGTCACATCCCTCAAAGATTGTCTTCAACTCGGGTGCTTTATCCCTAAATGTGGGGCAATCCTTCACATCCTTATCATATATGCCATGTACGGCGCTAGCCTCTTCGGGTATGTGCCTTTCGGGATTGATGCGCATAGTGAGTGATTGTCTGTTGCCGTTTGGCTCCACACGGATGAGGCAAAGTTCCACAAT
>RHMF01001610.1_pt1 | contig 10368 bp, 6 predicted proteins | sample 5365151 | NCBI WGS metagenome assembly RHMF01 (sample SAMN10266501, study PRJNA497801) | feces metagenome | isolation source: feces | host: Bos taurus | place: China: Prairie of Fairy Mountain | collected 2017-08-14 | reverse complement strand
GGCTTTTCATTTCTTTTGCCCGAACAAAAGAAACGAAACAAAGAAAATTCGCCGTCTGCACTTTTTTGCCTACTCCGGCACTTTTCTCCGCTAAACAAAAAGAACTCGCTTCGCTCAAACAGCTTTTTGTTTTTCACGCTCCGAAAAGCACCTCCGCTTCACGGCAAAAAAGTGAGGCCGGACCTTTGTGCTTTTTCGCAACATCGCTTCGCTCGTTGGGGTGGGTGTTTTCTTTCTTCGCTTCGCTTTATTGTTTACCATATTCTTCATTAGCTTCCGGCCTCCGTGGAAGAGCGTGAAGAAAAATCGAGTATTTTCCGTTAAGAACGAAAAGCTGTTTGAGCGTTAGCGAGTTCTTTTCGTTTAGGAAAATATAAAGATTTTTTAGCTCTGGAGCGGCAGCCGGCAGTCTTTCTTTTTGTTATCTTTTTCTTTCTGATGGCAGAAAGAAAAAGTAAAAGCAAACACCAATGAAATAAAGTTCTCAAAAAACTCTTCAAAGAGTTTCCCCAAAAACATCAAGAACTTTTTCAAAAAGATGAAGAACTTTTCAAAAAAGTCCTGTCAAGTTTTTGCGGAACTTTTTTCAAAAAAAGTTTCCAAACGCAACATTTGAGGGACACGCTTCCCCAGCCAGTTGCTGTTGTCCCAGGCAACCTTCGGGTCGGGGAGGTCGGGAGTGGCAGGCTCGTCGAAGGGCACGAAACGGCCGCAGTGCGTGTTGTAGCGGAACGAGGCCGTGCCGGGATAGCCCAGGTGACGGAACTTCACCTTCTGCACATGCACCCGTGTTACCCCACGCTGGCGGTCGCGTTCCACCGCCAAGCCGAAGTCGGCCTTGTTGAAGAAGGCGGCACTCCCGCTGATGTCGTACATCGATGGCACGGGGAACTTCTTCGTGAGCGGGTCCTGCTTCAGTTTGGTGGGGTGGGCGGCCAGGATGACCAGCACCTGACGGCGGCGGGCGAAGCTGCGGAGCTTTTCGAGGAACTCGCTGATATATTGCGTCTCGCTCTGCCCCGTGGGAATCTGATGTTCCAGGCAGTTGTACGGGTCGAGCACCAGCACGCGCGTTCCCTTGCGGCGGACGAGCGTTTCCGCCACCCGGAGGATGCTGTCCACCTGATAACCCTCTTCGGGCAGGATGTCGAAGAAGTTGTGCGAGAGGTAGGACACGGCCGCTTCGAACTCCTGTTCGTTCATCACCCCTTTCAGGAAGCGCTTGCCGATGATCTTCTCCACCAGCTTCTGGTGATGGAGGGTCACAGGATAGTTCTCTGGGCTGAAATAGGCGCACCGCCAGTCGTAGGCGAGGGAGAGGCGGATGGTCATCTCGTCCAGGAACTCGCTCTTGCCGTCGCCGGGGATGCCCGTCACGATCATGAGCCGTCCCGTCTCCACGCTCAACATGTCGTCGAGCGAACCCAGACCGAACACCGCCCCTTTCTGCATCCCCTTTTCGAAGAGGGCGTGCAGCTCGTCCTTCACATCCGAGGCGGTGAACACCCCTTCGAGGGGCACTTCCTCGGCTTCGCCGATGGCTTGCAGCAGGGCTTCGGGCCCTTCCTTCATGAGCAGCTCGTTGGCATCCTTGCAGTCCTCGCCGTAGGTCACGATGCGGCACAGGTCCTCGCCCAGGCGGCGCACCAGCTCGGCCCGCATCTGCAAGCCCTTTGCGTCCGTATCCACAGCGATGTACACCCGCTTCTTGTTTTCCAGGTGCGTTTCCACGAAGTCGTCCAGGAAGGACAGGTTGGCTTGGGCGCCGTTAGGCACGCTCACCACATCGTCCCTGCCCACTGTGATGAACGAGAGCGCGTCCATCTCGCCTTCGGTGATGATGCATTCCTCCGTGTAGCGGATGTGGTCGATGCGCCACGGCACGAGCTTGGCTCCCGCTTCGAGCATGAAGTTCTTGCGCCCGTCGCGGTACTTGCGGTTCACGAGCTCTCCTTCGAGGAGGTAGGGGAAGACGATGCAGCGCTCCACCTGTCCCGTCTGCGGCATCTTGCGGCACACCTTGCTGATGCCTTCGCGCTGCAGCACTTGGGCCGGTATGCCCCGTCCGGCAAACCATTCCAGCATGTTTGCGTCGGGCTGTTCCTCGCCCGTGAGCTTTCCCGGCTTGCGCGGCTCCGTGGAAGGAGGTGCGGCAGGGGCAGAGGCGGGCGTGAAGCCTATTTTCTCTGTCTTCCCGAAGAAGAAGGATTGGTCACAGTGGTGGCAGTGCGCTACGCACTTCACCCAGTCGACGGACAGCGATTTGTCCGCCTTGTTCTTGCGGTTGGCATGGCATGCAGGGCAGAACATCTTCTGCTTGTCGCCCTTGCGGTCTTCCGCACGGATGCCGGTGTCTTTCAGTTTGTTGTAATCTATTTCCATTGCTGTTATTTTATTTCTGATTTATGATTTATGATTTCTGATTTATACCGTCCGGATGGCCAAATCATAAATCATAAATCATAAATCATAAATCAAAATTCATAAATCATTAAAAATTCCATTGTTTCGTTTCGCTGTTCCATACGGCTTGCGCGTTGGGTCGGGGCGGCGCGTCGGGAGGGATGGGCACCCCGCAGTACGAACGCTGTCCCGTGGTGGGGTCGCGCTCCTCAAAGCGGTAGGGGCTGTCCTCGTCCGACGGCTGCTTGAGTTGTGCCATGAGGCGCTGGAAGGTGTTGCTTCCGGGAGCAAGGAAGAAGCAGAAGTATTGCTTGGCGTCGCTGGAGGAGAGGATGGAACGCTCCTTGCCGAGTGCCCGCACATGATTCTTGAAGCACTCCACAATGCGGGGGTAGAGGGAGAAGAACTCCATCTTGAGTCCGGTGCGCATGGCCATGATTTCCTTCCACTGCTGTTCCTTGTCCAGCTCGTCCACATACTCCTCCCAGGGAAGCTTGCAGGAGAGGGGTGCAGCAACTACGGCAGCCACTTCTTCGGCAGAAGAAGTATTTTCTTTACTCTTCTTTTCTTTACTTTTCTTTACTGTAACGGAGGTGGTGTTGGTTTCCAGTGAATTACGACGATTTCGTAGATTGATCGTCGCGTCATCGTCCGACGATCGTTTGTCCATCAGCTTACGCTTGCTCTCCAATGGCTTCATCAATGTGATCAGCCTGGAGCTTTGGAAAGTGTAGTCTGTGAGTTCGAACAGGCCGTAATTTTTCAGGATTCTCAAGAGCCTTGTAATGGAAGTTCTCATCTGGGCACTCAGCGACTTCAGCACCCGGAGGTCGCCTATGTAGTTGTCCTGCGAACGCAGGTACTCGATGAGTCCCCAATAAATGCCGTATCCGGCCATCCCTTCTTTTTCAATTAAATGCATGAACTCGCTGGTCTGACGCAAGTTCGCTTCGTGTGGAAAGTACTGATCTTTTTTCATGTGAGTCTCATTTAATGATGTAAATGAATCATGCTTATAGCATACGCAAATGTATGAATAATAAAAATAGCCAATCCGAAAGATTTTTACTCCATTTCGGTTGTAACTATCTGATAAATAGTTTATTACAAGGATTTTAGGAGAAAAATCTTTCGGAAATTATTTTTTTATTTTTTTTCTTGTATTCTTGCGGAGGCGGTCGGCGTTGCGATAAAGGATGACATGCACTTCCTCGCACGAAAAGTCTTCGAACTGGAAGCCTCCGCTCACGAATCCTGCAAAAGCTGCGGTCATGGTAGGCGGAGCCATCACCTTCTCTTCCCGTTCGCGAAGAAAATCATACAAGTCTTCGGCAAAGTCTTCGACGTACTTTTTGTGTTCTTCCCATGTGTCGCCTTTGGGATGAATGTACAATACCGAATCCTTTCTTACACTCTTTTTGCCTCGTCTCTGATTTTTGGTTGCTTTTTCTTTCATTTTGGTTGATATTTATTAGTTAGTAATGAGCTTTTTGTCTAAAATATTGCAAAAATGAAAAAAGAGTTGACAGGATGTTTTTCCTGTAATGTTAACGAGTTTTAAAAATTGCATACAAAAATCCTTTGTGGCATGCTGTAGGCGTTTTTTTTCTTAAAAAATGTTTGCTATATTAAAAGGAAATGTCTATGTTTGCATGAAGAATAGTGCCCAAAGTGCGCTTTGTAGGGTACCACCGGTACTTATAAAAATCTTAAACACGCAAATTTTAAAGAGAAAACCTATAATTGTAGAACATGAAAAAACTATTGGCCTATGAAATGAAAAACAGTCAACTAGCAGTGTAAAACAAGTGAAAATTGAAAATTAAGAGAAAAAAAGATTATTGATTAACAAAATCTGTGATATGAAAAAACGTTTATCTATTGTAACTTTATCCATGCTCATGGGTGCAGCTTGTCCGTTCCAGACAATGGCAGCCAATGAGGATGTTGCTTCAGTAGCTGTAGTACAGCAACAGAAGACAGTGACAGGTATGGTTCTTGATGGTATGGGCGAACCTATTATCGGAGCCAATGTTGTCGTAAAAGGAAATCCGACCCTCGGTTCAATCACCGATATGGACGGTAAGTTCTCTATCGCCGGCGTAAAGGTGGGCGATGTATTGTTGGTTTCTTACATCGGCTACAACGAACAGCAGGTGAAAGTAACTGCCAAGAATGAATACTCTATCACTTTGGCCGAAGATACCGAAGCTTTGGACGAAGTAGTAGTAGTAGGTTATGGTACTGCAAAGAAGACTTCCATGACAGGTTCTGTAGCCAATGTAAAGGCTAAGTCGCTGGAAGCAATCCCTTCTACCAACCTTTCAAACTCATTGGCTGGTCGTGCAGCCGGTGCCACTATCGTGGGTAACTCTGGTTTGATGGGTGCATCTTCTGAAATCCGCCTCCGTGGTGGTTTCAACGACCCTCTTTTCGTAATCGACGGTGTAGTTCGTGACAAGGAAGCATTCGACGGCCTTGAACCTCACGAAATCGACCAGATTTCCTTCTTGAAGGATGCGGCTACCGCTTCTGTATACGGTTCTAACGCATCTAACGGTGTAGTATTGGTAACTACCAAGGGCGGTCACAAGAACATGAAGACTCAGTTCAACTACCAGGGTTCTTATACTTTCGCTACTCCAACTATGACATTGTTTACTGATATGTTCGACGCTATCGACGAATTGGAATATCAGAATGCCGTAGCTCGTTTCAAGGGTATTACTGAACCTAACACTCCGGAAGAAATCGCTTACTTCCGCGACAACAACATCAACTACAATGTCAATGACTTCATCTGGCAGACTCCATGGAACACCAAGCACTCTTTGAGCGTTCAGGGTGGTACTGACAAGGTTCAATACTATGTATTGGGTGCATTCCTCGCTGAAGAAGGTTCTTACAAGTCTTTGGAAAATCACCAGTATTCTTTGCGTTCAAACATCACTGTTGACTTGAGCAAGTACATCAAGTTCGGTGTGAACATCGCTGCAAAGGAATCTAACAACCGCCGTTTCTACTGGCCGTTTAACGAAAGTGACGATGACCAAGCCGTTTACGACTTGTACCGTTGTACTTTCAACACTCCGAGAGCCGTGCCTTTCTACCTCTATGAAGACGGTACTCCGGCAAACGAAGTGACTCCTTATCCAGTATATCCTGACTTCGGTTCATGGCAAGGTTGGAACGTTGTAGACCAGGTGATCGGTGACCGCTACATCCAGACCAAGCGTCGTGATATCCAGACAATCGGTACTTTGGATATCGACCTCAGCTTCTTGCTTCCAGGTTTGAAGACTAAGATCGTAGGTTCTTACAACTTCAACACTTACCACCGCAAGAAATACATGACATTCCAGAAGTCTTACAAGGCCATCAAGGCTCAACCGGGTGTAAACGACTACATCTATGGTCCTATCGATGAAAACCAGACTTCTACATTTACATTCTCACAGCGTGACGAAAACTTGCACTACGGTACTCACCAGAGATGGCAAAGCCAGTTCAACTGGTTCTTGAACTACGACCAGCAGTTCGGCAAGCACGGTGTATCTGCAATGGCTGTATTCGAAGCTGCTGAAGACGGTAAGGACTGGGTAGAAGCTCGCGCTTATGCTCCTATCGCCAACATCGACCAGTTCTTCGTATACTCTTCTGACGAAGACAACCGTACAGGTTACGCTTACGAAAGCATGGGTGGCCGTATGTCTTGGATCGGTCGTTTGAACTATAACTACGCTGACAAGTACATCGCTGAATTCTCTTTCCGTTACGACGGTAACGACAAGTTCGCTAAGGGCAAGCGTTGGGGCTTCTTCCCGGCAGTATCTGCAGCATGGCGTATCACTCAGGAAAGCTGGATGGAAGGCACTAAGGATTGGTTGAGCAACTTGAAGCTCCGCGCATCTTGGGGTCAGACTGGTAGCGACAAGAACGTAAGCAACAACACTATCGGTGACTTTACTTATACTCAAACTTACGGTATGGGTAGCACATACATGTTCGGTGACGGTTTGGCAAGTACTATCGCTGCTAACGCTATCCCTAACCCGAATGTAACTTGGGCAACTTCTACTAACTACAACGTAGGTCTTGACTTCGGTTTCTTGGGTAACCGCTTGACTGGTGAACTTGATGTATTCTACCGCAAGGAAAAGGACGTATTGGGTTCTCGTACAGTAACATTGCCTTCTACATACGGTCAGTCTTTGGCAGCTGAAAACTATGCTGAACGTTCTTGGAGAGGTGGTGAATTGACATTGAGATGGACAGACCGCGCAGCTGACGGTGCTATCGACTACTCTGTATACGGTAACTTGGGTTACGCAGACGACCAGTGGGATAAGTTGGACGAAAGCGCACTTTACCGCGAAGGCGGTGCATTGCACGACTTGTCTTTGATCGGTAAGTCTCCTCACCGTATCATCGGTTTGATCGCTGACCACTTGTTGACAGACCCAGCAGAAGTTGAAGCATTGAAAGCTAAGGGCTTCAAGCAGTACGGTCGTGACCCATATTTGGGTGGTATTTTGTACAAGGATACACGCAGTGACGGTTACATGCCGGGTCCTGACGGCAAGATCGACGGTAACGACTTCCAGAACGTACTTTCTGAAAACGCCAAGCCACGTATGAACTACGGTTTCGGTGGTAGCATCAAGTGGAAGGGCATCACTCTCGACGCTCACTTCCAGGGTGTGATGGCATACGACCGTTGCGTGGGTACAGGTAGTGGTGGTTTCAACCAGTATGGTGGTGCAAACCGCGTTTATTACCCAATCTGGGCTTCAGACAAGTGCTACGATCCTGAAAGAAATCCGAACGGTGTTTACCCACGTGTTATCGGTTCTTCTTGGTATGAATCAGGTACAGGTGTAACCAGCTTCTGGATCCGTAACGGTGCTTACATCCGTTTGAAGAACTTGAATATCGCTTATGACCTTCCGAAGAACTGGTTGCGTCCATTGGGTCTCAACAGTGTACAGGTGTTCGGTAATGCAACCAACTTGTTCGTGATCTCTGACTTGACAGAATTCATCGACCCAGAACAGAAGCACTACGACTCTTACCCATTGATGAAGACATTCTCGTTCGGTCTTAACGTATCATTCTAACCTTAAATTGAAAAGAATATGAGAAAAGCATTGAAATATACATTGTACTCTGCCGCATTCGCTATATGCGGTATGAATACAGGCTGTAACCCTCTCGACATCGAGAACTTGAGCAGCTTCAACGAAGAGGTTGTATGGAATAATGCACAATTGACAACCGCTTACGTTAACAACTTGTATCCGTCTATCTTCGGTGGATGGGATTCTGCATTGGACAACAACTCTGACCAGATTACCGGTATGGTATGGTACCTCGGTACTATCACAGAATCAGGTAGCTCATATAAAGTATGGCACTATACTACCATCCGCAAGGTGAACGAAGCGATCAAGCAACTCACTGCAACCAAGCAGTTGGACGAAAGTACCAAGAAGCAGATGTTGGGTGAATGTCACTTCATGCGTGCATACTTGTACTATGATATGGTACGTTGCCACGGTGGTGTGCCTTACATCAAGGAACCACAGGACAAGGACGCTGACTTGATGGTAAAGCGTAACACAACTCCTGAATGTTTCCAGTTCATGGAACAGGACTTGACTACAGCCATCAATAACCTTCCTGCAAGACACGTTCCAGGTAGCGCTAAGTACGGTCGTATCGACGGTACATTCGCAAGAGCTTTCTTGGCTAAGGTTTTGTTGTTGAAGTGCTCTCCACAGTTCAACCCAAGCAACCAGTGGAACAACAAGTATTGGGCTGATGCTTACACAGCTGCTAAGGATGCTTATGACTTCGCTATCGAAAACGGTTTGAAGTTGCAGCAAACTAATAACTACAACAATATCTGGTTGGATGAATCGGGTGTAGAATGTGTGTTCCCAATTGTTTATGTAGCTCCTAACAAGTACTCTTCAGTAGAAGGTGGCCGTCGTCCGGCTTCTGTATCTCGCGGTACTCCGTACTCTAACCCGACTTGGGAAATGGTTAAGTCATTCCCGATGCTCGACGGTAAGGCATGGGACGATCCAACAGGTAAGTACTATGTAGGTACTGAAGATGAATTCATGCAGGTGTTCTGGAAGAACCGTGACCCACGTTTCGAAGCTTGTGTGCTCCACAATGGTGAATTGTATCCGTTGGCAGGTACTGCAGCAGGTAACCGTTACTACAACGTATTGGGTCTTGCTTCACGCGACGACGCATACGGTGTGAACCCGAATGCAGGTGCTACTTCTTCTCACTTGAGCAACTACTCTGGTTTCATCAACAACAAGTTCTCTGACATGTCGTTGACTCAGGCTGCTATCTATGACTATGACATCGACTTCCAGTTGATGCGTCTCCCTGAAGTGATGCTTCAGTATGCAGAAACTGCTTGCGAAACAGGTCACTTGGATGAAGCTGCTGATATGTTGTATCAGATCCGTCAGCGTGCAGGCATCGAAGCTGGTGAAGACGGTACTTACGGTTTGGGTAACTTGAGCCGCGAAGAACTCCGTGCAGCTATCTTGGCTGAAAGAAATGTGGAATTGTGTTTCGAAGGCCACCGTTTCTGGGATATGCGCCGTACTCGTAACATGATGCAGTTCGCTAACCACGAAAAGCACGGTTTGGAAGCTATCGCTATCAACGAAGACGGTACTGACATGGATATGGCAACAGCTCGTGAAAAGTACAACAAGTTTGAACTTGCTCCTGAAAACTTCCGTTACGTGAAGCTCCGTACTCCGTACAACGACTCTGAAGAACATGAAATGATCATCGAAGAAAGCTTCTACTTCTTCCCGATCCAGACAGCTAAGTTGGACGAAAACAAGAACCTTACTCAGAACAACAACTGGGGCGGTACTTTCAACCCGACAATGGAATAATATCCGTATATTTATAAAGGCAGCCTCTATTTAGGGGCTGCCTTTTTATATACTTTCATGTTCTAACATTTTTTTAGATGCAGGGTTTGATTGTTTTAGCAATATTTTCTAATTTTGCATTGTATATACTAAATTTTCTAACAAACATTCGAATGTACAAAGTAATGAAGAAATTTTCAATTTTCGGACTTGCCTTGGCGGGCATGTTTGCTGTCAGCTCATGTACTACAGCACCGAAGCACAACACGTTGACCGAAGCAGAAATCGCTGACGGTTGGCAACTCTTGTTTGATGGCCAGACCTTGAACGGCTGGAGAGACTTCAACGGTGAAACATTGACTCAGCCTTGGCATGTGGTAGACGGCTGCATCCAGGCAAACGGAGACGGTAGCGACCTCTCTGGTTACATCGTAACTGACAAGCAATTCGAAAACTTTATCGTAGATTGGGACTGGAAGCTTTCTTATGGAGGTAACAGCGGTATGATCTATCACGTAGTGGAAGACCCATACTTCAAGGTTCCTTACGTAACTGGCCCTGAATACCAGCTCATCGATGTGGAAGGTTGGGAAAAGACCAACGATCCTACCAAGCTTGAAGAATGGCAGAAGATTGGTGTGGACTATGCTATGCACCTTCCAAATCCTGATTCTATGTTCGTGAACCCGCAAGGTGAATGGAACAACTCACGCATCGTGTTCGACAACGGTCATGTGACTCACTACTTGAACGGTCACAAGATCCTCGAATTCCAGGCTTGGACAGACGACTGGTTCCAACGCAAGGGCAGCGGCAAGTGGGAAATGGCACCGGAATACGGCTTGGCACGCAGAGGTGTATTGTGCTTGCAAGACCACGGTTATCCTGCATCATTCCGCAACATCAAGGTAAAGGAATTGCCTAAGAAGGTGAGCGGTCAGGAAGAAGTTCTTTTCAATGGCAAGGATTTGACAGGTTGGGAAGCTTACGGTACTGAAAAGTGGTACGTGGACAACAACGGTTTGTTGGTATGCGAAAGCGGTCCGGACAAGAA
>RHMF01001609.1_pt1 | contig 10368 bp, 9 predicted proteins | sample 5365151 | NCBI WGS metagenome assembly RHMF01 (sample SAMN10266501, study PRJNA497801) | feces metagenome | isolation source: feces | host: Bos taurus | place: China: Prairie of Fairy Mountain | collected 2017-08-14 | reverse complement strand
CTATTGCTACGAGATTTCGGCCGAGGGCTATATCCCACGCTGTGAGTTCCCTCAATTCAGATAATTGTCCGCTGAAAGCCTGCTGTTCGTCATGGAAGGATGTTAGAGAGGTCGTTTGCTCTCGATATATTCGCGGAATGACTCCTTGTAATTAATACTCAAAGGCACATATTCGTCATTTGCCAGATATATGCGTCCGCGTCCGTAACTCTTTACATAGTTGAGATTTACTATATATGAACGATGTACCCTCATAAATGTATCGGAGGGTAGGGCACTCTCCATATTTTTCAGTCGGAACAGTGTTGTTATGGGTGCGGCATTGGCCAGATGCAGGCGGATATACTCTCCCACACTCTCTATGTAGATGATGTCAGCATAGCGGACAATGGATACCTTATAGTCTGCCTTGATGGATATTGAGTCCGATGTCGGTGCGATGTCTGGCTCCATCTCTGCAACAGGAGTACTGCTCTTGGCGTCAGTAGCGGTGTCGAGCTGGCGTTGCAGTTGCATAAGGTTATGCAGCGACAGAGCCTTCTCTGCGGCACGATTAAACTCGGCAAATGAGAATGGTTTGAGCAGGTAGTCCACCGCATCAAGACGGAATCCTTCAACCGCAAACTCCGAGTAGGCTGTCGTGAATATAATCATTGGAGGCATTTTCAGACCTCTTACCAGATCCAGACCATTGCGGCCGGGCATATTTATATCAACAAATACCAAATCCACCTGCTGCCCATCCAATACAGCCTCTGCCTCGGCAGCGTTACGGCACGTAGCGACAAGTTCCAGCGATGGTATTCGTTCTATGTAACTCTTTATCTGACGCAGAGCCAACGGCTCATCATCAACGGCTATGCATCTAATCATACTTTACGGGTATTGATAATTGTACCTTGTATCTGTCGGGGTCAATATCGTCTATCAGCAGTTCGTAATTTCGACCAAAGAGCAGGTCGAGGCGTTTGCGTATATTTTCCAGACCCATACCGCTTTGGGCGTTGGCCTTCTCTGTGTCGTGTCGTGAGTTGCATACGTTGCAGGTCACACGGCCTTTGTTACACGATAGGCGGATATGCACAAACGATGGCTTGTCGTAGCTTACACCGTGCTTGAAGGCATTTTCCACCAGCACAATGAAGATAAGTGGCGGAATCTTCGCACCGATGGGAATCTCCTCCACCTCAAACTTTATATCCACATCGTCGGTGTAACGAATCTTCATCAGCCCGATATAGTTCTCAATGAAACGGATATCTTTCTGAATACTGATGTCGGCATTCTCCGAGTCATACAACACATAACGCATCATCTTCGATAGCTCGATAACGGTCTCCTTGGCGGCATCGCTGTCGATGTCTATCAAGGCGTGTATGTTGTTCAGCGTATTCATGAAGAAATGGGGGTTTATCTGATATTTCAGATAGTCCATCTCGGCACGAAGGCTATGCTGCTCCAATGCCATAATCTTCTGGTCGTCCTGAATCGACTTGAACATCATCTTGATAGCCGAGTTCGCACCAAACATAAAAAGACCCAACAGCACATTCCAATACCACGCAAGGTCGGTAAATGACGCTTTACCGTGTATGACATATATGTCGTCACCGCCATAGGGAATAGTACGAAGGCTCTCCTGATAGTACTCCAATGCGAGGAACATCGCCGAGAGCAGGGCAAATGAAATTAGCAGATAGGAGGCGTAGTGTCGTTTCAGCAGAAGCTTGGGTGCCAATATGGTGTTATTGACCAGGAAGATGAATATGTAGGGTGCGAGCTTACTCCACACAATCAGTACATTGACCAGATAGATATGCTCCTCCTCCATCATCCTGGAGTTCAGGATAGGCACGAGTAGCACCGCACTCCACACCAAAAAGTAGAGCAGGTTTTCGCCAATTATCGGTTTACTCGGCTTTGCTCGCTTCATATCGCTGATTCTTTATTCTCCTTACTTAATCTCCTCGCCAAACAGAGTAGCCGATGAGCAACCCGTAATGCGGCAACGTACATAATCGCCCACCTTATGCTCGCCCTTGTCGAACACCACAACCTTGTTCTGCGATGTGCGACCGAAGAGCTGGTCATCACGACGCTTCGAAGTGCCTTCAACCAGCACCTCAAACTCCTTGCCCACATCGCGTTTGTTACTCTCTTCCGAGAGTCTGTTTTGCAGATTGATAATCTCGGTCAGTCGGGCAGTCTTCACATCATCGGGTATGTCGTCGCCCAGATTACGCTGTGCGAAGGTGCCGGGGCGTTCAGAGTACTTGAACATAAAGGCAAACTCGTAACCCACCTGCTCCATCAGCGAGAGTGTCAGTTTGTGGTCCTCCTCCGTCTCGCCTGCGAAGCCGGCTATAAGGTCGGTTGTTATGGCACAGTCGGGCATATAGCGACGTATGGCTGCTATGCGGTCGAGATACCACTCGCGGGTATATTTGCGGTTCATCCTCTCCAGCATAACCGTAGAGCCCGATTGAGCCGGCAGATGAATAGCCTTACAGATGTTGGGCATTGACGCCATAACCTCCAATAACCTGTCACTCATATCCTTCGGGTGCGATGTGGCAAAGCGAACTCTCAACAATGGTGAAATCTCCGCCACGGCCTTCAATAGTGCGGGGAAGTCATACTCGCCCGTAGAGTAAGAATTGACATTCTGGCCGAGCAGTGTTACCTCGCGGTAGCCATTCTCAAAGAGAGTGCGAGCCTCGGCAATGATTGTAGCCGCATCACGACTGCGTTCGCGGCCTCGCGTGTAGGGAACGACGCAGTACGAGCAGAAGTTGTTGCAGCCTCGCATAATGGCGATGTAGGCACTCACTCCGTTCTTATCCAGACGTACGGGAGCAATCTCGGCGTAGGTCTCCTCGGTTGAGAGCAATACATTCACGCCCTTGCCTCCCGACTCGGCCTCTCTGACGAGATTTGGCAGGTCGCGATATGCATCGGGGCCGGCGACAATATCCACAGCACACTCACCCTCCACGAGCTTCTCTTTCAGACGTTCTGCCATACAGCCTATGATACCCACTATGAGTGCGGGTTTCTGCTTGCGTAGGCGTCGCATCTCGCTTAATCGGCCCCAGATGCGTTGCTCGGCGTTGTCGCGTATCGAGCAGGTGTTTATCAGTATTATGTCTGCCTCGCGGATATCTTCCGTATAGAAGTATCCCTCCTGCTGCATTATCGATACCACAATCTCCGAGTCGCCGACATTCATCTGGCAACCATAGGTCTCAATGAAGAGTTTCTTACCCTGCCCTACGGCGGGGCGTAAGTTATTGGTATTAATCATACGTTTTGCTAAAAATTAATCAGAGAGCAACTCCTCCTTCTCGGGGAATGGCTTGAAGCCCTCTCCATAGGTGTCGTAGGCGTCGGTCACAACGAGGAACGCCAGCGGGTCAATCTCCTTGATCTTGCGTCTTACCTGTGATACCTGACGGCGGCTTACAACCAGGAAAATCATCTCCTTCTCATCGCGACTGTACATGCCCGATGCCTTGATATACGTTGCACTGCGGTCCATATCGTTGATGATGTAGTCACGCAACTCCTCCGAGTGATTATTGCTGATGATGAAGAGCAACTTATCGTACGAAGCTCCGTCAATAGCGTAGTCGATAACGCGAGAGGCAACAAAGATACATATCAACGAATATAGTGACAGCAACCAGCCACCAGACTCTGTCTCGCCGTCAATACCGATACCGAAACCGATGACTACAAGACCCGTGAGGACTACGAAAGAGTCGGTGAGCAATACACCGTTAGAGAACTTTATCTTGAAGAATCTGTTCAACATCATAGCTACGATGTCGGTACCTCCCGTTGTGGCACTGCAACGCACAGCCAGACCGAGGCCTATACCCAGAGTCACACCGCCGAAGATACATGCAAGCATAAGGGGGTCAGAGAGGTTGAGGGCTCCATTAAGCAGAAGTGCGGGGTCAAGGGCCTCCAAAGCCTCCTGCGTTGGATATACCATCGTAGAGATAAGGTTCATCAGGCCGGGGATAAGGCAGGCGGCATAGAGTGTGCGACCACCAAACTGACCTCCGAAGATAAGCATACCCGCAATGAGCAGCGGAATATCGAACATATAACCAAACGTACCGACCTGCACCGATGGGAATATGTTGTGGAGTACAATACCCAGACCATAGACACCTCCCGGTACGAAATTGTAGGGGTTAATAAAGAATACGAATCCTGCCGACACCAGCAGACAGCCAATGAAGATACCTACGATATCACGCCACCAAACAAGGCTTGTGATAGATTCGATAAAAGTCTTTTTCAGATTCATAGTGTGTTAAGTTTTGTGTTAAGTGACTCTGTTTTGGGTTAATGTTGTTATTTGCGGTGTAAAGATAATGTTTTTTCGGGCAAAAACAATTCCGTAGGAGCCAAAATAAGTATAAAAGCGGAGTTGGCGGGTCCCGAAAACACGAAAAGAGAGCCGCGAAAACACAAAAAAAGAGCAGGCCGATGGTCTGCTCTTGTGATGTAATTGTCCGTATAGCTGAGAGTTACTCTGCCTTTGCGGTTCTCTCGCCGTAGAGATACTCCAGCAGGTAAGCCAGGCGAAGACCGCCTCTCTCGAACTGCAACTCAATGATGGGAGCATACTTTGCAACCTCGTCATACGAGATTTTTGATCCCTCTTCCATCTCGGCATATATCTGCTCTGCAACAGCGTGAGACTCGTTGAACCAATCCTTCACACTGCCCGACATAATGGCTGCAATATCCTTTGCACCCAAGCGGTCAATCTGCTGCTGCCACTCGGTGTAAGACCACTTGTGAGCCGACTCAACAAGTGACGAATCCCATACAGAGTGCAGGCTGGCGGGGCGTCCGAAGTAGATGACATTCACATTGTTGCCACCTCGGTCCGACTTACGGCCGGCGTGCATAGGGCAGTGCATATCGCCCACCAGATGGATGAGCATACGCAGGTAGAGATTTTCATCCTCGTGCGAAAGTGTACCGCTTTTGATTTTGTTTACTATGAGGTTGATAGCGCCCACCACGTCACCACTCTCCACCTTGGGCATAGTGTCGTAGGTGAAGCCCTCATCTACATTGGCGTAGTGCCAGGTCTTTGTGAAGGCGAACTCCTTGGTGTGACTTGCGTTATCCAACCAGTTGGCATAATATACCAGCGAGTGGCCGTTCAATACCTGTGCAACCTTTTGAGCCGTTGCCGGTGTAAGATGACACTCGGCGATGTAGGCTACAACATCGTGGCCCTTCTGACCCCACGCAAAGGCGTTGGTGGCACATACCACGGCGATAAAAAAGCATAATAATCTACGCATAGAGTTTTAAGTTTAGGTTTATAATTTTGATTGTTATCTTACTGATTCATTGTGGCAAGGAACTCCTCATTCGACTCAGTCATGCCCATCTGCTTCTGCAAAAATTCCATGGCCTCTACGGTCGTCATCTCCGACAGATATTTACGCATAATCCATGTGCGGCTCATAACTTCACGCGAGAGCAGCAGATCCTCGCGGCGAGTACCCGAGGCGATGACATTCACCGCAGGATATACTCGCTTGTCCGAGAGCTTGCGATCCAGCTGCAACTCCATATTACCCGTACCCTTGAACTCCTCGAAGATGACCTCGTCCATCTTTGAGCCGGTATCAATCAGGGCTGTGGCGATGATTGTCAGCGAGCCCTTCTCCTCGGTGTTTCGTGCTGCACCAAAGAAACGCTTTGGCTTGTGCAGTGCGTTGGCATCAACACCTCCCGACAGCACCTTACCCGATGCCGGCTGAACGGAGTTGTAAGCACGGGCCAAACGGGTGATAGAGTCAAGGAAGATGACTACATCGTGTCCGCACTCAACCATACGCTTTGCCTTCTCCAAAACCATCTCGGCAACCTTTACGTGGCGTGACGCCTGCTCGTCAAAGGTTGATGCCACAACCTCGGCTTTTACGTTGCGAGCCATCTCGGTAACCTCCTCCGGACGTTCGTCAATCAGCAGGACAATCATATAGACCTCGGGGTGGTTGTCGGCAATGGCGTTGGCTATAGACTGCAACAACATAGTCTTACCCGTCTTGGGCTGTGCCACGATAAGACCACGCTGACCCTTGCCTATGGGTGAGAAGAGATCCACCACGCGATTTGAGAGAGAGTTGTGACCCTTGCCCGTAAGATTGAACTTCTCGCTTGGGAAGAGAGGTGTCATATACTCAAACTGTACGCGGTCGCGGACATATTCGGGTTTGAGGCCGTTAATCTCATTTACGCGAATCAGTGGGAAGTATTTCTCGCCCTCCTTGGGTGGGTGTATAATACCACTGATTGTGTCCCCAGCCTTCAAGCCGAAGAGCTTGATCTGCGAAGGTGAGACATAGATGTCGTCGGGCGAGTTGAGGTAGTTGTAATCTGCCGAACGCAGGAATCCATATCCGTCAGGCATAACCTCCAATACACCCTCGCCCGTAATCTCGCCTGCAAAATACTCCTTTATCTGCTCACGCGAAGCCTCCGGAGTGGCGGGGGATGCAGCCTTCTTTGTTGTCGGCTCTGACGGCTCTGCTATTGAACCCTCTGCTGTATTGTTTGCCGCAGCGGTAGCCTCCTGCTCCTTCAAAGCCTTGGGCTTACGACCACGACGCTTGGGCTGTGGCTGCTCTGTAACCTGTGCAGCATCTGCTGCGGCATCTGCTGATGTCTTGACAGTAGGCTCTGCAATTGCTTCCGGCTTTGTATCCTCTGTAATTGGGCGTATAGATTGTGGTTTTTCAACCGTTGTTCTCTCCTCGATTATAAATGAACGAGGTATCTCCGAACTGCCTGTTGGCGTGTTCTCCTCCACACGTAGTGTGCTCATCCTCGGACGACGGCCTCGTTTGCGTGGAGCTTCTGCCTCATTGTTAGGGGTGGTTGTTGTGTTCTCCTGTTCTGCGGGGACATCAGATGTTGCGACACTAATGATACGTTGTAATAACTCCTTCTTTTTCAAAGAGGTGTCAGTTATCCCAAGCACTTTTGCAATTTCTCGCAACTCTGCGAGGGATTTGCCTTCCAAGGCATTCAAATCTTGCATATAATGTTGTGTTTTTAATTCGTTGAAAACTAAATAATCGAACGATTATTCATTGATCGACGGTGCAAATATAGTACAAAATTTTGTTCCTCAAAAAATCATTACATATATTTTCAATCAAAATCGACAATTTTCTGTTGTCGGCATGATAAATGGTCCAAAGATGACATAAAATGGCCTCTGACTGGCGTTATAAACAAAAAGCCACTCCTTAAAAGGAATGGCTTTTTCTATGTACATCTTGTCTGGTTTACAGATTCTTCCAGGCACTTCTGTTTTTCTGTTTCTTGACCTCTTTCTCGATAGCATCATTTATCGAAGGGAAGAATGTAACGCCTGTAATCTCCTCCAACTCCTCGATGCTGATAATATCGCTGCTCTGCAATGAAGTAGAATAATCTACGTGCTTCATCAATATAGCAATCGCCTGCAAATCTTCAGCTTTATTGATACTTCTGATAGCCTTGCCTGTCGAACCGCTCTTTGTGCGGAGCAACGCCTTGTAATAATGTGACGGAACAGCACAAACATTACCACTCTTGTCTGTTGTGGTTACATCTACCGATGAGTCGTGCTGCCCATCGAATATAGCACCCGAAACCACATAGAGAGTGTCACTACATACATTATCCTGAACGCTGCCTTCCAATTTCGCCCATACGCCCGAGTTAAAAGTCGATGTCTGCGGTGTCATATTCGAGAAATAGAATGTGGCACGGTTTATATCCTTTGTCTTGTTACGGCTTGATGAAGGCAACTGATGACCGCGTGTATAAGAGCCGTATGAGCTGTAAAGGCGTGGCTGATACTGTGTCGGAATCTTGGGGTCATACTGCCAATCATCGGTACGGTTTCCGCTGCCACGATGGCAGCTGTGCAATGGGTATGCCACCCAGATAGCACCCTTGCTGTTGCGGTCGAAACACAAAGTGAAGTTACGCTGACCACTCTTGCCACCTACCGAGATGTCGCCGTGTGATACGTACTGGAAGTTTGAGCCTCTGTCGTCACACAATGGCAACTCCGCCCAGTCGCGGTAGAAGAGAGCATCATTGTTATCCTCCACAATCTTTATATTTGTGGCGATTACGCACGCGTAATTGGTGTCGTTGCTGGTTGTTACATATAATGTGTATCCCTGAACCTCGACAACCTGTCCATCCCATGAGTCGGGGCACATCTCCGAAGTGGGAGAGGCGAGTGAGCCTGCCGTTGCAGAGCCTGGAACTTCAATATTCCAATAGTTGCCACTCTTTAAAAGACGGCCCGTCATTTTGATATATTTAATTGTCGGGTTGCTGACAAACTGCTGAATGCCGTCGGCGTCCATCGTCTGCGGAGTGGGGTGGGTGTAGTCGGTGTGTCCTACCTTCGTTGCCTTGGGGCTATTCAACTGCGGCTTACCGCAATATATGCCCATTGTTGCCTCTACGGTAACCTTGTCGCCTACTTCCAGCCCCGTATTACTACCCTTGTATGCAAGGATGTAGCTCTTGCCGTCGGTAATAAGGAAAGAACGGTCAGAAACAGCCACTATGGTTGATTCCTTGATTTTAACATCTGTTTTTTCATCAACCGACAACGCCTCAGTAACCGATATTGGTCCATTCTCCGGAACGATATAGGCCTCCTGTGTGATTATCACGCTTTGTGAGGCTGTCGAATCCTTACTGCGAACAACCACAGCCGTCGATCTCTCTTTGGTGTCGGAGTTGGGCTGAATGGTGATAAGATTCTGAGATACGCCCGCATTGCCTAACTTGTTTGAGACCGATACCCAGGTATCCTCGGGGTTGGCAATCCATTGGCAGTTAGCCTCGATAGTAACACTCTTTGAGCCACCCTCAGCCGATATCGAAATCTGCTTCGGGAGAACGCTGATTATGGGTGTGCCATCAGTGTTGCTGGGGCTTGGCGAGCACGCCATAAATATCATCATTGATATTACGACGCTGAAAACAAGTGATTTTTTCATTAATCTGTTGAATATAGTTTGTCGCAAAGATAGTAAACATCTCGCTAAAAACAAAACTATTGTGTGTCGTTTTGCAAGACTCTGCCTGCAACTATATTGTCGGCCTTTGCAATAAAAATATCTCGCAATCGTTATGTTTTTGGATGAAAATAGTTATCTTTGGGTGAGGCTTTGTTGTATAATCAAACTATGAAGATGGAAGAGAAACGCTTGAATGGCGAACTCGAAGAGTTGAAGTCGCCGCAAGAGATTGTGAAATATCAGAAAAACTACTCCGAGAGGGGGCTCTGGGGTAAGGTTACGAAGGTTGCCAGAAAGGCTGGCATAAAGGTCGTGTATGCCGCCTTGTTGCTCTTTTATGCTCTGAAAAGCGAGAAGACCTCGGCTGCCGATAGAGCATTGATAATAGGGGCTTTGGGATATTTTATTCTTCCCACCGACTTGATACCCGACTTTATCCCCGCAACGGGCTACACCGACGACTTCGGGGCTCTTCTGCTAGCTCTTGCCCGTGTGGCGAGCAACATCACGCCGGAGGTCAAGACCCAGGCCCAGGATTGCCTGCAACGCTGGTTCGGGGATTATGACCACTCGGAAATCAACAATGTTGGGTAGAATAGTCGTGGGTAATCTTAAAAATAAGCGGCAAGTCTGTTAGAAGACCTGCCGCTTGCTTGTTTTTTTTGCGGAGTTGCCTACTCGGCGGGAGCCCACTTGCAGCGAACGGGTGAAATAATTGCACCCTCGTCCTTGAGCTGCTTCATCGCCTTATCAACCTCCTTGCGGTCAAGGCCGCTGAGTTCTGCAATCTTACCTGCGTTCAGAGGCTCGCCTGCCTCCTTCATTGTCTGTAATACCTTCTCTTTTGTCTCCATAATCTTGAATTTTAGTTGTTAGTGATTGTTTTATAGTGTTGATATCTACTCAAATATAACTGCATCGGCACAGGCATAGCCCTCGTCATAGAGAGCCAGCAGTTTTCTCGTGTCACGTTCCATCCTATCTACAACGATAGGCTTTTGTGGGCGTATCACGGTCAGTGAGCCCTCATCTTCAAGCCTCTCAATCAACGAAATCTGCTGGTTATAGACCGAATTACGATTGCGAATAGTCTGGCACAAAGCAGGATAGTTATCATAGAAAAACGGTAGTACTTTTGTCGGCTTTTGCGGTTTGCGGTAGCCCTTGTTTCGTGTTAAAACAACTACATTATTATCAAAACCCAACTCGCGGGCTCGTTGCAGCGGTATAGAGTCTGCGATGCCTCCATCGAGCATCGGCTCGCTATCAACGTAGGCGATGGGGCAGACAA
>RHMF01001882.1_pt1 | contig 10369 bp, 8 predicted proteins | sample 5365151 | NCBI WGS metagenome assembly RHMF01 (sample SAMN10266501, study PRJNA497801) | feces metagenome | isolation source: feces | host: Bos taurus | place: China: Prairie of Fairy Mountain | collected 2017-08-14 | reverse complement strand
TTTTATCATAGAATCCTTAAATGTTTTGTCCTTATTGATTTGAAGAAAAATGCAGTGAAACATAAGGATATAGGACAAATGAATATGTATATGGGATATTTTGCAAAAGAGGAAAATACCCTAGAAGATAATCCTCCAATAGGCATTATATTAAGTAGAACAAAGGATGAATTGATGATTGAATATGCAACGTATGGTATGGATTCTCAATTATTTGTATCAAAATATGAATTGTATTTGCCAAATAAAGAAGAATTAAGACGTTTGGTAAATGAAGTTATATTAGAGGATGATAAAAAATTCTAAAAAGAGTATTTAATTAAGAAATGGAATAAGTAAAATCGTTTGTTAAAAAGCAAAAATATAAATCAATAATCTAATATAATTTCTTCTTTATTTTCTTTGCACATTGCAGTTTTGCGGGTGAGGATTGTATTTGTAGGCTTTGTGCAAAGTAGTTTAGTTCTTCTTTTATCCAATCTTGCTCTTGTGAGTAGTAAAGCAAAATATCGACTAACCATTGATTGAGAGAAATAGGTGTTTTCTTGTTTATGATGAAAGAAAAACAAGTCTCTATTATCTTTTCTTTGTTGCAAGTCTCTATTATCTTAGAAATTTCGGTTGATAGTTTTGCTTTGCTTGTAAGGAGCATTGCGATGATTTTGCTAAATGAACGTAGGGCTGATTTTGATTTTGTCAAAATTGTTTAATAAGTCAGATAAAAAATGCACGGAAAACTCTAAGTCTTTCGTGCATAATTTTTCTAATAGCCAAGCGCTGTGAAATTCTATTTTCTTGTTTTCAGTTTTGCTTAATGAATATATTAGTTCAATATCGCTTTCGCTTTCTATTTCTTTTATTAGGTTGTTTAATACTTTTATTCCTATTGGTTTATCAAAAGCCTCTATTAAATATTCTTTGTTAAGCATTTTTTAGAATGAGTATTTAACTCCTCCTATTGCTACTATGCGTTGTGAAGGATAGTTGTAGTAATTATAATAGCGTTGATATGCAAGGTTATTCAATTCTATAAAGAATGTTAGCTTTTGATTGAAGTTGTAGTTTGCCCAAAGGTTGATGTCTATCTTTTCTTTAAGCTCTTCTACTTCGCCCTCAGAATTTAAACATTTAACTTTGCTTTGGAAACTTGGTGCAAGGCTTATGCTAAATTTGTCATTTGCGTTATATCTTAGTAATAAATCAGCTTTTAATGCAGGTGTGTACCAAGCGTATTGAAGGTCTTTTGTTTGCACGTTTTGATACAATAGGTTAAGGCTTAAATCAAATTTTTTGTCTATTTGATATGCTGCGTTAAGTTGTGCGTATATTGTTGTAGTGTTGTCATATACCAAAGTAAACATGTTGTTTAAGCCAGCGTTTTTGTCAATTTCATAAAAATAGTCATTGTTTCCTATTCTATATCCACCTTTCACAGCAAGAAGTATGTTGCTTTTTGTTAGGAAGTAAACCTTTGCAAAAACGTCCATTTGATTGTTGCTTTCAATTTTTGCAAGTGGTGAAAGATATGGGTTTTCTATTCTTAGTTGGTTAAGAGTTGGGTAATCGAAATTGCTTTTTATTCCAGCTTTTATTCTAATTAGGTTTGCAAGTGTTGGTGTTTCTACTGTGGCTGTTGGTAATATTAAAAATTCTTTTCTATCGCCAAATGTAGGAACAACATCTAAGGCAATATTTAACTTAAGATTTTTTAAATCTAAGTTGGTGTAAGGTCTTATTGTAAAGTTTCCTATGTTGTTGTTAAATGATTCTGGATTTATTTCTTGGTGAAATAGGGCTAAGTCTTTTGGAGAGTATTTCCCTATTGATTGTTTATAGCAGAAGTTTAAACCAAAGTTTTGTTTGTCGCTGCTAAGGAATGAGAAATTTTTATGTAGGTCGGCTGAGGCTTTGAAATGTGTTTCTTGTCTGCCCCATTTGTTGAAGGTGTGATTGATTGCAAAATCTGCTGAGTTGTGAAGTGCAGAGTTTTCTCTGTAAATGCTTTGGTATTTTACAAATCCTCCTACGTTATGATAAGGTGCAACATAGGTTTTTTTGTCTAATTTTGTGCTGTCAATAAATCCGTAGAAGTATTGTTGTTGATGATTGTATGTTAAGCCTGCATCTAAAAAGAATTTCTTCCAAATTTTCTTCGCATACAAGTTTAAATCATTGTTTGCAAAGGTTGAGTTTCCGTAGTTTTTGATTTGTCCTAATGAGGAGTTGTGTCTAAAATGTGTTGAGTAGATAAAATCTTTAGAACGTGTTTGTGTGTAAGATAGGTCTAATAAAGAGGTGTAGTAAGAGCCAAAACCTGCTGTTATATGTGAGTTGTAAAGTTTTGCAAGCGGTTCTCCTTTTACTTTTGCTGGTTTTATTTGTTCAAAAACCATTGTTGTAGGAAACTGCTTTGTTGTTTTTTCGTATTGAAATGGTGGTATCTCAAATTTTGTTTCGTATGTTTGAGGTTTATCGTTTATTTTGAACGCTTCATTCACAACAGGATCAAAAATAGTCTTTACTATAATGTCTTCATTGTAAATACTCTCAGTGTTTTCTTGCGAAAACGACAAATAACTTACGCTTAATGCTACCAATAATGTTAAAATATATTTTTTCATACTTATTTATTTTCAATTATTACTTCATCTACTGCTTCTTTTTGCTCTTGTAATTTTTGTTCTTGTAGTTTTTGCTCCTCAGAGTGTTTGTTATTTATTTCGTTTAGTTTGTTTTGAGCCTCTGTTATAATGGAATCATCTCCTTCATAGTTGTCTATGATACTTTGTAGTGTTTGTTTTGCTTGTATCTTATTGCCTCGTTGTTTGAAAATGTCAGACCAAAGTATGAACGCTTTAGCTAACCAATATTCGCTACTAGGATTGCTTGTGATTTCTAAAATGGTCTTTTCAGATTCATCTAAATTGCCATTGTTGTATTGGATTTCTGCAAGTGTGTATTGTGCTTCTGAGGCGTATTCTGTGTTTTTGGCTTTTGTTAGCTTTCTAAATTCTTCTATTGCTTGACCAGAATTTGAGCCTTTTAAAAGAGATTTTGCTAAATAATAAGTTGCAGTTTCAGAAGTGTTTTCATCTGTTTTTTCAAGTGCAAGAACTTTGTTTGAAGCAATGATTGTAGAGTCAAATTTATCTAATAAATAATAGCATTCCATAGCTCCAACTAATGCTTGTAGTTTATGGTTACTGATTTCGGCAGTTTGTTCAAGTAAACAATACTCTGCTAATGCTGTTTCATAGTTTTTAGCCTCAAAGTTTAAGCCTGCTGCTTTTAAAATGGCTTTTTCTGTGAAAGAGTTTTTAGGTTTTTGAATTATGTTTTCGTATGCTTGTAGGGCTTCTTGTTTTTGAGAATTTTTTATCAAGCAATCAGCAAGGTAATAATTAGCAGAAACAAAGAATGCTCCGTCAGGATATTTTGCTATATAGTCTTTAAATCCTGATATTGCTCTTTGACAATCTCCATTCATATATTGGTTTTCTATTGCTTGATAGCTTATAGAGTCTTGTTCGCTTTGAGTGATTTCTGCCTCTGGAATCCTCTTTGTGTATGCTATAAACTCATCTACATTGTTAGCCTCAATATAGATTGTCTTGATATTGTTTAAAGCAGACTTCGCTTCTTCTGTGCCAGGATACTTTTCTACAACTTGTTTTAGGTGAGTTAATGCTTCTTTTTCTTTACCCATGTTGTAGTATATCATACCTATTTTTGCGTAAGAGTCTTTTGCGTGTATTGATTGTGGATAAGAAGTTGTGATTTTATTGTATAGTTCTAATGATTTAGGGTATAGGTCAAGAGTTAAGTAAGAGTTTGCTAATTCATACATCATACTCGCTACATAATTGCTTTTTGAGAATTGTGAAAGTGCAGATTCCAAAATACTAATCTTCCTATCGTAATTTCCTAATGCACCGTATGCCATTCCTTTTTGGTAACTTGCATAGTCAGCGTCTAATTTGTTTTTAGAAATTACGTAATCGTATTCTTTTATTGCGTTTTGGAAGTCTTTACCCATGTATAAACAGTCTGCATAGCGACATTTTGCATCAATATTTATTGTCTCGTTTTTAGATTCTTCACATGCTTTAAAGTATTTCAATGCTTGGCTATATTTTTTTTGCTTGAAAAGGTTGTATCCCATTGTGTAGTTGGCTTGATTGTGGTAGATATTACTCTTAGAGCCAGGTGTTTCAAAGAATTTTTTAAGATTGTTAATAGAAAGATTGTAGTTTTCTAATTGATAGTAAGATTCGCCTTTCAAATAGTAAGCAATAGCGGTGATTTCATTAGAGTGTGATTGAGAAAGCGACTTATCAAGATAGATTATCGCCTCATCAAGTTTGTTTTCGTTAAAACACTCAATCGCTCTGTTTAAACAAATTTTTTGATAGGCTTGATTTATGGTTTTATTACGCTCAGTCATTTGCTCAATCATTTCAATCGCATCACGATAGTTTTGTGTATTTCCATAAAGTTGAGCAAGATATTCTTTTGCTTCGTTTGCGTTTTTCGATTTAGGGAATAACTCAATGTAGGTTTGGAATGCCTTTATACTTTCGTTAAAAGCAGCGTTTGTTTCGTATGAAAGCTTAGCGAAATTCAATAAGGCTTTTTCTTTTATCTTGTTGTCAAAGTCGTATTTGTAAGCTTCCTTAAACATAGACTTTGCAGAAATTTTATCGTTCAATTGTAAATAACAAATTCCTAAGTGATAAAGAGTATTTTGTGAAAGAGAATCGTTGTTATCTCCTGCTTTTTCAAGGTAGGTCTTTGCTCTTTCGTATTGTTTTTCTTCTAAAAGAGTAAATCCTAAAAGATAATAATCTTGTGAGGTTGCAACATTAGGTGCTTGTACTGATTTTTCAAGATAAGGTATTGCCTCGCTATAGCGTCCTAACTTATAGTATGCGTCTCCTAACATTTTATTTAATTCAGAACTGTTTTTAGATTTTGAATTGTTAGAAAGCTCAGAAGCAATAGCAATTAATTCTTCATATTTCTTTTCCTTGTAATAGATTTGTGCTATATAATAAGGTACAATCTTGCCAAAATTTTTCTCATTTCTTAAAGGAAGAAATTCTTTCAAGGCTTTGTTGTATTCTCCTTCTTCATAAAGAATGTGTCCGTAGAAATAAGTTGCAGCAACAGCGTATTTACTTCTTGCATCTTTTACATGCTTGAAAGAAGTCTTTGCTTTCTCATAATTTTTCTGCATAAACTGACAGTGTCCTTGCTTGTAGTAATATTCATACTTTGTTGATTGAGGCAAAGACTTGATATTGATTTGCGAATATATGCTTTCGGCTTTTTCAAACTGTTGATTTCTCATGTAATGATTGGCTAAAAGAAATTTAGCATCATTTACACGATGGCTTTCTTGAAAATTGTTTATGAAATCAAGCAGAAGTTTATCTGTGTCATTGTTCATTAATTCGTAAGCACAAGATGCTTGAAAAAAATACGCATCTTCTAACGACAAAGTGTTTTTTGCTTTGTTTTTTTCAATGTAAGAGGAGAATTGTTCAAGGCTTAATGAATAGTTTTTGCTATGATAATTCTCTAAGGCTTGCTTTAAATCATCTGATTTTTTTATCTCTGTTTTTTGTGCTGTGAGAATAAAAGGTATTAAAAATAAACTCGTTGCGATAAATAACGTTTTGATATTCTTTCTCATTTTAATATAATTTTAGAGTACTAAATTACTATAAAAAAAACATATATAATATTTAGTTTTTATTTTTTTTTAACGTTAAAATGTTGAAAAAAGTGTATGAGGCTTTTTCTTAGGAAAAAAAGTCTAAGAAAAAATTTTCTAAAGCTAAGAAATAATTTTTTAAAGCTAAGAAAAAAATTTCTAAAGCTAAGAGAAAATATACAACTTTTTAGAAAAGTTATCGTTATTATAAATATTCGTATATTTGCATAATAATTTGAGAAAATATAATGGGAAGACAAAGAAAAGAAGCTGAGATTCTTTCGCAGATTGCTGTGAAAGGAATACAAGAAAAAAAAGGAAAAAATATTACCATAATAGATTTTGATGGTATAGATGGTTCTCTATTTGAATATTATGTGATTTGTACTGCAAATTCTCCATCTCACGTAGATGCAATCACAGATTCAATAGACAGAGAAATAAAACAAGCAACAGGACTTAATCCAAGAAAAGTGGAAGGCTTACAAAACTGTCAATGGGTCTTGCTTGACTATTTTGATGTTGTGGTTCACGTTTTCTTAGAAGAAACAAGAGAGTTCTACAACATTGAAGCAATGTGGAAAGATGTAAAACAAACTCATTTAGAAGATATAGATTAAAAATAAAATTATGGCTCAACAAAATAAATCAAAAAAACAACCACCCAAAATTAAGTTTAAAATCTATTGGGTGTATGTTGGTTTGCTTTTGATTTTGGGATTTATGATGTTTAGCGGACCCGATGCTACTACTTCTCGTGAAATAAACGAGGATAAGTTGAGAACGGTTTTGCTAAAAAAGGATTATGAAAAAATAAAGGTAGTAAATAAGGAGTTTGCTGAGGTTTATATCAAGCCTACTCAAATAGAAAACGATACAACCTATAACGATTTAAAACCAAAGGGAACATTTGGTTCTACAAACAAGACTTTAAATGGTTTTTACATATTCAAATTTGTAGATTACGAGGATTTTCGTGCTATATTAAAGACTGTTGAAGACCAATGGATAGTAAAAGACACTGTTGGTGTAGCCTCGCAAATAGAAAAACAAAAGATAATTGCTGATAAACGTATAAATGTAGAATCGGAAGAAAGAAAAAGCTTCTTTGGAGACAATGGTTTCTTCTTGATTTCTATACTTATAATGGTTATCTTTTGGGTTGTGATGATTAGAATGATGAGAGGCGGAAGCAACTCTGGCGGTGGCGGAATGGGTGGCGGCATTTTCAATGTTGGAAAAAGCAAAGCTCGCCTATATGATAAGGATAAGGATATAAATATCACCTTTGCAGATGTTGCGGGATTGGAAGAGGCAAAAATAGAGGTGAAAGAAATAGTGGATTTCTTAAAATCGCCATCGAAATACACCAATCTTGGAGGAAAAATACCAAAAGGTGCTTTGCTTGTCGGCCCTCCGGGTACAGGAAAGACGCTTTTGGCAAAGGCTGTTGCAGGAGAGGCGAAGGTTCCTTTCTTTTCGCTTTCGGGTTCTGACTTTGTGGAAATGTTTGTTGGAGTTGGAGCCTCAAGAGTAAGAGATTTATTTGAAAATGCTAAAAAGAAAGCACCTTGTATTGTATTTATAGATGAAATAGACGCAATTGGTAGAGCAAGAGGTAAGAATCTTTCTTCTGGTTCAAACGATGAAAGAGAAAATACCTTAAATCAATTGCTTACTGAAATGGACGGCTTTGGCACAAATGCAGGAGTGATAATTCTTGCGGCGACAAACCGTGTTGATATTTTAGATAAAGCTTTGTTGAGAGCAGGTCGTTTCGATAGACAAATACATGTAGATTTGCCAGACTTACCTGAAAGAAAAGCTATCTTTAAAGTACATACTGCAAAACTGAAATTTGATGAAAAAGATGTAGATATTGAATTTTTATCAAAACAAACTCCTGGCTTTTCAGGTGCAGACATTGCGAATGTATGTAACGAAGCAGCTTTAATTGCGGCAAGAAAAGATAAAAAAATAATAGAAAAACAAGATTTCTTAGATGCGGTTGATAGAATCATTGGCGGATTGGAGAAAAAGAACAAAATAATTACTCCAAAAGAGAAAAAAACTATTGCTTATCACGAGGCAGGACATGCTTCTGTAAGTTGGTTGTTGCAATATGCTAATCCGCTTGTGAAAGTAACGATTGTGCCAAGAGGACAAGCCCTTGGCGCTGCGTGGTATTTGCCTGAGGAAAGACAAATCACAACAAAGACGCAACTACTTCATCAAATGATTTCGCTTCTTGGAGGTAGAGCCGCTGAAGAAATAGTTTTTGGAGAAGTTTCTACAGGTGCGTTAAACGATTTAGAGAGAGTTACAAAACAAGCCTATGCAATGGTTGTGTATTACGGCTTGGACAAAGAAATAGGCAACCTTTCTTTCTATGATTCAAGTGGACAGAGCGAATATGGCTTTCAAAAACCATTCAGTGAAAAGACTGCTGAAAAAATAGATGCACAAATCCGTTCAATGGTTGAAGAGGCATACAATCGAGCTAAGTCTTTATTGACTGAAAACCGTGAAAAATTAGATGCTTTGGCAACAATACTTGTAGAAAGAGAAGTAATATTTAGAGAAGACGTAGAAAATATTTACGGAAAACGTCCTTGGGACGAAGAAAAAGTAGATGAGCAACAAGAATAGACGAGAGTTATTCTTCAAAGTATTAAAACAAAATGTTATAAAGGAAGAAATGGGAGAATTTGTTAAAGAGGATTCTCCTGTTTCTTATTCTCTTATTGAAGATGACGAGTTAATGGTTTTTGCACAAAGGTTTGTGAATGTCAAAGGACGATTTGTCTATTGTGAAAACGAGCAAGATTTTATTTTAAAACTAAAATCTCTTATAGAATATCGTAAATGGGAAAATATTTTTGCATTTAGTGAAGATTTAGACCTGTATTTAAGAGATAAAGCAATAGAAACAACTTCGGATAGCGAAAAAGCAATAGTGGGTATCAGTCTTTGTCAAGCTTTAATTGCAAATTCGGGAAGTGTTCTTGTTACATCTAAACAAGGATTTGGAGAAACGGTAAATAAATTGCCTTCAATATTTATTGTAGTTGCACATAGTTTGCAACTTTATCATAACTATAAAGAAGCTCTTGAACAATTATTGGAAAATATTCCGCAATCCATAACGACTTTTATGCCAAGCGAAGCCTTGAAACAATCAGTAGTTGAATTTTATCTTTATGTAATTGAATAATAATAAGAAATATGAATGATTTATTAAAAAGAACTCTCACAGGAGGCGTGTATGTTGCAAGTGTTTTAGCTGCAATATGTTTTAATCCTATAATATCTTCCATTTATTTTGGAATAATAGGACTTGTTGCATTGAGTGAATTTTATAATGTTGCAAAAAACAAATATCAAATCTCTAATTCCATACTTGCATACCTAACTGCAATCGCTCTTTACACAACAGTTGCACTCTATTCTTTTAATATAGATTTTAAATTACCACTTTTGATAAGTGTAGTCTTAGTAATTGCGAATTTTATTGCTGCTTTGTATCAAAAAAACGAAGAGCCATTTACCTCAATCGCATTTTTAATTTGCGGATTGATTTATATAATACTTCCAATCTCGACAACCAATCTTATTATTCAATATAACTCAGAATTTCAACCGCTTTTATTGTTAAGTGTCTTTATATTAGCATGGTGTAACGATACATTTGCATATTTAACAGGAGTAAAATTTGGAAAACACCGTTTGTTTGAACGTCATTCTCCAAAGAAAAGTTGGGAAGGTTTTGTAGGAGGATTTTTATTTACTGTAATAGCAGGTATTGTTATTTCAAAATTTTCTAATATCTTTGCCATGCAACATTGGATAGTGATTTCAATAATAGTTTCTATTATTGGAACACTTGGAGACTTAGTAGAATCGATGTTTAAACGTCAAATGGGAGTAAAAGACAGCGGAAAAATTCTCCCAGGACATGGAGGAATATTAGATAGATTTGACATACTCTTCATAGTCTTACCAATAGTGTGGGTTTATTTAGAAATAATTGTAAAATAAAACGTTATGTATATACACAAAGAAGGATACAAAATTAGTATTTCTATTATCATTATCTCAATCTTAATTTTAGTTGCAATGTTCTGCTTTATAAAAGAGTGGAATGTGTTTTGGTGGTTATTAATAGCAGGATTGCTTGTTTTTGACTTTGTAATCGTAAGATTTTTTAGGATTCCATCGAGAGATTTGGCCTCAAATCCAAATCAAGTCATAGCCTCGGCTGATGGAACAATAGTTGTGGTAGAAAAAGTCTTTGAACCAGAAATTTTAAAGACAGAATGTATTCAAATTTCTACCTTTATGTCGCCAAATAATGTGCACGTAAATCGCTATCCTGTATCGGGAAAAGTGGTTTACGTTAATTACCATTCAGGAAGATATTTAATTGCAAAACACCCTAAAAGTTCCACACTCAATGAACGTACAACTGTTTGTGTAGAGACAGAAAAAGGACAAAGAATCGTAATACGCCAAATTGCAGGTGCACTTGCAAGAAGAATTGTCTGCTATGCACAAGAAGGAGACGTAGTAAAACAAGGCGATGAACTTGGATTTATAAAATTTGGTTCAAGAGTAGATTTATTTATCCCAATAGACTCACAAATTCATGCAGAA
>RHMF01003002.1_pt1 | contig 10370 bp, 8 predicted proteins | sample 5365151 | NCBI WGS metagenome assembly RHMF01 (sample SAMN10266501, study PRJNA497801) | feces metagenome | isolation source: feces | host: Bos taurus | place: China: Prairie of Fairy Mountain | collected 2017-08-14 | reverse complement strand
GATTGCTCAAGAATTACAAGCATCTCGCTTCCCGACGGTGTAAAAAGCATTGGTTACTGTGCTTTTCAAGACTGTGTAAATCTTACAAGTATAACCCTGCCCGACAGTCTTACGAGCATTCTTAATAGTGCGTTCTTTGGTTGCTCAGGTCTTACAAGCGTATATTATACAGGTGACCTTTCTTCCTGGCTTAATACAAATTTTTCTGATTCTCCAATGCGTTATGCTGAAACTTTATATATAAATGGAATCCTGATTGAAGGTGATATCATCATTCCGGATGGCGTAACAAATATTAGTAATTTTGCGTTCTATAATTGCTCGAGTCTTACAAGCATTAAAATCCCCAACAGCGTTAAAAATATAGGTCAAGAAGCATTCTGTTTTTGCACGAGCCTTAAAAGTATTGTTATTCCCGACAGCGTAACAAGTATTGATTATGGTGCATTCAACTACTGCACAAAACTTACCGGCATCACACTCGGCAACGGTGTGAAGAGCATCGGTGACTTTGCGTTTGCTCGTTGTCGAAAGATTGACAACATTACTATACCCGACTCTGTAACGAGCATTGGTGAGTATGCCTTTTATGACTGTGGTTATTTTTCCAGTGTTACGCTACCAAGTAGCGTGACGAGCATTGGCGAATATGCGTTTGAGTATTGTTCAATCGGAAATGTTTATTATAAAGGGTGCCTTAAATCCTGGCTTAGTTTAGATTTTCCAAATGCAACAGCCAATCCCGCGATATATGCAGACAGTCTATATATAGACGGGACTCTGCTTGAAGGTGAAATTGTAATACCTGACGGTATAACAAATATTCCATTCTCTGCGTTTGCAAATTGTAACAAAATTACTGTCATCACCATTCCCGACGGTGTAACGAGTATTAACTCGTGTGCATTTTATAATTGTAAAAATCTTACAAGTGTCAACATTCCCGACAGTGTGACGAGTTTTGGTTTTTGGGCATTCGGCTTTTGTTACAATCTTGACAGCATCACAATTCCCGACCGCGTGACCAGCATAAGTAACAGTGCATTCGAATGTTGCACAAGTCTTACAAACATCACAATACCTGACAGCGTGACGAGCATTGGAACATATTCGTTCGAATACTGCACAAGCCTTACAAACATCACAATACCGGACAGTATAACGAGCATTGGCGAGTATGCGTTCAAAGGCTGCAAAAACCTCAAAAATGTCAATTTTATTGGTTCAGAGAAAAAATGGAATAATATTACCATAGATACAGGAAATGACTATTTATTAAATGCAGACATAACCTTCCTCGGCTCTGTCAAAGGCGACCTTGACGGAGACGACGAGGTAACTCTTGACGATGCAATCTATTTGCTGCAGTACTCGATGTTCCCACAAGATTACCCGTTAGATAATCCCGAAAAAGTGGATTATACGGGCGACGGAAGTGTAGATCTTGAGGATGCAATATACCTTCTCCAGCACTCCATGTTCCCGGAAGATTATCCCATATAAACTGATAAGCACCTCCGATTGCGGAGGTGCTTTTGCTTTGCCCAGCAGTAGAATTGAAAACTTGTCATATTTGTGAAAAACATAATAAAAAAAGTCGGCATGGAGAAGTAAATCCCTTGACAAATACGACAAAAAATGAGATAATATTTCTGTTAGGCAGAACTCATATTTATATAATTGAGGTAAAAGAAAATGCATAAAGATTTGTTTGAACTTATTGAAGAGCGAATCCCCGAGATGTCAAAAAGTCATAAGAGAATTGCAGGCTTCATTCAGAAGTCGGGCGAGGTTGCGGCGTATCTTACTGCAACGAAACTCGGCGCAGAGGTTGGAGTTTCCGAATCTACCGTTGTAAGATTTGCAATAGAACTCGGTTTTTCGGGATATCCCGAATTTCAGGCAAAGCTCCAGCAGAGCCTGAAGTCCAAACTTACTAGCGTTCAGCGAATCGGAGTTGCCGACAGCAGATTCGGCGGAAAGGTGCTTTCCAGTGTATTGAGTGCTGATATGAATAATATCAAGGAATCACTTTCGAATATTGATGAAGTATCCTTTGATAAAGCCGTTGAAACAATATGCTCTGCAAAGAATGTTTTTCTTATCGGCGTGCGTTCCTCAAGTATGCTTGCGGATTTTCTTCACCATTACCTCGGTTATGTTTTTGATAATGTAAAAATGCTGTTTTCCAATAGTACGGACGAACTTTTTGAACAGATATTCAGAATACAGGAGGAAGATGTGCTTATTGCCATTTCTTTCCCCAGATATTCCCGCCGTACCAAACTTGCTGCAGAATTTGCCAAGAAGAAGGGAGCTAAGGTAATAGCAATTACCGACGGTGAATCATCCCCCATTGCGGCATATGCAGATTCCAAACTGTATGCCAAGAGCGATATGGCATCTTTCGTTGATTCGCTCGTTGCACCGCTCAGCATCATTAATGCCCTTATTGTTGCAATCGGTATCAGAAAAAAGGATGCAGTAACAGAAACCTTCCATGATCTGGAAGAAATATGGGAAGAGTATGATGTTTATGAAAAATCAAGAAAATAAAATAAAAGTATGTGTAATCGGCGGCGGACCTGCAGGTATGATGGCGGCGATAACAGCTGCAGAAAACGGAGCATCTGTTACACTTTTTGAGAAGAATAAAAGCCAGAAGCAGATGGAATCCGAGAGGTTTTTCGATAACGCATATCTCGGAAAAAAGCTTCTCATAACAGGAAAAGGAAGATGTAATGTTACCAACGATTGTTCGCTAGATGAATTTATGAAAAACGTGCCTGTTGGAGCAAAGTTTATGTATGCTTCCTTTTCGGCATTTACTCCACAGGACGTTATGAACTTTTTTGAAAACGGCGGAACACCTCTTAAGGTCGAACGCGGAAACAGGGTTTTTCCCGTTTCGGATAAATCAATAGATATTCTCAGAGTATTAAAGCGTAAGCTTTTTGAAAATAATGTAAAGGTGATTAACCGTAAGGTGTGTGATGTGATTGTCAGGGATGGCGTTTTCTGCTCGGTGGTTGCTGAGGGAATGGGCGAGCTTTTCTTTGACAGATGTATCGTCGCAACCGGTGGTGCAAGTTATCCTCAGACAGGCTCCGACGGAGACGGATACAGGTTTTCCGAAAAACTCGGCCACACTGTAAAGGAAATAAAACCGTCCCTTGTGCCCCTTGTGTCCCACGATAAGGCGTGCCGCGATATGATGGGGCTTTCCCTAAAAAATGTAACACTTTCTGTAATTGATAATAAAAAGAATAAGGTGATATTCAAGGAAATGGGAGAGATGCTCTTTACCCATTTCGGTATGTCCGGTCCTCTTGTTCTTTCGGCATCAAGTCATATGAGAGATATGGAAGAGGGAAGATACAGCGTAAGTATTGACCTGAAACCGTCTCTTGACGAAAAGACGCTTGATGCAAGACTTCTTTCTGATTTTAATAAGTTTATCAATAAAAACATGGATAACGCCATGGCAGAGCTTCTTCCTTCCAAGATGATAGTGCCGTTTCTCAATAAGTGCGGTATAAAAAAAGAGCAGAAGCCGAATTCTCTGACAAAGCAGGAAAGAAGAACCATTCTTGAAACCTTAAAAAACTTCAGAATAGATATTCTTGGTTTCAGACCCGTCGATGAGGCAATAATAACTTCAGGCGGAGTTTCACTTAAGGAAATAAGCCCATCCACAATGGAATCCAAAATTGTAAAGAATCTTTACTTTGCAGGCGAGGTTGTCGATGTTGATGCATATACGGGTGGATTCAATCTGCAAATTGCATTCAGTACCGCAAGACTTGCGGGAATAAATGCGGCACAATATATATAATAGCGAAAGGAAATATAAATGTACAGTATAGCAATAGACGGACCGTCTGGTTCGGGAAAAAGTTCGGTAGCAAAGGCGGTTGCATCCCGCTTGGGAATACTATATGTTGATACAGGAGCAATATACAGAACCGTTGGGGTTTTTGCAAAGCGAAACGGAATTGACCCCCATGATGAAGAAACGCTCTCGGCACATCTTGCGGAGATTGATATTGAAATCAAATGGGTAGAGGGAACACAGCATGTTTTTCTTGCCGGAGATGATGTTTCAACCGAAATCAGACTTCCCGAGATGTCCATGTATGCCTCAGCCGTTTCGGCGATTGGAAGCGTAAGAAAATTTCTACTTGAAATGCAGAGGGAGTTTGCAAGAAATAATAATGTTATTATGGATGGCAGAGATATCGGTACAGTTGTGCTTCCCGATGCGGATGTTAAAATTTTTATGTTTGCAAATGTCGAGGCAAGAGCAAAAAGACGGTATAAGGAACTTGTGCTTGCCGGAAAAGATGAGACATATGAAAACGTACTTGCTGATATGATAAAGAGGGATAAGAATGATTCGGAGAGGGCACTTGCTCCCTGTAAACCTGCCGAAGATGCAATTATGCTTGATAACTCCGAGTTGTCTCTTGAAGATAATATAGAAAGGGTGCTTGAAATTGTCAAAGAAAAAATCTCTGGGCTTTTATAAATTTGCAACAGGACTTCTTGGCGGTATTTTTAAGGTGCTTCTCAGGGTTAAGGTTACGGGTATAGAAAACGAAAAGTTTGACGGAAGTGCAATTTACTGTGCAAATCACCTTTCAAACTGGGATCCGGTAATTATTGCATGTGTAACCAAAAGACCAATAAATTTTATTGCCAAAATGGAGCTTTTCAAAATTCCCGTGCTTAAAAATATTCTTTATGCACTTGGTACATATCCCATTGAAAGAGGCGTAAATGATCTTGGCGCCATGAAGACGACCTTGAGTATCCTCAAAAATGGAGGCAGTATATGCCTTTTCCCTCAAGGAAAAAGATATCCCAACAGAGAGCCTTCGGAAACCCTGCCCAAAAATGGCATTTCAATGATGGCGAAACATTCAAAAGCAACAATCCTTCCTATCGGTATTTATACCAAAAATTATAAAATAAAGATATTCCGTAAAGTATATATGGTTATCGGTGAGCCTATTACATTCGATGAATTAAATATTGCCGATAATTCGAGAGAAGAATATGAAAGAGTAAGTAAGTATATTTTCGGAAGAATCTGCGAGTTGTGCGAACAGGCAAAGAAGGGTGCCGAAAATGAGAGATAACGAAAGAGTACGTATAATCAGCGCTGAAAATTCAGGTTTTTGCTTTGGGGTAAGACGCGCCGTCGATACTGTGACGGAACTCAGAAAGAAAACCGATAAAAGACTATATACCATAGGCGAACTTATTCATAACAGGATTTTTGTTGAACGCCTGGAAGAACAGAATGTTTTCTGTGTTGAGGAAGAAGACCTTCCTGCACTCGAAGCGGAAAAGGATAATATAGTTCTTGTGGTTAGAGCGCACGGCATAAGAAAAGAATTGGTACAGTATCTCGATAGCATAGGCTTTGAATATATAAATGCAACATGTCCGTATGTGGAGCGAATCCATGATATTGTTGATAAAAACACTTGTGACGCGTCGCTTCTTGTTATAATGGGTGATAAAATGCATCCCGAAGTTGTGGGTACAAAGAGCTATTCCCATTGTGAATCCTGTGTGTGTTCTGACGAGAAAGAGTTGGAAGAAACATTGAAGGAAAGACTGTCGGGAAGCAATGATAGCTTTGTATTGACGTCGCAAACTACATATAATAATGAAAAATATGTAAATTGTCAAAAACTTTCCGAAAAACTATATACAAATTCAAAAATATTTGATACAATATGTAGTGTTACGGAAAAACGGCAAAATGAAGTTGTTGCACTTTCGAAGCAAAGCGACGTTGTGCTGGTAATAGGCGGAAAGAAAAGTTCAAATACAACGAAACTTTATGAGATTTCTGCCCGTTATTGCGCTGCAGCATACTTGCTGGAAAAGGCTGATGACTTGAACGAGAGTGAAATTTCGCAATTGTGCAAGCGGAAGCTTTCGCAAAAAAATACAGTTTTCACCGTAGGGATTACAGCAGGTGCATCAACACCTGATGATATATTAGAGGAGGTAAAAGTCAGATTGACAGAGCGTCTTCGCTTTGCATCTGATGAAACAAACAACATGAGCACAGTAATTAACGACAACATGAGCTTTGAGGAGATGCTTGATGCGTCCTTCAAAAGACTTCGCGCAGGAGAAACAGTAAAGGGTATCGTAACATCTGTTACACCCACTGAGGTACATCTTGATCTCGGTGTAAAATATACAGGTATCATCCCTCATTCCGAAATGACAATGGATTCTTCCGCAAAGCTTGAAGACCTTGTTAAGAAGGATGATGAAATCGAAGCAGTAGTAATTAAGCCCAATGATGCTGAAGGCACAATTCTTCTTTCCAAGATTAAGATTGATGCTGCAAAGTACTGGGATGAAATCGAAAGCGCAGAAGCAGAAGGCGAAATTCTCACAGGTAAGGTTGTTGAAACAACAAAGGGCGGTATCGCAGTTCTTGCAAAGAACGTAAGAGTATTCATTCCGATCTCTCAGACAACACTTCCCAGAAGAGAAGAAGCATATGAAGAAAAGGATCTTGCTGTATTTATGGGCAAGGAAGTTTCTTTCAAGATTATCAGCGTTGAAAAGGCAAGAAAGCGTGTTGTAGGTTCAATGCGCGCTGCTGCAAGAGTTGAAAGAGAAGCTGCAGAAGCAAAGTTCTGGGAAACAGCTGAAGAAGGAATGAAGTTCACAGGTAAGGTTAAGTCCATCACAAGCTATGGTGCATTCGTAGATCTTGGCGGTGTTGACGGTATGGTTCACGTATCTGAACTTTCCTGGAAGAGAATCAAGAATCCTTCCGAGGTAGTAAGCGTTGGTGATGAAATTGATGTATTCATCAAGGCACTTGATAAGGAAAACAAGAAGATTTCTCTCGGCTACAAGGTTGACGCAGAAAATCCTTGGACAATTCTCTCTGAAAAGTATAACGTTGAAGATGTAGTTGAAGTAAAGGTTGTAAGCCTTACACCCTTCGGCGCATTTGCAGAAGTTATTCCCGGTATCGACGGTCTTATTCATATCTCTCAGATTTCCAATAAGAAGGTTGCAAAGCCCGCTGATGAACTCTCTATTGGCGATGTTGTAACAGCAAAGATTACAGCAATTGACTACGATGACAAGCGCGTAAGCCTTTCTATGCGTGCACTTCTTGAACCCGAAGAAGCAGTAGAAGAAGTAGTTGAAGAAGCAGTTGAAACTGTTGAAGAAACAACTGACGCTGAATAATTGATTATTTAACACAGCACAGGCCGAAGAATTTTAAATTCTTCGGCTTTTGTTGAATTCATATGAATTTAGGTGATATTATGTCAAAACCGCTATTTGGTCCCGGAGGAAATTCCGATTCCTTTCATCTCACAAAGTTGGCAACGTCAAAGGCACCCGAATGGATAAAAGATTTTGGCCTTGACGCATATGAATATGAAGCGGGAAGAGGTGTTCCCAAGAGTATAGAGTCGTTCAAAGCACTCGGGGAGAATGCAAAGAAGTCCGGAATAAGCCTTTCTATTCATGCTCCGTATTTTATTTCACTTTCTTCTGTGGAAGAGGAAAAACGCAAGAATAGTTCAAAATATATTCTTGAAAGCGCAATGGCACTACAATATATGGGAGGACTTGATGTGGGTAAAACTATTGTTATCCATGCAGGTTCATGCGCAAAAATCTCAAGAGACCTTGCTGCAACTTATGCGAAAGATGCCCTTCGTTTTGCAATAGAAGTTCTTCACGAGGCAGGACTTTACGGTTTTGACCTGGGTATCGAAACCATGGGTAAAGTAAATCAGTTTGGTACGCTTGACGAGGTTATTGAAATGTGTTCGGTTGATAAAACAGTGGTTCCTGTTGTCGATTTCGGGCATATGAATGCAAGGGAAATGGGCGGTGTGTTTGTAACCGAAGATGATTATAAACGCGTTTTTGATAAGATAGCATCAGGCGTAAGTCCGGAAGCTGACTGTCATTTTTCGAAAATCGAATATACAAACGGCGGTGAGAAAAAGCACCTGACATTTGCCGATGAAAAATTCGGTCCGGATTTTGAACCGCTTATGAAGGCCGTATATTCCCTTGGCGTTACTCCCACAATAATATGTGAATCCGACGGTACTCAAGCGGAGGATGCCCTTTCCATGAAGAACTGCTATGAAGCTCTTGGAGGAAAATAGAATGAATGATAAGCTTAGAAAAATATGCGAACTGACATCCGAAAGTGCCGATGCACTTATACTGCTTTCTCCTGTAAACAGACGGTATGTAACATCTTTTCAGTCCTCTGCAGGAACAGTGGCCGTTCATAATGGAAAAATTGTTTTTTATACTGATTTCAGATATTATGAGTCCGCCTGTATAAAACAACAACAGGGAATAGTGGATGCTGATATTGAAATAAGACTTCAGGACGCAACTTTCATGTCAAGCCTTAAAGAAGAACTGAGTAATTGTAAAAAGATTCTTTTTGAGGACGGATTTTTATCATACGGCACGTATAATTGGTATAAAAATTCGTTTGATTTTGCTGAACTTGTTCCCGGCGGTTCAGGACTCATGGCAAGCGTAAGAGCAGAAAAGACTGAAGAAGAACTTGCAAATATAATTAAAGCTCAGGAAATAACGGATAAGACATATGAATTTGCACTGAAGTATATTTCGGATAATATTCATAGAAAAGATTTTACCGAACGAGAGCTACAACTTGAGATGGATTATTTCATGCTGAGAAACGGTGCCGACGGTCTCGCATTTGATACAATTGCCGTCAGCGGCAGAAAGAGCGCACTTCCTCACGGAGCTCCGGAGAATGTACCCATAGTGCAAGGCTTTCTTACTATGGATTTCGGGGCAAAATACGGCGGTTATTGCTCGGATATGACAAGGACAGTTTGTATAGGAAAACCCGATGAAGAAATGATAAGAGTCTATAATACAGTTCTTGACGCTCAGAATGCGGCATTTGAAGTTATAAGAGCAGGTGTTATAGGAAAAGAGCCTGATATTGCGGCGCGTGCAATAATAGACGGCAGGGGATATGCCGGTACATTCGGTCATTCACTGGGACATTCACTTGGTCTTGAAATTCATGAAAGCCCGAATTTTGCATCTGGTGTAGAACAGATAATAGGTGAGAATGTTGTAATATCCGTTGAACCCGGAATATATCTTGAAGGGAAATACGGTGTCAGAATAGAGGATATTGTCTGCCTGAAAGACGGTGGATTTATAAATCTTACACACAGCAATAAGGAGCTTACGGTAATTTAGAGAAGAAAATTGTATATCGATGTGATTTTTTTGCTAAAAACTACTTGCAAAGTAAAGTATTGTGTGGTATAATCATAAAGTAAAAATATGTAAAAACCAAATTTTGGAGGAATTAGACAATGGTAACAGCAGGCGATTTCAGAAATGGCGTAACATTCGATATGGACGGCAGCGTAATGCAGATTATCGAATTCCAGCATGTAAAGCCCGGTAAGGGCGCAGCGTTCGTAAGAACAAAGCTTAGAAATGTAGTAACTGGCTCTGTAATTGAAAAGACATTCAGCCCTACAGATAAGTATCCTCTTGCACACGTTGAAAGAAAGGATATGCAGTATCTCTACACTGACGGTGAACTCTACTACTTCATGGATATGGAAAGCTATGAACAGCAGCCCGTAGATTCCAATAAGCTCGGAGATAACTTCAAGTTTGTAAAGGAAGAAATGATGTGTAAGGTTGTTTCCTATAAGGGAAGCGTAATCTCCATCGAACCTCCCATGTTCGTTGAACTCGAAGTAACAGAAACAGAACCCGGCTTCAAGGGTGATACAGCTCAGGGTGCTACAAAGCCTGCAACTCTTGAAACAGGTGCTCAGATTAAGGTTCCGCTTTTCATCAATATCGGTGACGTTCTCAAGATCGATACAAGAACAGGTGAATACCTCGAAAGAGCATAATCGGTTGAAAGCTTTCGCCGGCAATTTATGGTGTGTGTTAGAAAACATACAAACCATATGATGTAAGAAAACAAGCATCGAGTGGTCGGCATAAATGTAAATGACCAAACTTCTATTCCAAAATACAATTACAGGAGGAAAGCAACATGGAAATCAAGAATAAATTAGCTCACCTCAAGGGCCTTATGGAAGGCATGGAATTTGATGCTTCCACAAAGGAAGGTAAGGTAATCGACGCAATCGTTGATATTCTCGACGATATTGCAGATGAACTTGAACTTATCAATGATGATGTAGATTCTCTCTATGAATATGCTGATGAACTCGATGCAGATCTCGGTGATGTTGAGAGCGAAATCTATGACATCTATGATGATGACGATGAATATTTTGACGAATGTGAAGGCTGTGAAGCTGAGG
>RHMF01001606.1_pt1 | contig 10373 bp, 5 predicted proteins | sample 5365151 | NCBI WGS metagenome assembly RHMF01 (sample SAMN10266501, study PRJNA497801) | feces metagenome | isolation source: feces | host: Bos taurus | place: China: Prairie of Fairy Mountain | collected 2017-08-14 | reverse complement strand
CATCAGCAGCCTTCTCTAATTCATTACTAATGTCATCCAATATTTGCTCAGCCTTTTTAGCTCATTCACGATAAAATGTAGTATTACCTGTGAAAGGGATATGTCTATCTCATTTTATAAAATATCATCCACCATACATATTCCATCGTCAAACTTGTTGTCCATCATCTCAGATAATAATAACACTTCCAAAATCATCAGGATCTTTAACATATCTAAAATCTTTACTATTCATCCAAGACTGATCTTTTATTGTTATATTTCAACTTTCTGGAATAGTTCTATAAAAGTATTGTCGTAAAACATTATCAACTCAACTCTTCATTTTATTATTAAATGTGATTTTTGAACCATCATCTATAACAGATTTTTCAAACATCATATTAATAAGTATCTGTAATTTTCAAGCTTTTGTTAATTCTTTATCTCTCATAACAAGACTGTATAATCTTTGTGGTACTCTATCAGTATATCCAGGAATAAGATTTTTAAATTCTTTATAATCAGGTTTACCTTTTACCATATGGTCTGATAAATCCATCCATTGATTAATAGTTGATTGTCTTTCTATTACTTCATTACCAGCTACATCTTTAGTCTCTTTAGTAGCTAAAGCTTCCATAGTTCATTTAAAATCTCCAATACTAATTTGTCTTTTAGAATCTGCTCTTTTCTCTAATGAAAATGAGAAACTATTATTATCAGCATTAAGGCATTCAGTAATCTGTTCATTAATTTCTGGAGTAGTTTTTTCAAACTGAATAGACATCTTTTTACCTATTTCTTTTGTACCATTAGAAACTGGTTTAACATAAAGACGTCATACAATTTGTCAATTATAACTAAGTTCATAAACATTTGCTCAATCAATTGTATTCTCTCATAAACTATAATAAAGTTTCATAGAATTTTCATCTGATGTATCCATGATGATATTCTTTCCATCTTTAGTATATCAGTTTTTAGAAAGTCTAATTACTCAAGCATTTCACATAACTAAACTCTCTTCTCAATCACTACGAAAAGTTATTTGACTTTCTAAACTATGTGATGTATCAACTCAACCTTTACCAATAGAGATATCTAAGAATTTACCCTTATTAAAATGTTGTGTCTTTTTATAAGTATTTAAAATAATATGTTTAGTAAGCTGATCTATATTCTCAGCATTTACAATATCAAAGAACATATCAACCCCCATTTCTGTAAGATCTGGATTCCTTTTACATGCTTCTTCATATGTCATATTAGCGATACTACCTTTAATTTCAGAAGCACTAGGATTCTTATAAACCTCTTCCTTATATTCATGTACAATACTTTCATCAAACCTCGTACCATATTCTACAAGATAATTCGTTAATTCTTTTGCTGATAAATTATGAGGATCACATCCTTTATATTTCTGGCATCGTCGATAAAATCCTTTAGCTGCCCAGAATCAAAGCATATTTAATCTTGTTAAAATTGTATCGACATTGTATTGTTTTTTAATAACACAACTATTAATAAGATATTTAATCCTATCAGTGAAGTTTGTTAGAGCCCTTCCTGTCTGAGTTTCAGCATAAGAAAACATTCCAGCTTCAAGCTCATCCATTTTTGCACCATCAATCTTCATAGCTCATCACATATAATATCCTCAGAACTTAGAACGTTTACCATGTTTTATAGCTTCTTTTAAAAGCCCAGTTCTATCTAATCATTCTCTTTGTAAGAGTTTACCTAGAATATATTTAAAGTAAAGTTCTTTTTTACCTCTTGATACATTACTATTAAATACCCACTGACCTTTAGCATTCTTATGAACGCTGTTTCTAAATTCTTTATAATTAGCACAAAATCTAGCAAGGTTATTAAGTACTACATTCTTAACATTAATAATCCTGTCGATCTTCTCATTAGATTTAGGAGCATAGATTTCCTCATAAGCTTTAGATTTTTGTTTTTCAATTTTATTTCTTTGGCTCCTATTTTTACCTTCCGTATTATAATTTTTAGTCCACTCATATCTATAAGTTCCATCTTCAGCTTTAGTTTTTCTAACCATATTATTATGTTTAGGATCAACACTATCAAATAATTTTTTCATAAAACTTTGATCAGCATTATCCATCATCTTATCTACTTTCGCAGACATACCATCTCTTACATCTGATGAAAGTTTAACAGCTTCAGATTTTACAGCTTTGCTTCTTACAACTCCTGATTTATCAACTACTCATTTAAAAATTCATTTCATAGTTTCACCAAAAGCTTCAAGATCATTTTCACTTGCTTTATTGAAAATCTTTTCGATCTCATCATCATTTTTTCTAAGGACATCTTTTAATCAAAACACAGCCCAATATTTATTAGGTGACATATTAGCATCTTTCATAAAAGATAATTTAAGATTCTTAATCCTGCTCCATGCACCAAGTACTGAACCTCCTACATCCATCCATAAATCCTCATCTGTATAAGGCATAGAAGTTAATCAGTTAAACCATGCAGATTGTAAAGACTCCTCAGCAATCCATCTCATAGAGTTCTGTAATAAAAACGCCGTTTTATTATCCAACTTCGAAAACTGTTTTGCTGCTACTCAAAATCATTTAATATTGTTTTCATAAAATCATTTTGCTACATTTGTAACAAGATTCTTAGTAGCTTCAACAGCTCTCTTCATCTTACCTCAAATAGTACTTGCCTTCTGAATTCATTGTCATAATTCCGTGACCTGTTGTCATACACTTACAACATTATCTGCAGTCTTCGCTATCTTTGATGTGGTCTTAGCTGTATTCGCAGCAGCTTCAGCAGCATCAATCGTTTTGTCTATGAACTTTCCATACTTAGCTACACTTGCAGCTTTAGTACCAATATTAATACCTTTCATACCAACAACAGCAGTAGCAATATCTGGTGCAACACTTAACCATTCATCAATTGTTGAGTAATCATCTGCATACTTATTTAACACTTTACCTCTAAGATTTGATAACTGAGATTCAGTAAAACCATAAGCATATGAACTAAAATCTTTTACCGAATATCAATTAGCAGGATCATATCATTCATCATACAATAATGCATTTACTGCCTTTTGTGGATCATGAAAAAACACAGCAGCCGCTCATCATAAAGCATTTGCTCACATATTTACAACAGATGATACTGTTCAAAGTGCATCCATAGCTACCTTCCAAGTGTCTTTCACAACATTATTCCAATCTCATTCTTGTACATGTTTTGTCCAATTCTTTCATTCTTTAATAGCACCATAGAAATTAGATAACACATTAGCTGATTCATATGCATCTACTCCTGGTAAAAAAACTCATTGCGAAACATTACTAGTCTCATGAGAATTTTTAAATACCATAGGATCTCAATAGAGACTTATATACTCTCTCATTGATTCAAGTTCATCCTTCCCACTATTATCAGAAAGAATATACGCTGTCATATCAACAAGTCAATCTAATAAACTCTTATATTCATTAGCTAAATCTTGTTTACCAACCTCTGTCATAAGCTCAATCATATTCTGATATGCTTGTACTCTCGCTCAAAGCCCTCTATCTTTCTGAAATGCAGCACTGAGATCTGTTAATGTCTCATCAAGTGTTGATGCTCTACCGCTATTTTCTGGATTAGCATTTGCATGATATCCTTTATCAACCATCTTCTGTGCAGATTTTTGTAATGCATCATTAAAAAGATGACTAGCCTCTGTACCCTTAAAAGCATCATTCTCAGTTTTAACTTGTCCATGAGACATAACTCTAATACCATCAGTACCTACCTGTGGAGAAGTAAGGTCAAACGCCTGCATAACGTTTGCATCATCTTTAAGATCATCAAAACTAGACATAGTAGTTCAATTAGAATACGTATATCTATCTAAGTCGTTCTTAATTTTATTATAATTCATAATGTCATAAACATTATTCAACCCATTCTTTTTATAATCATCAAGTTGTCTAATGTTAGTAAGATATTGTGTTTTCTGGTTTTCTGATAATTTGTTACCATCATATCTCATATTATCAAAATTATCATTAGCAGTATCTACATCTCACCATAAATGACTTAACCCTTGGTCAACCATAGATACTAATCAAGTAATTCATTCCCGTGCAGATTCATACCACGCTTTATCCTCTTCATCCTTAACTTCTGGAGACACATTTACTACTTCTCAACTGTCTAATACCGTATACCCTGATGTATTCTCATCTGGTTTAATATTGTCCATGAAATTTTTTATTGCATTATCCTGGTCTGCCATTACTAAGAAATTAAAAATAAAATTACGAAAAAATTCCTACATTTAGTGTAGGATTATGTGAGAAAATTGCAAGTGAAAAAACTATTTTTTCTTACCTCAACATTTCTTTCATCAACATTTCTTTGCCATTTTTTCTGGTTTAAAATGTAAAAACAAAACTACTGACTATACCCAATATATCAATGATCTGCTGTATGACCAGGAATTCACACTCATAAACTTGTACCTTTATAATGGACTAATACCTGATGATAGATGTTCTTCCATGTTGGTGTACCAGTTCATACGTTCGTACCTGTATACGATCATCCTGGGCTTTCTCAACATCCACTAATACTTCAGTTCGCTGTCATTGTGATGTTTAAAACATAATTAGTCCTTACTACAAACAAATTTCAGTAAAGTTTATAATTATGTCTAGTAGTTAGTTCTTTTATTTTATCTATAACCTTAGACAAATCTTCATCACAAACTACTATATAATCGTCAACTATATTGTCAATATTGTTGTCTGACATTAATTCAAAAACTATGAATTAAAACTATCGTCGGAAACTGTTTTCAACGGCTTCATACCTCACTTGAGGCCTCTCTATTTCTAATAAATGCATTGGATCAGATTCCTCATCCAATCTCATCTGCTCCTCCTTAAACGCATCTACTGTAAACGCGTTATGACTTAAACCTAAGTGATCCCAATAAGTCCATGCCGCCATCAACAAACACGCTACATAGTCATCATGCGTCCCCTTCTCACCCTCGTATTTACTACGATTTGTGTAGTCGTTCTTATACTCCACAAAAGCATCTAGCTGCTCTATAAGATTCGGACACTGTGAATCCCATATCTCGATCTTGTTGTTGTCAAACATCGTCTGTAACGCCTCTACCATCAGCTTCTTCGGTACACGTTCTTCACTCGGACGTGACCCCTTCTTTACTACATCTCCGCCTACCCAGTAATACAAGTATTGAAAAAACACTCTCTGACTCCACATTACATCTACAACCGCCTGATGCGTGGAATCTATACATTTCATGATAGGACACTTGAACTTTTGAAGATCAGTTAGGATCTGCGTTATCTCTTTAGCCTGTGGTATAAACGAACTTTTGTCCTTATAATTTAGTTGATGCTCTTTTATAACACATACCTTCCCTCTCTTCTCATCGTATCATGTTACCAAGAACGCTGATATATCCCCAGTCTGTGCTGGATCATACGCAGTTACTAACCTCTTGAACTCTGGTTTAAAGACCTCTTGGTTCTCACCGCGACCAGATAAATACCTAGGACTAGGGAACTCCGTGTAACTTACTGGTACAATATACGGCTTATAATTAAACACCGTTGTCCTCTCACTAAGTCTACAATACAACTCCCTCATGAAATTCTCTGGTTTGTCAGCCAACTCTCTCTTGGCTCAGTCCTTATCTATGATGACTTCCACATCGTCGATCGTATACCTGAGCCCTGCACTCTCGTCAGGTATGTTTCAACTACGTTGGAAATCTAAATACATCTTAAAGATATGATTATCTATGTCAAGTATTTTTGAACTTTCTTTCTCATATTTATTACACATCTCGATAGGCCAGTAATAAAGCCTATCTACTCCATCCTCATCCTCGCTGTAAAACGTACTCATCGCTAAAAACCTCGCTCACTCGTGATTCACTATACTCATTAATTTGTCCTTAACCCTCGTCGGTACCAACATCGCCTCGTCGATAAACACTGCATCCGCTGCGTCTCCAACTCCTGGCAATTTCCCTAACGCTGAATAGAACTTACACTGCGAGATAGTCTGCTTCTTCCCGTTGTTATCATACGTGTCCAACGAAAAAATATGGTCCGTAGAGTTGTAGTTGAACATCGTCTTCAACCAATCGAAATCATTTATCAGACTCTTTATATAATCCATTACCTGCGTCACAGCATCAAAGTCTTTAGAGATAAATATCACCGTCCTCGGTCTTGTACCAGCTTTGTAGTTATGTGCCAACATCTCTTTTAGGATTTCCAAGGTCATAATAACTGTCTTTCATGAGTTATGAGTACAGATATTATCCGCTATAAAGGTATGATCTCAATCAACCTCAAAATCTACAACTGGTAAAACTCATATATCTTCTATCGCTACCACTGGTTGCCAAAAATATTTTAACCATCACTCAAGTCAATATGCTTCACATTTCTCTCTCTGAAAATTATATCTTGGTTCTCTCAATTGCTGTTCTCAAAACACTAACCTATATCTTCCTTTAGAATCTTTAATATAATATCCTGGTTTAGTATGTTGTTTAAATGCTTGCAACGGGATTGTATTAGTAGTAGACTGGTGTCTACGATTATCTATCCATTTAATTTGTGTATCATAATTACGTTTAAATGACAGATCAGTATTCGAAAGAATAATTTCTATATCATATCCATTTGTAATATTCAATATATATGCTACATTATTTGTGCTAGATTTAAAGTTTGATTTAAAGTGTTTTTCTTTAATATTCGAAAACACCCCAACCTGTAACAACAACATCTGAAAATCCTCTATAAGTTGTTTAGATGTTGTACAATATTCTATCCCTAATTTTCATTTGTTAAAATATCCATCAGTTGCTATAAGTCCTTCAATAACTCACCATTTCCAGTTATTAGATCTTGCAAAATTCTTATGATCAATATATTTGTTATAAGAATATTGTTTAAGTTCTTCACATCTCGCTGTTTCGTTATACGCGTCTGAAACTCTTACATATCAAGACTTTGGAATTGTATAGTGAATAACATCTCAAAAACGCTTAACTATATGAGTTCTAAACTTATCATCATGAACAGATATATAATGGTTGTTCCTATCCCCATCTCCCATAAGACATCAATACGCAAACCCCTCTATAAAATCTTTAGAGTTAAAATCTGGCTTAATGCTTTCACCATGATACACTGGTAAAAAATCTCATAACTTGATATCCTTCGCTAATGTATAATTACCCTCTTCTAAATCCCATCATTTAATGTTATCAAAATTATTAGCCGTAGGAACCCTATGCTCTTTAGAACAAATGATACTATTTCAATCTTGTAAAGTTATTTTTACACACGGTTTCATATTATGTCATATCTCTATGATATGTTTATTTCAATATAAAACATCCGTAGCAAGAATATCCTTCGCTTTCTTCGTCGTTAAATCTTCTAATAAAATCTCACTGTCCTCATGTACACATCTTCTCGGCACTAGTGCCACCGTCTTCCTTCACATCCTTTTCAACATGTCTTTCTGCCATCACTGCAACAAACTATTCCTTTGATGCATCCTGTACCTCGGATTCGCATTCCATTCCTGTAATGCCTTATTCAACATCTGGTACCTCAGTGCAGCCGTATAGTTCCCCTCTATGGTAAGTGTTTTAGAATACGAATTCTCCGCTTCACTACTAAGCTGAAACTCATACGTCTGCCCTATGTCGAAACTCTGCTCTTTCTTGTCTCCTTTGCTCCTATACCTCAACGGATCCTTATTGTAATACCCCATCATCGCCTCCTTCATCATGATCAGATACCCATCTCTCTGATTCTGGGCCTGTAAATCTGGTTTAGGTTCCGCATTATCCTCTCCTGAATCTCCAGTCTGGTTCGTCGCGTCCAGTGTTAGATTCACGTTCTCCCTCTCACACAACGTATACAACTCCTCCCCTCCTATCTGCTTCTTATACATGATATAATAACTCTGCGTTAGTGCCTTGTGTGCACCCAACGTATAGTCATTCACGTACCCTAACAAACTTAATTCTATCACTTTCTCATACCATTCGTCCGTTATGTCCTTCCATCACTCCGCTATCAACTGCTTAACACTTAGATCCGCTGAACTATGCGGAAATTTAAAAACATAGTCTTCACCATAAAGACCTACTAACACGTACTCACGGTACTCCACGTTCTCTTTCTTGAACCTTAGGCTCTCCTCTCAGTCCAATACCTTATTCAAATTCGTACCGTCATACACTATCCCACTCTTGTAGTCCCTCGTGATATACCCTAACATCGCCGTGATTAATTGCTAAAAAATATCTACTACTCAATAGGGCCCTTCGGGCCGTTGTTTAAGGAAGAAGTAGTGGCTACGCCCCTACTTCTCCTTCGATGTTCGGTGTCTTGTCGATTACATCCGCTAAACATCTACCACAGTCAGCTGGCTCGCCTCACACAAGACGTCATAAAAACCTATACGTCGTCTTACGAAAGTTTATAAGCTCGTCATGCAGAGTCTTGTTATTAGGATCCGCATCACAACACTCCTGTAAACTCGCTAACGCAGTAGCGTAGTGCTTGAACTTACACCACTGCTCATGGTCTAATCACCAATCGTGAAACAGTTCGCCTTGCAATCTGCGTCTCTGATTAAGAACAGATTCCTGCTCCTGCTTCAAATACGCTAAGTCCTCGTCTATCGCTAATAACAACGAAACCTCATCTCAATTTACCTCCTCCTTCTCGGCAAGTAAATTCATCTCCTCTTCACCAAGATGATCGTATAAACAACATAACTGTCCTATTAACAGTGTCCAATCTAATATAGCCGTACGCATGATTACTTTTAAAATATAAAACTGATGTAAGTTTAAAGAATGCGGCCGTTATGTCAAGGGAAATTTGGGTTGGGTTTTTGGGTGGGGGGGTACCTATATACATACATACATACATGGGGGGTCTACTACTTACTAACTAACTATATATATATCTATTCCACGGTAGTGGAATAGTAACTATATAATAACTGTTAGGTATAAAACTGTATATATAAAAAGCGGAGAGGAGATCGGACAAGAGGGGAAACCGCCAGCGGAGTATCCCCGCTTGTGTGTTAATTCTCTGGATCCTCCCAGCAGAGCTGGGCCCCTCCAGGAACTTTAAAGGGAAACCCCGTAGAGGTTTCCCTGCGACCCTTCCTCTAGAAGGTTTGATTTATATCGAGACACCAAGACTCGGACAAGCCTCGCTTGGTTTCTCGAGCTCTTCCAGGCTTTCTAAAGAAAGCCCAAAAGAAGCTAAAGTTTTTAGATTCTGCCACATCGGGACAAGGGCTACGGCGAAGGGACGGAGGAACGGAGGAGAAGCACAATGCCCTACGGGCTGAGAAGGTTGGTGCTTTTATATTCTATTTTATTAAACATGCAAATTAAAATTAAAATCACAAAAGAAGAGTTCGTAAAATTAAGAGAACATTGGATTGATAGCGAATCCGATAGCGATGGGTGTGTGTACACAACCACGTATATACTTCCAAATCAAATGGAGATTCAGTATGAATTCGTTTCAACGGAACATTCCGAAGATGGTGAAATGATCATCGATCAAGAGGATTATTATCTTTATGTTTATATGGAGGACTAGTCCTCCTTCTTATTTTATATATTAATCTTTAGGAAGATGGAAATTACAAAAGAAACGTTTGAAGAAATAGCAAACAAAATGTTAGAGTCTGATGATGTTCAGATTTATGAACTCACCAATTCTATCGAGTACTCACTTGATTGAGTACTCGTTAGAAGAGAGTCTCATCGAGAATGAGACGAAGAAGTGTTTGAATACTTCTTAGAAAAAGGGGCTATCTATAAATAGTCCCTCTATTTTTTATATTCTATTTTATTAAACATGCAAACAACAATGATCATTACATTTTTCCTTACAGCAATAGCAACGATTGTGTTCACCATCCTATACTCATTAGGTTGGAAAGACAAGCGTGACACTCAAGTTGAGTACGCCATCTTTGCGTTAGCATGGATGAGTATGTTATCTTTCTGAGGAATCTGGATGCTTTAATCCAGGTTCCTTTTCGTCGTCTGGCTAGACAATAAATCTGGTTTAGGTGGAGAAAAATCCTAGTGGATTTTTCTCCTCCTCTGCTGGCGTGTAAACTGGTACTAACTATCTCGCTCGGAGATCGCCTTGGATTCAGCCACTAAATGCTCGCTCGTAAACTCGCTGTGCTTTAGCTGGCTTCATCCTGGCGGCATCTCCTCGCTCGGAATTATTACTTGAGAAAAATTTGTTACCAAATTTTTCTCAAAGAACATTCAAGTT
>RHMF01001605.1_pt1 | contig 10374 bp, 19 predicted proteins | sample 5365151 | NCBI WGS metagenome assembly RHMF01 (sample SAMN10266501, study PRJNA497801) | feces metagenome | isolation source: feces | host: Bos taurus | place: China: Prairie of Fairy Mountain | collected 2017-08-14 | reverse complement strand
AATGCAGTCATCGGACAGCACATATTCCAAATCCTTGATTTCGTTTTTAAGCCACTCAATCTTTCGCTCGGTGGTTTTTAGTCTGTTAGCGTTCATATCCAGTTGATTGTTTTCCGTAGGCATAGTTTTACCTCACTTGTTAAGTTAGTTCCTTGATGTGATTCTCGGTGCTTTTGATACCCACTTGCCTTTATGCGTGTCTTCCCAAGCATCCTCACCGGCATCATAATCTTGCCACTTGATGCCTATATCGGCTGCGGCATCTTTCATTTCTTTGATAAGTGCCTCTTGTTCTTCAAGTTTGTCTAGCACATCCTTGCACATGTCGCGGATGTTAGTTTGGAAAGTGAGGTACTGCTCGTTTTCCCTTTTCTTGATTTCGGCACGAAGACCACGTTTAATGGTTTCCAAGTCCATTGTTATACTCCTTTTGATTTCAAATGCTAATTTCTTCTCTGTGCACTCCGTGAAACGGCTGCACTTCACGCAAGATAGCAGATAATACTCTCCATTAACCTTCACATACTTAACAGCCATTTAGTTTCTCCACCCAAAGTATTGCTAGTTGGACTTAGTAGACCACCAAGCATTTTGCATTTCACTCAAATCTTCCTGAATTTCTAACAACTGTTCATAATAATACTGGTATTTATGGTCAGCGACATCTTCATTGAGTTCAGCTCGTTGTTCAATATAACGCGCAAACTCAACCAGATTATTAGAAATTTCTTTAATTTGTTCTTGTGTCATATCTACTCCTTATATAATTTACTACGCAATGTTTACTGTGAGCGATGCCATCGTCTCATTAGAACGAGGGTCAACATAGGCAACCATCGCCGTCTTCGTTCCGTTGAGGTTAGCATCACGCACAACATTAATGACTCCATTGAGCATACCGCACCTATCCTCCGCATCGCTCGGTGTGAACCAAGTAGGAATCTTCTTCAACTCTTCCTCGGTGTCTGTACCGATGTAGACCACGTTGCCACAATACTTACACTGCTTTTGCATATATGTGGAAGCATAAGCCAATTTATACGCCACATACATGGAATGGTTCTCCTTACACTCGGGAGGCACAATTCGCTCAAAATTCGCATCAAGATTATCGTCGGCGGGGTTAGTTGTCGTGAATGATTCACTCATAGTTATCTCCTTATCTAATTTTGGTGTTTTAATCGGCCAGCAACACTTTGGGTGGACATAGCCTAACGTTAAAACACGTTAAGCCAATGACCCCACGACGGAGTCTTGACGTATCCGTTCGTGGCCTTGACATAGCTCTGGTCGATCTGCAAGAAGGCACGGTCACGTCCAGTAGAATCCACGATCTTAGCTTCAGCCAAGTACTTGTACTTGGCTTCTCCTATACGGCGCTGAAGGTTCTGTTCCATCAGCTTGCCAGCGGCGACAGGAGTCTCTGCATCGCATTCGCCAGCTACCATGTTAAGTGTACCTACACCGGGCACGTTCTCAAGACGGAACTTGAGCTGATACTGCTTGCCCTTCGGCTGTTCTGGTTTGATAAAATCAATCATTTTTAAGTCCTTATTTATCAGATTTATTTTGCGGTCGGCTTCTTCCTTACCTTGACAGTATGGGCAATGTCACCAGCGACTTCGTTGAGCTTGTCGATGATTTTCTGCTTGTGCTTCTCAACAAGCTTAGACACGTTTTTCTTAGCCCAGTCGATATCAGGGCGAAGTTTCATTACCTCATCTTCAATGAAGTCTTTAATCCACCATTCCTGTTCGGAACGTCGTTGTCCTTTAGATAATCCCATATCAATCCTTCGTACCGTCGTGCAGTTGATCTTCACATTCCTTTACTGCTTGCTCGAAGCAATGGGTATTGAAGTACTGGATCTTGAACGCATCGATCAGACGATGCACGTTCTGACGTGTACAGTTTTCCTTGTTGGCGATATCCTGGATCGACAGAAGCGACTTGGCATGCATGAGGAAAAACTTTTTCCCACGCTCTGCCGCTTGGTGGATGTTCGCCGTGTTCTTGATCTTGAACTCCTTCAAGGATGCGTCGTTAGCCGCCATGATGAGCATGCGGTCGTCCTTCTTCAATCCCTTGATGCTGTCAAGACCGTTCTGGTCGATGTTCTGGTAGAACTTCTCCATGAAGTCTACGCCAAGCTCCTTGCCACGCTGTATGGCCCTGTCCAAGCCCTTTTCTGGAGGCACGATACCGTTCCGAACCATGTTATCCTGAAGTTCGCTCCAGCGGCCTTCCTGTCGCTTCTTGACGAACTTGAAGCCTAGCTTCCTTGCACGTGTAAGGCAGTTGGCGTAGCTAGGATGGGTGGGCGGAATTTCCCCACGCTTGATCATTTCATCCTCTTCTGGCGTCCACTTGCGGTACACACGCTTTTCAAAAACCTTGTTCATATAACACCTCTTTAAGCGATAATATGGGGACCCGACTTACGCCGGAACCCCCATCGATGGGAAAATCGAAAATTATTTCATACGGAGAGCAGCGGAAAGATCCAATGCCATCTGGACTGTAGAAAGGCTCTTTCCAGTCTGTTCTGCAATTTCCTTGGCAGTCATTCCACTCTTGGAAAGGATGCTGACGGTACGTGCAAACTGTCCGACGATGTCGGAAATGTGCTTCGTGGAATGTGCGGAGATCGGTGCCAGCTTGAGTTCCATCTGTCCGTTCGCTGCTTCGCCGACCGCCTTCGTCAAGCCGAGCTTGTTACGGAGGCAACGCAGTGCGGCCTTGGTACGTCCAGACGGCACGATATTGCGCTTGGCGAGTTCGATCTCGTCCGGAGTCCACTTGGACGGCTTCACGAGGCCGAGTTCACGGCGACGCTGATAGACAGCCTTCGGAGTGCGGCCAGGGAGCGACGTTGCGCCGTCACGGAGCATCTTGTCTTCCTTGACGGTATACGGCATGTACTTTCTCGATGTTGCTATAGAATAGTTTTTCATGGTTTGTTCCTTTTATGTTGATGTGTTAAAATATAGCAAACGTATTGACAGTTGAGTTAATTTTTTAAGGTAAAAATTTCTTTAAGTCGTAGTAGGTATTGACAATATGGCTAGGAACAATAGATGCCGTGTCAACTCCGTTCACTACGCACGTGTAGTCCATGCTTGGCGCATTGAACTGGCAATGGTAATACTTTTCCGAGTCGAGAACCCAGACCTCGTCCAATTTCTTCGAGAAGGCCGCCATGGATTCCTTTTCGGCATAGCATTCTTCTGGGGTAGGCTCTGCGCCACGTGTAATTGCCTTCCATGCGCCGTTGAACACCTTGCATTCGAGCTGCATGGAGGCGAACAACAGCGTAGGAAGGAACAAGAGGACAAGTATTTTACGCATTTTCGTTTCCTTCCTTACCGTCGTCCAGAAGATCCATAAGGTTCTCAAGCGATTCGGCGGTGAAACGGTCATACATCAAGCAGAACATCGGTGCGATCATCTGATGAATCTTGAACTTCTTTTCAGTACGGCTGAGATTGCGGTCTTCTGCGACCTTGAGGATATGGGAAGCCTGGTTCATCGCCATGATGGGCAGAATGGCCTTGCCAACGCCATCGTGCTCCGTAATGATTTCCGTAAAGGCGGAATACGTCTTTTCGGTGGATTCGTTGAACTGCTTGAGTGTATAGTTAAGGTTTTCCGGATCTTGGCGGAGAATTTCGTAGCGCTGATCGATGTTGTCTTTCGGGTGTCTCATGGTAAAGTCTCCTTTTGATTAAGGTTTAAGCGGCCACGCAGATATGGCGCTGCGTGACCGCCCATGCTAGTGTTTCTAGCAATTTCGTTCGCCCCTATCATGAATCGAGGGCGCAGTCCCGGCCAAGTCGTTCCCAGTCTACGGCTGACCCTCGGTAGGCGTCGGAACCACGGTCTGGAAGGCGTGGAACAAGTCTTGCGCTACGTCTATGTCTTCGCCAAGCAGACTCAAGTCGATTGCATCGAGCTGATCCTTGAAGTCTTCGTAGTCCTCAATGCCTCGGTTGAGGATATCGGTGAGGATCATCATGATATCCCTCATGTAGGACTTGCCGATGAAGTTACCACGCTTGATGTACTTGCCGATGCGGACAAGGGAAGAAATAGGATAGTCAGAATGGGTGTAGAACGTATTCCCAGTCGACTTGGCTACGAGCCAGTCCGGCGTGAAGTTCGCCACGAAGATTACTCCGTCGCTGAGATCCTTGGTGCATTGTGCGCCAACCTGGACATGGGCGAAGTCGAACGACGCCAGAAGATCGGTGATGTGCGGCGACTTGAAGTAGTTGCAGAACTGGACAATCTTTCCGTCGATATTGCACGTGGTCGCATTCTTCGTCACGTAGACTACGTTTTCCTCGCCAATCTTGGTGCGGATATCGTCGAACTGTCCGACACGTGTAGGATACACGTCGAAGTCGTTCGGAGTATCTTCGTTGAGGCTGTTACCAGCCACAAAGAAGCTCCCTATCTTGTCGAAGATCTTCTTGGCGAAGGGCATGCGAAGCTCTATTCGCTTCGCAAGCTGTACCTTGATGCTGTCATCAAACGTGGTGTTGATCATGCCGCTATTCCTTTATGGTTTCCTTGATGGTTTCCTTCATCACAGCCGTCGCAGAATCCTTGACGGCTTCCATGGCCTTGTCGGTGGCTTCCACGGCTTCCTTCGCTCCGTCCGTGACCTTTTCCTTCACGGTGCTGACTGCGTCGGTGGCGTAGCTGTGTATTATGGTGCCCACGTCCTTGAAAATCTTGATACCTTCGTTACCGATTTCCTTGGCGGTTTCAGTCTGGCTCAAGTATTCAGCCGCCTGGATGCCAGCAATCATGTACACGGCCTTCTTGGTCGGAACCATCGAGGAAATGAACAAGAACACTGCACCAACGATAGCTGTCAGTATGGTATACTTGATCCACTTCTTGCTGTAAGATTGCGACCAGTCGATTTCGCCCTCGTAACTGCAACAGAGAAGTATGACGGCGGATAAGCAAGCGGCTACTATGATGGTTATGCCTACGCCAAAAGCGACGGTGGAGAATCGTTCGACGGATTCGGCGAGGTAGACGAGGATGGAAAGTGTAGTGAACATTGTTACTTGCTCCTTTTGTGGTTAGTTTGTTTTTGGTTTGATTTGCTTGTGCGAGGGCGATCCTTCGGAACGACCATCACAATGAACGGAGTATCGTTCTCGAACCCAGTCACGGAAAAATCGACATGGGATACGTTTGCGTTCTCCTTGACCTTGTCGAACAGCTTTCTAGTGTCATACAAGTACGGAACACGAATAAAGACCGTATTGATGCCGTTCAAGCTCTTCTTGATGTAGTTGTAGATCCGCTTGTTGTCGGACAGCAAGATGATGCCAGCATACTTGCCGGTACGTAACGGATCGGCAAGTAAGCGCATGGCGTTCGGAATCTTGTGAGGCGGTACGAACTGCGTGACCTTGTCAAGCGGTCTTATCCTTTTCTTGATACTGCGCCAAAGGCTCCAAGTTACCAATTGGTCAATGACATTTCTAATGCGTTTGAACATAATGAATTTCCTTTATCAAGTGGTTTCGGTTCAATGATGATTTTCTGGTTCGGAAAGATTTTCTCTATATCGGTTCCAGAAAAGTCAAACTCTATGACAATTCGGCGGCGTAGACCGAAGTTCGGTTCACCACGCCAGTAGTCATCGATGTTCTCTATAGCCATAATCATTTCTCCTGGCAATACAGTTCGAGATACTGTTCACGTGCCATGTAGACGTTTCCTTCCATCGCCATTTCGACCAGCTTCGTGTCGATCTTGCGAGATATGGGTACGGATCCTTCCATGATGTATTCCATGAAGTAGTTGATGTCCACGTCGGTTGTACGAGTGAATGAAAATGTGCTCTTCTCGATATCCTTCACGTTGATGTCCAAGATACCACAGATAGCCTTCAGCACCTTCAGCTTGAATGCGTTGACATTTTCAAGCATATCTTCGTATTCGTCAAATGTCATTATCTTTGCCATAGATTAACTCCTTATATGGACGGTTCGGTAAAACCAGCCTCGTGTTCGTACCTACGCATCAACGACAACAAATTTTTCGACGCATGGCCAGGGTCACGAGAGGATCCAGGGACGGTAACCCATACTGCGGGGTTGCTCTGCAATACGAGCTTCATGTGCTTTCGACCATTCTTTTCTGCCCAACGGCCACCCTTGATGGCATTCTTTACCAAGTCGGACATAGTCTTGTCTATTTTTCGTGTTCCACAACGCATTTGATTTTTCCTTTTGTGTTAAGTGAGTTGATGTTGTTAGTAGGCGTACCTTGAATCGTAGAAGGCATCCATTTCCCATGTCATGCGACAGTAGCATAAGTAGATGTCCTCGAACTGTTCGCCTTCGCTCATTTCACGGAACTGTTTGCTGTCCTCCAGACGATTCTTGATCATTTCGTACACGCCGTCAGGGACTTCGTGTTTCTCGATCTTGGTTACTGCCAAGTCTTCCTTGGCTTCGAAAGCAACGGCTTCTTCATGGGTGTCTACCCAAGTGACTTTAGGCAGATATGCTGGATTCGGGTGCTTGGATGTAACTTTATACTTTATCATTGATTATCCTTTTGTTGAGTGCGCCAAATGCATGCGAGACTGATGCAGTCCCGCACACCTTTTGTCCAGTCTAGGCGATGTCCTTCAAGTAGGCAAGCTGGTCTACCACGGGGATAGAACGAGTCTGTGCCGCAGTCCAGTTATCCTTGTTGAATCCGAACCCATAGACGGTAGACGGCTTCAGTCGGATAAGAGTTTCGACCGCGATGGATTCTACGTTCGCCAAGAAGTTTTCCGAATGTGCCGCAGCAGTATCGTGTACGATGGGTGCTACGGAGCTACGGATAGCTTCTACATCCTTGTAGTACTTCGCCATGCGAGCCACAAGCAAACCCAGGTTGAACTTGTGACCGACGGCATTGCGATCCCAAACCTTGCGGTTGATTTCGACAAGCGCACGGAGCCAAGACGGAGAGTCGCTAGCAAGCTCACGATGTCCGCATTCGCTCATGGTCTCCATCAGCCAGTTCGGTACGTTCAGCGAATTGGTGGTAGTGCCATTCACGTAATCGTGGTACGTGCTGACGGAGTTGATCGTATTGGAGAACACCACACGAGTGAACAGACGGATCTCTTCGTCATTGATGTACACGCCATGCAGACGTTCGTCAGCATCGTTATTGCTGAGAATCATGTCGCCCATGCCGAGCAGATTTTCTGCACCGCCATGTCCGAGAATAGTGACGGAGTCGGTAGCCGAGCTTACCTTGAACGCAATGCGGCACGGCAAGTTGGCCTTGAGATCGCCAGTAACAACCTTCACGGAAGGTCTCTGCGTGGCAAGCACCAAGTGGATGCCAACCGCACGGCTCTTCTGTGCGAGTCTCTGCACGATGGTAGTGAGTTCTGCACCCGCAGTCATCATCAAGTCAGCAAATTCGTCAACCACGCAGACAACGTAGCGCATCTTTTCCACGCAGTCCACACCGATCGGCTGAGTCTTCACCCATTCGTTGTAGGACTTGATGTTACGATGGCCGTACTTGGTGAGAACCGCATAGCGACGTTCCATTTCGGTGACGAGCCAACGGAGACCGTCAAGGCTTTCGTTCGGCTCTACAAGGATCTTTCCGTTGATGCAGTTCGGCATCTTCTGGTAATCGTTCAGTTCAACGCCCTTGGGGTCAACGAGCATCAATTCAAAGTCATTCAAGGACACGTTGCGGAGCAACGAGCAGAGAAGGGAGTTGATGCAGACGGACTTACCAGAGCCGGTCTGGCCAGCAATCAGAAGATGCGGAGCCTTTGCCAAGTCGATAGCACGTGCAACGCCATTGACGGTCACGCCAAGTTCAAGCGGAAGAGCCATGCCATCGGTATCAGCGGAATGTACATTGCCTAGACGAACGATCTTGCGTTCCTTGGCAGGGATATCCAAGGCGAGAACGCCATTTTCGGATACGGAAGTAAAAGAAGCGCACTTGACATGGAGCTGCATGGCAATATCGTCAGCAAGTGCTTCCACGGTCTTAATGCGAACGCCACGGGGAAGCTTCAAGTTGACACGAGTCACGACGGGGCCGCACTCGATGCTCTGCACTTGGAGACCAGTGACACCGAAGCTAGAGATAGCGCTGATCACTCGATCACCGAGGTCTTCGTCGGCAGTGCCAGACAGATCGGTGGTCTCGTTGAATTGCTTGCTCTTCTTTATTACTGCGATACGGTCGGTATCAATGCCGTAGAACGCCATCGAATGGGTGGCGGTCAAGTCGAGTCCGAAGACATTGTGGAAAGTTCCGTTATTCATATTCAAATCCTCCGAGAGTTAATATAACTCTTATTTTTGAGTTTGTCAAGTGGTTTACGCAATTTTTATACAAAAAGATCGCAGTCCCGTGCAGAATCGGATCAGTCTCCGAAGGTGATGACCTGGTTCTTCTTGTCCTTACGCATGTTAATTCTGCGGTAGCGGATCTGCTCTTGAACCTTGGGGAACAAGTCAAAATCGCCCTCGAAAGTCTGCGTGAGCAATTCTTCCGTATAGTACAACTTGAAACTGTCAACAGAATCAAAGTACACGCCACGGAAGAAGTTCAGTCCGTCGTAGGCGGCGAGAATGTCCGGACAGTTCTGCTGATTGTAAACGGCGAACATAAAGTCCTTGCCGATCGTGTAGTCGTAGTAGCAGTCCAGTCCCTTCTTGGCCCTGGCGATGCGTACCAAGTGGTACACGTTCACAGCCGGACACGTGCCGTCCTTGTACGGCTCGGAGAAGATGCTCCCCACGTAGGGGCACGTCAGCTTGCCGTCCACGATGACTGGCATGGTAGTATAGCGGTCGCCGGTATTCCAGTTGCCGGAGCGCATGTAGATGCGCACTTCCTTGCGGTCGATGATGTTGTCGAACGAGACCGCCATGGCGGACACGGCGAACACGAGCATGATTAGTAACAGTTTCTTCATATTGAACCTCCTTGGGTGTGTACGTTTAATGGTCTGCGAGTGCAGTCCCGCAGACCATTCAGTCAGTCTTTACTATTCCACCATTCCCTGAGACGGTTCCACATCTTCCACAGAGGCCAGGTGAACCGCCGTGGCCATATATGGAAATAAGCCGCCTTGTCGAACTCGAAGAACACGTGGATGCCAGCCGCATGGTCGGTACGGCGGTCGTCAAACTCGCAAGTCATCGTCTTGTTGAAATAGTAGATGGCCGTGGGATCGTAGTAGGAATACGCCAGTATGCTGTCGTTGGGCGTCCCGTCGAGGTTATAGAAACCGACTACCTTACACTTGTTCAACCTCAGCCGTGCTTGACGATCATCACTGTACATCTTGAGGTCTTTGTCAAATAGGTCGATCCATACCCTAACCACTACTGGTTCGCCTTGAGCTGACCTCGCTTTCTTATAGCAGTACATAACAGCTCCTTATATATTGACTTTCGGCTTCTGTCCGCAAACGGAATACTGTTTACCTTGGCATTCGTTAAAGCATCCGTTGTCGTGATACGCTCCGATGAACGAGTCCCAGTATGACGCACCCCTTCGACCGTTGCATTCGTTCACGCACTTCGGAACCGAGTTCTGCTGTGCGCACTCACGCCACTTGTTCAATTCGGCTTGGCTTACTGGCTTGATTGACGTGGCCTTCATGTCGAACGATTCCACCGAGGTCACTATGCCGTTATTGTCATAGTGGTACAGCCATACCGATCCGTCAGCCCACTTGATTGTCTGCGGCTTTCCGCTAGGCAGATAGGTGTACGTTTCGTGACCAGGTACAGACTTCTGGTAAAGGCGACCGTTATCGTCGTACACACGGATCTCGCCACTAGCGAACCTTTCGTAAACAAGATGGCTGTCGGCATACAGCTTTTCGGTATCCTCGTTGAAGCTCTTGTATAGAGTGAAGTTTCCGTTGACTTCCTTGACTTCCTTCGTGACGAGGTTAGCCGTGGTGACGGTCTTCTTCTCCTTGTACACGTACAAGTTATCTCCCTTGTACTTGGCTCCCTTCACGTGAAGAGTCTGTATATAGTCATGCCAAGTCAACGCCCTCATGAGACGTGCCTGGTTGGTGTCGATCTTGATGTTGAGCTGGTCTACCTTCTGCTCCACGATGGAAATGTGGCGTTCCAGCTTCATCGTAGATTCGTTGATCGCACCTATTACAGAAGCGGATGCGGCAGCTGCGGCCTTGTTTGCCGATGAGTGTGCGCTGTACGCCACCAGTCCGGCTAGAATAATCTCAAGAAACATCAGTTATCTCCTTTGGTTTTACGTTCGGATTCAAGGACACTTTCCGTGACCTTGTAATAGAGAAGGACGGCATGTTCCTGGACAGACAGTCCA
>RHMF01001604.1_pt1 | contig 10374 bp, 11 predicted proteins | sample 5365151 | NCBI WGS metagenome assembly RHMF01 (sample SAMN10266501, study PRJNA497801) | feces metagenome | isolation source: feces | host: Bos taurus | place: China: Prairie of Fairy Mountain | collected 2017-08-14 | reverse complement strand
AGGATCTACACAAACTGTGTGATTTTGTCTATGCCCACCGGGGTCTGCACAATGCCCAGCGGCCGGAAAATTCCCTGTCTGCCTTCCGGGCGGCGGTGGAGCATGGCTATGGCAGCGAGCTGGATGTGCATCTGATGCGGGATGGCAATCTGGCCGTCATTCACGACAGCAGCCTCCGGCGCACCGCCGGTGCGGATGTGAAGATCGAGGATCTGACCGTTTCCGACCTGGAAAAGTATCCGCTCACCGGCTCCGGTGAACCCATCCCGCTGTTTTCCCAGGTGCTGGAACTTTATGCAGGCAAGGCGCCGCTGATCGTGGAGCTGAAGTGCGAGCGGAATAATTACGCCGCTCTTTGTCAGGCCACCTGCGCCATGCTGGACGGCTATGACGGCCTTTACTGCCTGGAGTCCTTCGATCCCCGGTGCATTCGGTGGCTTCGCAAGCATCGGCCGGATCTGATCCGTGGCCAGCTGTCGGAAAACTGGATGAAGGGCAAGCTGAAGCTGCCCTGGATCCTGCGGGCGGCCATGACCTATCATGTGTCCAATGTGTATACCCGGCCGGATTTCATTGCCTATCGCTACAGCGACCGCAAGACCTTCGGCACCGGCATTTGCCGCAAACTGTGGCGAATCCAGGGTGTCAGCTGGACCTTAAAGACCAAAGAGCAGTTTGACACCGCCGTCCGGGAAGGCTGGATCCCCATTTTTGAAGGCTTTGAAGTATAAGAAAAGACACCTCCGGATTGGAGGTGTCTTTTTTTCAGATCTCGTCTGCCTGGTAGAGCATATCCGTCAGCTCTGTCATCCGTTCGATGGGGAAGGGGGGATTGGCAATGGGCCGCATGGCGATGCTCATGAGCTTGACGGGATTGTCATCGGCCAGCACCCGGTTGGAGCTGAGGTCGCCGCAGCGCTTGCAGCGGTGGATGATGGCCCACTCGCCCTTGTTGCGGACCCAGACGGCCACCGGCTCCATGATGCCGCCGCAGTCACTTTCCCGGTCGCCGGGCTCGATGTCCACATGAAGGCTGTGCAGGCAGTAGGGGCAGTGGTTTCTGTGGTCGCTGCTGGCACCCTCCGGCACAACCAAACGGCCGCAGAGCTTGCACTCGAAGCTCTCGTCGCAGGCATGGGTCTTATAATAGCCTTTTTCAAAGGACTTGCGCTTGTTTTCACGGTTCATAGTCTTTCCTCACTTTACATCCAGTTCGTTGATGGGATCGCCGCACTCGGGGCAGAATTTGGGTCTGGCGGAAGGATCTTCCGGCGCCCAGCCACACTTGTCGCAGCGATAGGCCTGGGTATCGCCGGGTTTCTTCGCGCCGCATTCGGGGCAGAATTTGCCCTGGTTGACGCTGCCGCAGCTGCACACCCAGCCTTGGGCGGCGCCGCATTCGGGGCAGAATTTTCCGGTGTTGCGCGTGCCGCAGGCGCAGACCCAACCGCTCTGGGGGGCATCCTGGGGCTGCTGGGCGGACATCTGATACAGGGCATTGGCGTTCAGACCGCCGGCATTCTGGGCCATATTCATACCCATAAAGCCCACCATGGCACCGCCGGAATTGGAGGCAGCGGATTTCATGGCCTCGGCCTGGGCCTGGACCATATGGGCCGCGGCCATATTGGTGTTGCGGAAGACCGCAGACTTCTGCAGCTCCTTAATGGTAGCCTCGTCCTCGGCAGAGGCATTGACGGAATTGACGCCCACGGACACGAGGGTGATGCCCCGCAGGCCGGCCCACTTGGCAGAAAGGGTCTCGTTCATGGCGCTGGCCAGCTCGGCGGCATGGCCGGGCAGGGCAGAGTAGCGGATGCCCATGGCGGAGATCCGGGCGAAGGCCGGCTGCAGGCAGGTGAGAAATTCCGTTTTCAGCTGGCTGTCAAACTGATCGCGGGTATAATCCTCTGCCACATTGCCGCAGACATTTTTATAAAACAGCATGGGATCGCAGATGCGATAGGAGTATTCGCCGTTGCAGCGGATGGAAATATCCATATCCAGGCCGATGTTGTGATCCACCACCCGGAAGGGCACGGGACTGGGGGTGCCATAGCGGTTGCCCATCAGCTCCTTGAGGTTGAAGAAGTAGATCCGCTGGTCCTTGGCCTCGTCGCCGCCGAAGGTAAAGCGGCGCTTCATGGTCTCCCAGGTCTGACGGATGCCGGTGCCCAGACTGCCGCAGAAGAAGCTGGGTTCGGTGGAGCTGTTCCAGGTGTATTCACCGGCTTCCGCCACAAATTCCACGATCTGACCCTGCTGGACGATCATGGCGCACTGGCCGTCGCTCACGGCGATCACAGAGCCGTTGCTAATCACATTTTCAGAGCCATGCTTGTTGCTGCTGCGGCCGCTGGTACGTTTCTGACCCTTGGTCACCAGCACATGAGACGGCATGGCATCGCAATAAAAGTATTCTTTCCACTGGTCGCCCAGGGTGGAGCCCAGAGCGCCAAAACCGGCTTTGATAAGACCCATAATGATTTCTCCTTTTATGTCAGTATTGCGTCCTCAGCGGCGGCCACGGCCGGAACTGTTGTTCTGAGGACGGGGGATGCGTGTGATGGTAGAGTAGAGATAATGGTTGCCGTTGCGCGTCAGCCGGTAGCTGCCGGGGCGCAGATAGGAGCTGGCATTGCGCTGGAAACGGGCGGTTTTCATTTTGCTGCGCATGATCAGCAGCACGATGCCGGCAATCAGCAGACCAATGCCGAAGGCGATGAGTATGATTTTCCAAAGTTCCATATGCAAACCTCCTACAGCAGCATGCCGATCAGCGTGCCGATGGCGGTGACGGCAGCGGTGATGCCACCGAACCACAGCAGGCTGCGCTTCATGCAGATGGGAAGCGTACCGGAGAGTTTGCCGCTTTGTCCGTTCATGGCAAAGGTATAGCGCTTGCCCTTGTAAAGACTGGTGAGCATCCATACCGGCAGAAGCACATATTTTGCCCGGCCCTGCATGACTTCCAGCGATCTGTCCGTGGGGACCACGGAGGAATAGCCGATGAAGGTGGAGGAGAGTTCGTCCTGAATGGTCTGATCCACCCGCTGCCGGATCCGGGCTTCGCCCTCTTCCGCGGCAACGTCATATTTATCTGCCAGGTAGCCGGAAAGATAGGAGGTGTTGAAATCCGTCATTTTGGAATAGTCAAAAGGTTCGATGGATTCCATAATGGCATTATCGATTTTGCTGGAAGCATCCATGGGAATGCCGGAAAAGCCCGCCTCCGCCGAGCGGGTCAGCAGGTAATGGCTGGTCTTGGTATAGGTATACCGGCTGTCCGCCCAATGGCGCACCCGGGTGGCCCTGTAACGGCCGGAGAAGGAACCGTGGCAGTCATAAAGCCAGAAGGGCACATAGATGCCGGATATGTTTTCAAACCGGTGCAGGGCCGTAAAATCCTTGGGAAGCAAAGGCTTTCCCTTGCAGAAATTGGCGAAAGCGGCCATGGCATCTTCTTTTCCCAGGCAGAAGGGGATTACGCCGTCCGGTCGCAGGGCATCGCTGACCCGGCCGGGGATCACGGCGGGATTCTCGCAATAGGGACAGAAGGTGGCCACGGTGTGCTGATCGGTCAGGATCTGGCCGCCGCAGGAAGGGCAGGTGAAGCTGACTATGGCAGACATTTCTTCCTGGCTCAGGGGTTGGGTCTGCTGCGTGTCCCATGTGAAGCCGTCAGAGCCCTTCTCCGCCTGGGAAAAGGCGATGACAGATTCCGGTTCCAGGTCATTTCCGCAGGCGTCACAGTGCAGCATCTGCTCCTGAGAGGAAAAGACCAATGGCGCGTCACAGCAGGGACACTTATATTCCATTACATGGGTTTCGGATGGCATGGCTCCACCTCCTTTGCGATCATGGTATCATAAATGGGGTGATTTTGCAATAACCACCTTGCAATAGGGGGACAAATGGGATATAATTCTCTCAAAGGAGGGATCAGGATGGTTCAGGTAGTTGCGGCGCTCATTTGGCAGGGAGACCGTTTTTTGGCCTGCCAGCGGCCGGCGCATAAGGCCCGGGGCCTGCTGTGGGAATTTGTTGGCGGCAAGGTGGAGCCGGGGGAGACTTTGCAGCAGGCGCTGATCCGGGAATGCCGGGAGGAGCTGGACATTACCATCGGTGTGGATGATGTGTTCATGCAGGTGTGCCATACCTATCCGGATCTGACGGTGCATTTGACACTTTTTCATGCCCATATCCGTTCCGGAACGCCTCAGCTATTGGAGCATGCGGCGATGAAATGGATCACCGTTGAGGAAATCGACACGCTGGAATTTTGCCCCGCAGATCGGGAGATCCTGGAAAAACTGAAGAAAAAAGCATAATAATTGCCTGCTGCGGTTATCCACAGCAGGCTGTTTTTATAGATCGATGGCAGGATTCATAAAGTACACATTTTTCTGATTCAGCCGCTGCCGCAGCAGCTCAATTGCCTCGCCAAAGCGCTGGAAGTGGACAATTTCCCGCTGGCGCAGGAATCGGATCACGTCATTGACATCCGGATCGTCGCTCAGCCGCAGGATATTGTCATAGGTGGTGCGGGCCTTTTGCTCTGCGGCCAGGTCCTCACACAGATCGGTGATTGGATCTCCCTTGACCTGCATGCTGGCGGCGCTCCAGGGGAAGCCGCTGGCAGCGGTGGGATAGACACCGGCAGTATGGTCCACAAAATAGGGCGCGAAGGCGCTGTCCTGGATCTGGCTGTCGGTAAGATTGCGGGTCAGCTGATGCACCAGCGCGCCCACCATTTCCAAATGCCCCAGCTCCTCGGTGCCCACATCCGTCAGAAGGCCCTTGAGCTCATCAAAGGGCATGCTGTATCGCTGGGACAGATATCGCAGCGATGCGCCCAGTTCCCCGTCCGGGCCGCCGTACTGGCTGATGATGATGGATGCCAGCCTGGGATTGGGCTTGTCGATCTTCACGGGATATTGCAGTTTTTTGTTATAAATAAACATCGTTCACCACCTCAATTCTTCATAAATTCCCAGGGCCAGGGATCATTCAGCCAGGTATAGGTATCATGATCCACCGGATTCTGATGGCTCAGCGGCCCGCATTTCTGGGAATAGGCCATCATGGCGTCGTGGTACTGCTTTTGATACTGCCGGTACAGCGCCAGCGCCTCCTTGTCATTGCGGTGTGTGTCCAGGTACAGCGCCAGATCATGCATGGCAAAGCCTACACTCTGCAGCTGCCCCAGGGGCGAATCGTCCATTTCCTTTTGATTGCGCATTCCCATAAAGGGCAGATCCAGTCCCGGGAACATGGTGCCCCGGATAAGCCCCTTATTGGGTTCATACTTGGGTGGATCTTCTCGCTGGAAGGGTACATAGGGATTGGCCAGCGGCGCCGACGCAGGCAGTTTCCCTTCCATCATCTCCCGGTCATATTTCCTTTGATCCAAAATATCTCCTCCTTTATTTGGCTCAGAACAAGTCGTTCTGGGTCATATTATGGCAACGCCCAGGAGTTTGTGCATAGGCTGCTTGCCCCATCATAGGCTGTAAGGAGGTGTTGCGTATGAAAATATGGGCGTATTTGCGGGCATTTTGGCCGGTGTATCTTTGCTGTTCTGTGCTGGTATTGGCTCTTGCCCTGGGTGGCAGGCGGGCTGTGGAGGTGATTTCATCCAATGATGCGGCGGCAGCGCCTTGGGTCATCGTGCTGGATGCAGGCCATGGGGGAGAGGATGGGGGAGCGGTCTCCTGCACGGGAACGCCTGAAAGTCAGATCAATCTGCAGATCACCCTGCGGCTGCAGGCGCTGCTGCATCTGCTGGGCTATGATACTCTTTTGCTCCGGGACAGTGACCAAAGCCTCAGCACAGAGGGGAAAACCATCGCCCAGCGAAAGGTATCGGACATGAAAAACCGGGTCACCATGGTCAATTCGGTGTCCAGGGGTCTGCTGATCTCCATCCATCAGAACACCTTTCCCCAGGCCCGGTATCACGGCGCCCAGGTGTTTTACAACACACAGCCCGGCGCCCGGGAATTGGCCCAGCAGCTGCAAAGCAGCCTGGTACAGACGGTGAATCCCGGCAGCAGGCGTAAGGCAAAGCAGGCCCGGGAACTGTATCTCATGGACCGCTCCAGCCATCCTGCCATCCTGGTGGAGTGCGGATTTTTGTCCAATCCCCAGGAAGAGGCGCTGTTACGGCAACAGGACTATCAGCAAAGGCTGTGCTGTGTGATCGCATCAGCGGTCAGCCGCTTTTTGAATGCTTGACGGGCGAACAAATGGCTGATATAATAGGGGCAAATCAGGACGAGGTGAAGCCTATGGCTAAGAATAAATCCGTATATTTTTGCACCGTCTGCGGTAACGAGACTCCCAAATGGCAGGGAAAATGCCCCGCCTGCGGTCAGTGGAATACCCTGCAGGAGCATATTGAGCGCCCCGGCTTTGCCGGAAGATCCGTATCCGCAGCCATGGGAGAGGGGAGAAAGGCCAAGACCATCTCTCAGGTAGACAGCGGCGACGAGATCCGCTTTTCCACCGGTATGGGAGAACTGGACCGTGTGTTGGGCGGCGGCGGTGTGGCAGGCAGCCTGGTACTGGTAGGCGGCGCGCCCGGTATCGGCAAATCCACCTTGCTGCTGCAGATCTGCAATGCCCTTTGCGCCCAGCGCAGCGTTTTGTATGTTTCCGGCGAGGAAAGCGAACGGCAGCTGAAGCTGCGGGCCCAGCGGCTGGGTGTCTTCCCGGAGAATTTGTACATCCTGGCAGAAAACCGCCTGGCGGATATTCTCGCGGCGGTGGATGAAAACCGCCCTGAGGTGCTCATCGTCGATTCTATTCAGACCATGTATGCAGAGGAAGCCGAGTCCGCTCCCGGATCTGTGACCCAGGTGAAGGCCTGCACCATGGAGCTGATGCGGCTGAGCAAGCAGGAAGGCATCACCGTATTTGTGGTGGGCCATATCAATAAAGACGGCAATATCGCCGGTCCTAAGGTGCTGGAGCATATGGTGGACTGTGTGCTGTACTTTGAAGGCGATCCCAATACATCTTATCGGCTGCTGCGGGCGGCCAAGAACCGCTTTGGTTCCACCAATGAGATCGGCGTATTTGAAATGCGGGATACAGGCCTTCGGGAGGTGCCCAATCCCAGTCAGATGCTGCTGGAGGGCCGTCCGGAAGGAGCCAGCGGCACCTGCGTGGCCTGCGTTATGGAGGGCACCCGGCCCATCCTGGCGGAAGTGCAGGCCCTGGTGAGCAAGACTTCCTTCAATGTGCCCCGCAGAACGGCGGATGGCTTCGATTTCAACCGTGCGGCTCTGCTGCTGGCGGTGACGGAAAAGCGGGCCGGGATGAAGCTGAGCCTCTTTGATGCTTATATCAATGTCATCGGCGGTTTGCAGCTGCAGGAGCCCGGCGCGGATCTTCCGGTGGTTTTGGCCATTGCGTCCTCTTATCGCGATACGGCCATCGCGGATGATTTGGTAGCCATTGGCGAAGTGGGACTGACCGGCGAGATCCGCAGCGTTTCCCAGCTGGATCAGCGGCTGCAGGAAGTTGCAAGATTGGGATTTAAGAAGGTTATTATCCCGAAATATGGCTCTGAAAAGTTGGAAATTCCATCCAATTTGGAGGTTTATCGGGTGCGGAATCTGCAGGAAGCCATCGCGGTGGCTATGTAACAAAATAGGGGAGGGGCAGAACATTCTGCCCCTCCTTTTTATAGTATTCTTTATTTTTCGTCTGAAAAATCCAACTTTGATAAGGGATTTGCCTGGGCGGCGATTTTCAGCTCCGTGTTTTCGATATGGGTGTAAATCTGGGTTGTGTTCAGGTTTTCGTGACCCAAAACTTCCTGAACGGTCTTGACGTCCACGCCGCCGGAGAGCATCATAGTGGCCGCCGTATGACGCAATTTATGAGCGGAAAATTGGGTGGCATCCAGGCCGGCCTGCAAAAATGCCTTTTTTACCAGCCGATGGACAGCTGTGACACTGATGCGGTTATTGTCCCGGCTGCCAAAGAGGGCCCGATTGTCGGTAAGTATTTTTTTGTTGCGTTCGGGCAGGTAGGCATCGATGGCCTTGCGGCAGGGGGTTCCAAAATAGACAAATCGCTCTTTGTTGCCCTTGCCAACCACCCGGATCCGATCCTCGTAAACATCCGTCAGATTCAATCCCACCAGCTCGCTGCGACGGATACCGCAGTTGAGAAACAGCATCAAAATGGCGTAATCCCGCTTGGCATTTGGCCCGGAAACTGCCTGCAGCAGCGCTGCGGATTGCTCCATGGTCAGGTATTTGGGCAGGGATTTACGGAGCTTCGGATACTCCAGCTCCGCTACGGGATTCTCGGCCAGCTGCTTGGTTCGTACCGTCAGATACTTGAAGAAGGACTTGATGGCAGAGAGTTTGCGGGCTCGGCTGGAAGAATCGATGCCATAGTCCGGCGCAGCGGAATCCGGATGGATGGCGCGATCATTTGCAAGGTAAGAAAGGAAATCAAACACATCCGAGGAAGTGATGGATGCAATGAATGTCAGATCAATATCTTTGAATGGGATATCGTCCAGCCGGGTTGAAATGGGCATATCATTGCGCATCAGTTTCATAAAACGAAGAAACATACGAAGATCCAGATAGTATTCGGAAATGGTGCGAGGAGATTGACCTTTGATGGTTTCATGATATACCAAGAAATCCTTCAGGATCTGCGGACAGTCGCGATATTGCTGCATATTAGCCTCCAAACCCACACAAAGCGTGTGATCGTCTTGATTTGACTCTATTATAGCATATACTGGCTGCGAATGCAACAAAATTTTTATTTTGTTGCGTTCGCTTCGTTCAAGCAATGCAGGCCTCCCTTTCGGTGGGCTGCCTGCTTGCGACAAAATGATGAACAGAATTGGCGGTATCGATCCTCAGATATAGGGATCTTCCCGCTTCGGAAATGCTGCAGCGGCTGCTGCAGTCACCGCAATCCCTTGATATTGGAGATGCCTAGCAGCCAATTTGCGGACACATTGAAGGTCTTGCACACCTTTTTCAGCGTCTCAAGGCTCATACCGGACTTTCCGTGGAGGTATTTGCTCAGCGTTGGCGGATGGATATCCAGGATGCGGCAGACTTCGGCCCGGCTTAGACCGGTCTCGTCGATAATTTGGGTCAATCTCTCTGCAAATATGTCCATGCAAGCACCCCCCATCTATGTATTATCTGTTCCGCTAACATAATAATGACAGCAAGATAGCCAATTAGCTAATATAAATATAGCAAGCATTCCGGCATCTGTCAAGGAAAAAGAACACCGGAACAGGATTGCTCCCATTCCGGTGATTGCTCCTTACCATGCTTCGCACAGATCCTTATAGTAGGCGTTCATTTCTTCTTCCGTATCAAAGTTGCAAAGATACATCTGATTGGCCATGAGCGCAGACAGTGCATCAGGCACGCGGCTGGTCATCTTCAGGCAATGGCCATACTTGCGCAGAATCTCATCGTGGCTCAGCTTGTAGTTGCGGAAGTCCCGGCGGCCAATGAATGCGCCGTAATGATGGGGACGACTCATATCCATGGTATTTGCATCAAAGGCGATCATGTCAGCCCAGATCTTATAAACGTCCGTTTCATTGGCGTAGTTGTACATTTCGGGGGTATAGCCACCGGAGGGGCGCATATTCACCTCCAGGCCGATCACATCCCCTACCCTGCCCAGGCCGGGCTGATCTTCCGTCAGCACGAAGAATTCAAAGTGGACGAAGCGGCTTCTGACACCGTATTCCTTTGCAACGGCTCTGCCGGCCTTCAGGATCTTTTCAGGCATTTCCTTGACGATGTAATACAGACATTCGCTGCCGTCATTGACGATATCCATGCAGGAATTGGGGGTAATATTGCCGCTTTCAAACAGCGGTTCGCCCTTGGAGTTGATGATGGCATCGTAGGTCTGTACATAACCCCGGACAAATTCTTCCATAATATAGATGTTATCATCCTTATTATCGATGAACCAGCGCAGATCCTCGTCGGATTTGATCTTATAGGTATTGTTGGCGCCTACACCGTTATCCGGCTTGGCAACCACGGGATAGCCAACCTTCTGAACGAAGGCATAGGCATCGTCCCAACCCTGCACCAGGTGATACCGGGCAGCGGGAACGCCTGCTTTTTCGTAGTATGCCTTCATGGCAGACTTCAGCTTCATCGGTTCCATATCCGCTTCCTTGAAGCCGGAGCAGATATTGAAATCTGTACGCAGCCGGGCATCCTGCATCAGCCAATATTCGTTGTTGGATTCCAGATAGTCGATGCGGCCGTACTTATGAATAAAGAATGCCACTGTCCGATAGACTTCTTCGTAGTTTTCCAGGCTGTCTACCTTGTAGTATTCATGCAGGGACAT
>RHMF01001603.1_pt1 | contig 10375 bp, 8 predicted proteins | sample 5365151 | NCBI WGS metagenome assembly RHMF01 (sample SAMN10266501, study PRJNA497801) | feces metagenome | isolation source: feces | host: Bos taurus | place: China: Prairie of Fairy Mountain | collected 2017-08-14 | reverse complement strand
CCCTGAAAACTTCCAGGAAAAATTACTAGATATTCAAGAAAACTATAAAGCGCTTATTAGTGAAAAAGAAGAGCTGGAGAAAACCATAGGAACCCAGAACGAAACAATAGGCACATTAAGAGACACGAACCAGCGCTTATTCTTAAGAGTTAGTACCGACGTATCTACACAAAACGAACCTGAAGAACCTAAAGACCTTACTCTAGAAGATATTATAAATAACATTTAAAAAGGAGAAAATTAAAATGGCAGTTAACACTTACAACGGAGTAGAAATTTTTAACGCTATACGTAAGTCTACCCCTTCTATTGCTTCAAGATACCCTGAAGCTACTAAAGAAACACTTAAAAGTATTGGCTATAATATCGCTAACTCTGGAGATGTTAATGTTAGAATGGACTATATGAGCGGGCTTATGAGATTAGTAAGCGCTGTTTTTGTTAAATCTAACAACATCAACAACCCCTTGAGCGATATGATTGTAGGCGGAGAGTTCTACGCATTCGGTGATATTATAGAGAACCTTAAGGTACACATTGCTAAAGCAGTTAGTCCTAAATATTTAGCTGCTAACCTTGCTACAGGTGCAACTATCGACCCATTCGTACAGAAGCAGGCAGAACTGGAGGTTGAGTTCTTCCAGTCTAATCTACCACTTCAGTATCTTGTAACTGTATCAGAATGGCAGCTTGCTAGAGCTTTTGAAAGTGAGCAGGGTATGAACTCGCTCATATCTGCTATACTTGAGTCTATTACTAACGGACTTAACGCAGACCTTTACGTAGCAGGTAAAAACATTATTAACGAGTATATTAACTCTAACGACCATACACTAGCTGAAGGCCAGGAGGTTGTAGTTGATGATGTTGTAGACGCTACTACAGGTAAGGCTTTTGTACTTGCTGTAAAAGACGTTTTAAGCGCTGTACAGTTCCCTACTAACGCCTTTAACCCTAGAAAAATTACACAGACTTCTACAGGTGATACTCTTACTATGTACGTAAGACCTACACTTATTAACAAGCTATCTACAGAAGTATGGGCTAGTGCCTTCCACCGTGACGACCTCGACCTTACTCCAGTAGACGGTTCAGGACGTATTAGAATTAAGTCCGTAGATAACTTCGGAGGACTTGCTCCTAAAGGTTCAAGTAATGAAGCACTCCAGGAAGTATACGACAGCCTCGGTACAGTTGTAGGATATATCGACGCTGCTGCTACTGTAAACGGACCAGCACACAAGAACGCTTCAGGCCAGTGGGTTGTAAATATTACTTCTGCAGGAGTTACAGCAGATACAACATTCCCTACAGAACCAGACCACTTCGACGACCCTAACGAAGGAGTATTAGCAGTTATTGCTACAGATAAAGCCTTCGGTATGGCACTACGTAGACAGAACTATATGCCTATAACGAACCCCAGGGGAGTATATACGAATTTTTGGTATAATATGGAATATTGGTGCTTCTATAGCGACCTTGAAAACGTTATTATTATTAAAAAGGCGCCTACAAATTAATTAAGATATGAGGAGGGGGGCGGTACTTCGCTAACCCCCTCTTTTTTATACCTAGATTATACTATATTATAAAGGAGATTGTCAAATTATGTTATACGGTATAGATGTAAGTCACTGGCAGGGTAATTTCGACTTCGAAAAAGCGAAAAAGAACCACAATATAAAGTTCGCTATAATAAAAGCCGGTGGCGGAGATGGAAAAAACGGCGGACTTTATAAAGATAGTAAATACGAACGTAACTATAACGCGGCTAAAGCTGCGGGGCTTTTAGTAGGTGCTTACTACTTCGGAAAAGCCCTTACAGTGGAAAAAGCAGAAAAGGAGGCTAAACACTTCCTGGAGCTGCTAGCTGGTAAAGGCTTCGACCTTCCCGTATATTACGACGTAGAGGCTGATATGGTTACTAAATTAAGTAAAGCACAACTTACAAAAATCGTCAAGGCTTTTTGTAGTATAGTAGAAGCAGCAGGATATTATACAGGCATATACTGCAGCGAGAGTTATATAAAAAATAAGTTAGATGTAAAGCAGTTACCTTATACTATGTGGTGCGCGAAGTATAGCAGTAAAGAGCCTGCTGTAGCCTTCGATATATGGCAGTTCGGTGGGGAGGTTAATAAACTTAAAAGTAATAAGATTAACGGCCAGACTGTAGACCAGAACTTTTTATATAACGAGGCTATCGTAGACTACATAGCTAAAAAGAATAATAAAAAGAGTAACGAGGATATAGTAAAGGAAGTATTAGCCGGTAAATGGGGTAACGGAGTAGATAGAAAAAACAGACTTACGGCCGCAGGTTACGACTATTACACTATACAGACACTTATTAACAAAACTCTAGCAAGGAGGTATTGATATGAATTTTCAGGCATTAGTTCAGGCAGTAAGTAGCGTAGGCTTCCCTATTGTATGCGTATTTATGTGTTTTTATTACATTAATAAAAATAACGAACGTAACGACGCTACTATAGAAAAGAATACGGCTGCTATTCAAGAGCTTACTATTTTTATTAAAGAAGTAATTAGTAAGCAGATTAAAGATAAAGAAGAATAAAAGGAGGTTAAAGTATGGCTACTTATAACGCTACACTTTATAAGAATACCGGCTTTAACATAGTAGATATACCCGACAGCCCGGCGCTGGTAGATACTTTTACCAGCGTAAGCGCTTCGGTATTATATCTTAAGCAGAACGCCCCGTTAAGTTCTATAAGAATAGAAAAAAATTTTAACGACGTTAAAAACTGCGACTATGCTAAAATAGGTAATATGTATTATTTTATAACAGATATAAGAATGTTAAACGATAATGTATGCGAAGCTTCTATACTAGAAGATAGCCTTACTAGTTTAGGCGGGCCTTCTGTACTTAAGTTTATAGATGGATGGTGTGAACGTAGAAGCGTTACAGACGATACACTTTTTAGTAATGTAATACCAGAAAATTATAGCCCTAAAGACCCGTTACAGTTAAAAACTTACGGCGTTATAAGTTCTTATTCAGGAGCTTATGTTTTTGTAGCTTCTACTGTAGATTTAAGCGCTAACTGGAGCGACGCTGATATATACGTAGGCCAGGCTTCCAGCGGTAACTACGAGGTAGCAGTGCCAGCACTTCCTACACCATCTCCAGAGACTTCTATAAAAATAAATACGGGTAAGCCTTCAAGCGCTTACGGTGCTATCGTACAGGCTAATTTACCAGGATACGGGCTATACAATTATTATAGCGCTACAGTACAGAACAATATAAAAAAATTAAGAGCTTTAGGCCTTGAGACTGTACTAGTAGGGTGCTACAAAATACCGGACCGTTATGTAGCTACTGTTAACGGTTCTACTACTTTACCGGCTAGCGTATCTTTTATACAAGAGCTAGAGATGAGCTTCGAGTATGGAGAAGTTTTTAGCGACTTAAGCGATACTTCTACTAACCCGGCTAACTTACAATACGGGTACGGTACTTATGTACCTAAAAATAAAAAAGTATATAGCCAGTTCAACGACGTTACAGTATTTAGCACTTCAGGCGATACTAATAGCTTTAGAGCTTGTGATATTAAAAAAGATACTACTACGGTAACTAACGAGAGTATACCTTTTACTATATTCGCTAACGGAGCGCCTAACGGTACACCGTTCTGCAGACCTAAATACTTCGAAAAAGAAGAAGTTAATACGGGTACTATGTTTAATAATACGGTTAAGGGTAGTATATGGGCTAACTGCCCGTTAGTTCTTACCGGTGCAAGTGGTAGCGAGATTAACGAAGCTAAAATGCTATTACAGCGTGATGCTGCTAATATGGAATGGAATAAGGCTACGTATAGATGGAACGAGCAAGCTATGGCAAGAGGAGCTAACGCTATCGTAGGAGCCGTAGGTACTACTGGTAAGGCTATAGCAAATACTGCTAAAGGCGACTTCTTCGGAGCAGCACAGGGAGGCGTTAACCTTCTTACTGCGGGGCTAGACTTCGACGTACAGGAAGAAAAAAGACGTACAGAGCTTCAAGAACTAGCTAACAATATACAGAGCCAGAAGCTAGCTTATGAAATTAGCCAGAATATAGTAGCTCCAGACTTAAAGTTTACGCAAGACGTAAACAGCCAGCTATTTTTAGGTAATAGCTTCTTCGCATATACTTTAAGACTATCTGAAGCAGACCTTGAGCGCTTCGATAAATACTTAACCCTTTACGGTTACGCTGTAAGCGAGCCTCTAACTACTAACTGCTTTACAGGCCGTACTAACTTTAACTTCGTACAGGCTAGCGGCGTAAGTATAGAAGATACTAGTAGCGTAACTTATGCGGAAAATAATAACAGAATGAGAAGAATAAACGCAGCTAACCAGCTAGCTGCAGGCGTAAGAGTATGGCACGTAGCGCCAGATACAGCTAAACGCTTTAATAACCCTATCACTACTTAAAGGAGATTTTAAACTATGAGACAGTTAGAAGCTTTTTATAATACTTTTATACCCGCCGGTTTTTTCGGCGGGCCTAAAGGCAAAAAGAAAGACGCCCTACTTATGAATAATAGGGAGTTTATGAACCAGTTTATAAAGTGGTTCCACTTATACGAAACTACATTCGACTGGGAAGGGCTACCAGAAGGTACGGACCCTAAATTTTTCGAAAATATGCTTACTTTAGGGCCTGCGTGCTTACGTCTAGACAAGGTGGAAGGCTTCCAGACATTAGGCTTTATGGCTAAACAGTTTAATATAACAGGAAGACCTACTACGGGTGGCGCCTTCGGTTACTTCGGTAACTTTAAGCCTTGTACGTGCTATATAGATGGGGCCGACAATACTGGAGTAGATACTGTAGTATGTTTTGATAACCCTACAGGTTACCCGGGCATTAACCAGATAGAAGCAGCAGCTAGAAGACTGGCAGACCTTAAGAGGAGTATGGACGTATTCGTAAATACACTTAAGCAGCCCTTCTTCATACAGTGCGAAGAGACACAAAAGGAGACTATAGAGCGTATATTAAATAAGGCTAACGATAACGAGATAGCGGTATTATACAGTAGCGCCCTTAACTCTGATAGCATACAGATATTACAGACAGGAGCGAACCCTGCGACGCTAGAGGCTTACTGGCAGCACTACGAAAACATCGAGGCGGAGATATCTAAAGTATTAGGTATAACTAACGGTACTAACCTCGATAAAAAAGAGCGCTTACTAGTAGATGAGGTTAACAACGCTAACGGACAGACAGACGACAACCTAGCCGTAAGATTAAGAACTAGAGAAGAGTTCTGCGAGTACGTTAATAAGTACTTCGGGCTTAACGTTAGCGTAAAGGTACATAATACTAGAGAATATGAAAATATGCACGAAGAAAAAGATACGGAGGTAAAAGAAAATGAATAAGACCTTCAGCAAGTTCTTACAAGATAACCCGGACTTCTGGAACGAGTATACTAACTACCCGGAAGCCGTAAAAGATATTATTAACGATTGGTTCTATTATAGAGAACTATGCGTTAATAGTGATATGAAGTTTAAAAGAATGTTCGGACGTAAGCTTAACATACTAGAAGAACAATTTAAAAATATGTACGATAAATATATGGGTATATATGATATTACTCCAGATATGCTAGAAGTAATAGACCGTACACTATCACGCGTAAAAAATGATAGCGTATACGATACTATCACTAGAAGTATAAACGGTACTTCTGGTAATACTCGTACATTAGATACAGATACTAGTAAAACAGGTACAGAAGGTACTTCAGCTACTGGTACAGTAACTAACGCACTAGAAGACCTACGTACACTTAACAGTAAAGTAGCTAAAACTGGTACTGAAGAAGTAGATACTACTGAAGGCGGTACTGTAGGAGATAGCGGAAGCCGTAACGAACTTACAGAGAGAAGCGACTACCCGCAGAGCTCACCTACTACAGGCTTCGAGAACTACTTAAGCGCTGCGCAGCGTGTTACTGCTTCTAGTTCTAATACGCAGACAATAAACAAAACAGGAAGCCACGATACTACCTACGATACAGAAGAAGCTAATACCGGTACTATTAAAGACGAGCATAGCGGAACTGTAGATACTTCTGATAACGCTACTACTACTTTTAATACTACTGTAGCAGAAGATGGCACTATAACAGACGCCGGGACGCTATCAAGAAGCGAGGACGAGAGTAAAAGCAGGACTAACACAAGTAGCGTACAAGATATGGAAAACGCTACTAAAAGAGGTAACTGCGTAGAACTATTCGAAAAGTACTTTAATTTAGTTAAACGTACTAACGCTATAGAATGGTTACTTAATAAATTAGATAGCTGCTTTATACAGGTATTCGAAGAAGACGAGGAAGAAGCCACTAGCGGAGGAGGTGGAGCAAGCAGCGAAGAGATAGCAGAGCTTGAGGCAAGAGTTACGGCTCTAGCTTCTACTGTTAATAATATACTAGAAGGTAAAGAAGGCGTATATAGAATATTTTATTCTTATGGAGAGATGGAACTAGCCTTTAACGACGGAGAGCTTCCTATAGGTTCTACTAGCTACGTAATGTACGATAATAGCGTAGAACTTCCATATATAGACGACGGTACAGGAGAAAACCCTACGCAGCTTAAGTTTAAAAAGTCTGCAGATGCAGCAGATTATACTACTATATGGGTAACTGTAGGAAGCACTCTTGAGAGATTAAGCCCGCAGTATAACAGCGCACTTTATACATATCTCGCACAGTTCTACGACCTTCCTACTACTCTTACAGATATTTACGACCATTACGAACTTCGTAATATGTACGACAGTGTAGTATACCCTTACTACGCTTACGACCCCGATAGTACTTTTTATAAGGCAGCTATAGACTTCGAAGCTAACCCTAACCCTCCAGGAAGTAATAATAATACTTACTGGAAGGTAGATACTACTAATACTTTAGTTAAACTGGAGGTATAATATGTACGGTTACTGGAAAAACCCTAACAGAGGCTCCAGTAATAATAACCCGGGAGGAGGCGGGGCGGTGGCTATAGGGTTACCGCCCCTTCTTCGTCCTACTAATGGAGGGGCATTTACTGAAGGGTTATTTTTACAGCCTGGAGGTAGCGACTGGACTACCTTAAACTTATCTAACAACTTAATAGTAAAAAAGAAAACGCTAACAGGTACTTACGGCGGTATACAGATAGGTAGCAGATGGTACCCGGACCTATCAGGCGATTATTATATGTATTTACCTTCTAGCTTCTACGGATATATAACTAACGCCGTAGACCTTCCTGGAGGTACTGCGTATAAGACTGCGTTAGATACTTCTATGTTAGGTACTACCGCTATTACTAGCCAGGACGTTTACGCTATAGGTATAGATGCGTATAGAATAACGCAGCCCCCTGATAATTTTTATAATTTAGGTACTAACCCCGGAGAAGATGCACTTAACGCTGGAGATTTATTCTTAAGGGAAATATTCGACGCTACTAATATACCAGTATTTACTGGTAGCTTCCGTACTGGTGGAGGAAGTCCACAAGAGAACCTATATAAACAAAATAGGCACTATGCAGCTATAAGAGGAGGGGCCGGAGGTATGGACCTTTTAGACGCCGGACTTATGCCGCGCTATTTAATAAAAGGTAATAACTTCTATAATACTGCTACTTTAGGTAGTGGAGCTATGGATACGCAGTTTAGCTGCGGTAGTGCTGAAGGTGGTATACTTCGAAGCGGTTATACTACTTTACCGGCTACTCATAGGGTTATATGTGATTGGGGTACTTCAGGTACTTATAACAATATACTACCGTGGGGCGTAGACTTCTGCGGGTGCTTCCGTGTAACTTATAATTCTACTAACGGTAATATAATAGATACTTTAAGGCCACGTATAACGCCTTTTACTAGTAGAGCTAACGGTAATTTTAACTTCGATATAGTAAACGATGCCGTAATGGTAGGTAATACAGGTAATAACCTATATAACACTAGATACGGATACGATACAGACGATAACAGGACGCACGTAGCTATGCCTTTACCTTCTTTCCCACGTAATAGTAAAGTATATGGAGGAGTAGGTAACGGGGTATTAGACGCCCCTATTATTAACACTTACGTACAACCTGGAGAGGGCTGGAGCTTCCCTGCTTCTAACCCTGGAAGGTATTGCTTCTGTAAGATAGAATATTTAAATAATTATAGTAGATACTGCGCTAGAGAATTTACTTTTATAGTAATGTACCTTACTAACAACGTAATAACAATAACCACTTAAGGAGGGTAGAAAAATGGCAGTAAAAGAGTTTTATAACGGCCAGTTTATTATAACTAAAGATACAGCCTGGAACTTTACATTAGGTAACCGTAACGCAGGTAAGAGCTTCTTCTTTAAAATGTACTGTATTAAACGTTTTTTAGAGCATAAAGAGCTATTCTGCTTACTTCATCGTAAAGTAGACGACGTAAAACTTACTTCGCCGGGCTTCTTTTTCGACGTACTAGATATTAAATATAAAGATAAAAGTATGGTATTTAAACCAGCTACTAACGGGTTCGGCCGCTTCTATTTAGACGGCGAGCTATGCGGTTATAGTCTATGCATAAAGAACTATGTAAGCTATAAAAAGATGGCAGAACTCCAGGCAGTATGTACTATACTTTTCGATGAGTTCTTAAGCGAAGATGGCGACTACTTAAAGAACGAGGTAGATATGGTACGTAATATATACAGCACGATAGCAAGAGGAGGAGGGGAGCATATAAGAAGTAATGTGCGTATGTTTTTTATTAGTAATACGGTAAGTATGATTAACCCTTACTTCGATAGCTTCGAAGAAATAGGTAATACTTTTAAACGTAACCCGGCTACTAAAAAGCTTAAGGGTAGCGAGTTTACTCTTGAGATATATGCTAATATGGACGCTATGGAAGCTATAGCTAATACTGGCTTCGGTAAGAGTATAGCCGGTACTAAATACGGACTTTATGCTATGAATAATAGCTTTTACTGTGATAATAATAAGTTCGTAGAAGTCGTTAAAGGAGTTAAAGACTATATCTTTACTTTTGTTATAGGTGGTAAAGAATACGCCTTATATGATAGTTTAAGTAAAGGGTTAGCTTATATAAGTACTCAAGTAGACCCTACTAGAACTAAATACGTATTTGATAACGAAGACCACGATATAAATTATTTAATGTTTAGTAGGCACGAAAACACACTTAAAGGGCTTAAAAAGCTGTACGAAAAAGGCGCCGTACGCTTCGAGAGTTTAGACTGTAAAGTAGCCTTCTTAACACTAGTAAATATTAATTAAGGTATTGACATAAAGCGCCTATTATTATATAATACAATAGTAGAGATAAAGGAACAACGGCAAAAAACCGGACCGGAACGCTAACCCGGAAGGGACCCGGACGGCGGGAGTTAGCAGCTTCGTTTACCATCTTCTTCTATTGTTCTACCCTTTTCTTAAATAAAAATACCAGTATGCAGCGTATACCGCCGTACTGGTATTTTTTTATTTTATTATGAATTTTTTTTGTTCTAGTATGCAGCCGCCTTTTACTCTACGCTGTTTTAAGTTACCTACGAGTTCTTTACCCTTCTTAAACATATCTATATCAGTAATATTACTTTTAGCCTTTTTAGATAGTCCGGCGCATTTAATAACCCATTCGTTATTAATAAGTTCTGCGTAGGTTTTCTGCCTTATATATACGCCTCTGTTAGCTACGCCTTCTAACTTCCACGCCCCTAGCTTATAGTTATCTATATTTATACCTACGTTAGCGTAGTTAGGGTTAATAGTATGTAAGCTATCTGTATCCATATAAAGAACGTTACTACGGCCCCCTAACTTGTTAGCCTCGCGTAGTAAATCTCTTCTAGCGTAGGCAGTAGTAAAGGCTGCTACCGGTATGTATACCCCGTTACCCTTTTTTACTTTTGTATCTGTTTTAGTAAGTATACCTTCTTCGTTAAGTCCTAACCTCTGCTTACCAGATATTATACGCATACCAAAACGACCGTATAAGCTATTAAGCATAATTTTAGCTAATAAATACCTAAAGTTATCGTTATTAGCTTTAGCTTCCTGCTTAACGTTATACCAGTAATCTATATAACTACAGAATACCCCATAACTGCAGGCATACTTATAACCTTCCATAAAGTCTATATCTTCTATATCGTAGTTATCGTACATAGCCTCGAGGTCTATATTAGTAACGTATAGTTCTTTATCTATACACTCGGTTATAAAGTCCTGTCGGCTATTATAAAAGGACTTTTCACCTATGCACGGGAAGCAGTTAGGCTTAACCTTCATAGTAACATATATACGGGCCACATAA
>RHMF01006317.1_pt1 | contig 10376 bp, 8 predicted proteins | sample 5365151 | NCBI WGS metagenome assembly RHMF01 (sample SAMN10266501, study PRJNA497801) | feces metagenome | isolation source: feces | host: Bos taurus | place: China: Prairie of Fairy Mountain | collected 2017-08-14 | reverse complement strand
TTCAAATGGTGTTGGTCGAGTTGATGAAATGACACTTTCTGAACTTAAAGAATATGATTTTGGTTCATATTTCAGTGATGATTTTAAGGGGATTTCATTACCGACACTTCCTGAATTGCTTGATTTGACAAAGTCGATGAAATTAATAAATATTGAAATTAAGCCACCAAAGAAGGATTGTGACCTTGTTAAAAAGGTTGTTGAAACAATTCACGAGTATGGTATTGTTGAAAATTCAATCGTGTCCTGCTTTGACCCTGAATGTATAAGACTTGTAAAGGAAATCGACAGTAATATTAAAACAGGTCTTTTATATGAAAATGATGAGTTAGGTAATGAAATAATGACATTTGGAGTTGCAAAATATTGTAAACAGTTAAATGCAAACGCTGCTCATCCACACAGAAAACTTATTACTCAAAAAGAAGTTATGGAGCTGCATAATCTGGGAATAGCAGTAAATCCTTGGACAGTAAACAAAGAAGAGGAAATTATCAGATTTACAAAATGGGGATGTGATGCTCTTATTTCGGATGTTCCTGATTATTGCAGAAAAGTTTTGGAGGAAATGATATGAATAAAGCAAAATACAGTATAATTCCAAAACCACAGAAGTATGATGTCCTTGATGGCACATATACTGTTACTTCAGAAACTGAAATATTATGTTATCCTGAATTTTTAAAAGCAGGAAAATATCTTTCAAATTTTCTTAAGACGAAAAAAGATGCACACAATGGCTCAATCAAGCTTTTAAAGGATGAAAAGCTTCCCAAAGAGGGATATAAATTGAGAGTCACAACTGACGGAATTGAAATTTCTTCATCTGATGAAAATGGTGCTTTTTATGGTGCTGTAACCCTTAAATTAATGATTATGCAATCAAAAACATCAAGTGGTACTGCTGTTGTTAATTGCTCATACATATATGATTATCCTAAATATTCTTATCGTGGCGGGATGATGGATGAAGCTCGTCATTTTTATGGAGTTGAGTCTGTTAAAAAAACTCTTGACAATATGGCTCTGCTTAAGCTTAATAAATTTCATTGGCATTTAAGTGATGACCAAGGGTATAGAATTGAAAGTGAAGTTTTTCCATTACTTAATGAAATCAGTAGCAAAAGACAGTATGAGCTTCTTGGTGCTGCTGAAATATTAAGTAAGGCAGGTATTGAAAAGGGCGGAGACGAGTATTTTCATTACTACAAAAAAGATGAAATCCGTGAAATTGTTGAATATGCAAAAAATCTTTGTATCGACATAATTCCTGAAATTGATTTGCCGGGGCATACCGTTGCAATGCTTGCAGCATTTCCTGAGCTTTCTTGCTTAAAAGGAAATTATGAAGTATTTTGTGAAAACGGAATAACTAAAGATATTCTTTGTGCTGGTCAAGAACAAACATATGAATTTGTTGAGAAACTTTTAAATGAAGTCAGTGAACTTTTCCCATACAAGTATTTTCATATGGGTGGTGACGAAGCAATAAAAGGTCACACAATCTGGGAAAAAGAATGTCCTGTTTGTCAGGCAAAAATGAAAGAGCTTGGTATTAAAAAAGGTAAAGATTTACAGGTTTATTTCAACAATCGTGTCAATGAAATCCTTAAAAAACTCGGTAAGACAAGTGTTGAATGGAATGATGGCATTGGTGATAACACTGATTCAGACATAATTGGTCATTATTGGTTGTATCGCACTCCATCGTGGATTAAGAATGAAAACAATAAACGAAATTTTATTGTTTCTACTTGTCCTGCATTATATTTTGATTATACAAATTCAATGGTTCCGTTAAAAAAGGTTTATAAATTTGATGTTGTTAAGTCAGGCTTTATAAACGAGAAAAATGTTATGGGTATTGAGTTTGAATCCTGGTCAGAGTGGATAGATACTTACGATGTCTGGGAATTTTCAGTTTATCCTCGAATTTTTGCATTTGCAGAAAATGCCTGGACACAGGATAAGTATAAAAATTATAAAGATTTCTATAAACGACTTGATTTCTTCAAGATGTATATGAAATCAAAGAATATTAACTATTCAAGAATTGAGAAAAAATTGTGGTTTAAGGTTAAAAACAAAACTGTTTTCCACCTTGGAAATCGTGGTGCTGAATATAAGTACAACGAAAAGTTGAAGATGGCAGAATAAGGAGAAAAACACTATGGAAGTTATGAATTTATTGTCATTTTTTACAGGTATAGGCTTGTTTCTTTATGGTATAGATGCTATGGGACAGGGTCTTGAATATGCAGCTGGTTCAAAGATGAAGAAAATTCTTGGTGTCCTCACTAAAAACAGATTTTTAGCTGTTTTGATGGGTGCACTTGTTACTGCAGTTATTCAGAGTTCATCTGCAACTACTGTTATGGTTGTCGGTTTTGTTAATGCAGGACTTATGAACCTTGCACAGGCTATCGGCGTTATTATGGGAGCTAATATCGGTACAACCGTTACCAGTGTACTTATTGCAATGGATTTAGGGTTAATTGCACCTATTGCTTTAGTGCTTGGCGTTTTTGCAATGCTTTTTGTCAAGAAAGACATTATTAAACATATCGGACAGACAGTAGCAGGTTTCGGTATGCTCTTTGTCGGTATGGAATTAATGGCTTACGGTATGGCACCATTAGGTGAGTCAGAAGTTTTTACATACTTTATGACAAACTTCAGCAATCCTATAGTTGGTGTTCTTATCGGTCTTGTTCTTACTGCAATTATTCAGAGTTCATCTGCTAGTATCGGTATTTTACAGGCACTTGCAGTTCAGGGACTTGTTCCTATTGAATTTGCTGTATATATCCTTTTGGGACAGAATATCGGTACTTGTGTTACTGCACTTCTTTCATGTGCCGGTACAAAAACAAATTCAAAGAGAACAGCTGTAATGCATCTTATTTTTAATGTTATTGGTACAATTATTTTCTTGTTTATTACTGCATTCACACCTTATACAACACTTCTTGAAAGTATAAGCGATAATGTTTCAGTACAGATTTCAGCAGCACATATTATATTCAACGTTGTTAATACTATTATTCTTTTCCCATTTGCAAATGGTCTTATCAAGCTTTCTTGTCTTCTTGTCCGTGATAAAGAGCCTGAGGATTCTAAACTTGAATTCAAATTCTACGACGAAAAGCTTCTTGCTACTCCACCTGTTGCCGTTGAACAGATTGGTAAAGAGGTTGTGAGAATGGCAGAACTTGCAAGAGATAATTTTGACAGAGCTGCAAAGGCGCTTATTGCAAACGATACATCAAAAACTGAAAAAATTGAGTCTGTTGAAGAGGTTATTAACTTCTTGAATCACGGTATTACAAGACATCTTGTTAAAATTAATGCTCTTGATTTAGACTATTCAGATGCTAAATATATCGGTCGTCTTTTCCACGTTGTAAATGATATTGAGCGTATCGGTGACCACGCTGTAAACTTAAGTGAAGCAATGGTTGTTCGCAACAATGAAAAACTTGGAAGAGGCTGTTGCAGAGCTTGAAACAATGCGTAAGTGTGTTGTTGACCTTCTTAATGCTTCTATTGATTCATTTAAAAAGCAGGAGCTTACACTTGATGAAGCAAAGAATATTGAAACACTTGAAACTGTTTCCGATAATCTAAAAATCAAATATCAGGATGCACATCTTCGTCGTCTTAATGAGGAGCATTGCGAAACCCGTGCAGGTATGATGTTTGTTAACACTCTTATTGACTTTGAACGTGTTGGTGACCACGCTAAAAATATTGCCTTTGCTGTTAGTAAGAAACCTGATGAAAAAGTTGGCTTTGACGAGAATATTGTTAAATCTTTTTAATTGTTGATAAGAGGTGTGACAAATTGAAAAAAGCACATAGATTAATTTCGATTCTTTTAGTTGTTGCTTTATTGTTTTCCTTATCTTCTTGCCAAGCCACATTGAATAGTGACGAAATAGACAGTTTCAGTGTAATGAAAGATGCTGAAATTATCGGGGATTTAAAAGGCATAGTTGGAACAGAGGGAACTTTTATTGAGATCATATTTCCTGAAGAAACAACATTTGATACAGTGGTCATAAAAGAAAAGGATAATCAGGTTTTTAAATTTTCTATTTGGATTGAAGACGAAAACGGTGAGTTTGTTTCGATTTATCAACAGGACAGAATAGGTGGGTATCGCTACTGTGAAATTGGTGAACATACAGCAAAATCATTGAAAATAAGCATTGATTCAGCTAACGAAAGCCAATATCATTTAAAGAGCATTGATGTTTTAAATGTCAATAATAACAAAAACGATGATTTTCGTGTAACATCATATCTTGTATGTCAATGGTTTTACGGAAATAGAAATATTGAACCTGAAAAAATTAGTTTAATAACAGATATTATCCTTTTTGGCGTAGCTCGTTTTGATGAAAACGGTAAAGTTTATCTTCAGGACCTTGACATTAATGGTGAAATGGTAAATGGTGATAAAATATTTAAAGATATTATTGCCGATATAAGAAAAGCAAATCCTGATATAAAAATTCACTGTAATATATTAGGTCCTGATGGCACTGATTCTGATAATAAAGAAAAACTTCATAGTCAGGCCAAAACTTCATAGTCAGGCCTTTGTGAAAAACGATAGTGTTCTTATCGAAAACATTCTTAATCTTTTAGATACATATGATTTTGACGGACTGTTTTTTGATTACGAATATCCTTATAAGCTTAAAAGTATTAAAGATTATTCAGATTTTATCGTAAAACTTGATTCATATATGGATGATTATATTCTTGGAGCAGCATTTTCTCATTGGAGTTGTAATATTTCAAAGAAAGCTATAAAAGCCCTTGATAGGGTTGAAATAATGGCATACGATAATATGACGGAATATAACAGCCATGCTGAATTTTCAACTGTCGGTGGTGCTCTTGCCATTAAGGATTTTGAGAAAAGAGGGTATGACCTTTCAAAATGTGATTTAGGTTTACCATTCTATGGCAGAACACATGGCGGAGAAGAGGCTTGGCCATCATATGCACAGATAGCACCAGACTTGGATAATAATACTTTTAGAAATGTAATTCCTAAATCATATCTGACAGGGGATACAAGTGGAAATGTTGCAACAAGTTTTAATGGTGTTCAGATGATTAAGGATAAAACTGCGTTTGCAAACGATTATGGTCTTGGTGGAGTCATGGTATGGCATTATACTTGCGATGTACCATATGAAGATGATTTATCCTTATTCAAAGCAATTCAGACATCTTTAAATACACGAAACTAAAAAATAATGGAGGTTACTTTCGAAAGTACCTCCATTTTTCTTTATTTATTGTTTGTTATATATTCAAACAGTTTATTACAACCTAAACTTACATCATTAAATGTAGTTTTGAAATCTCTTGTGTACCAGGGGTCGGCAACATCTCTGTCAAGGTGTGCAAATGATAATAATTTATGTATTTTGTTATCCTTGTCATATCCGATAATTCGATTAATGTTTCTCATATTTGCACTGTCCATTCCGATTATGAAATCATATTTTTCATAGTCGGATTTTTTTAACTGCACAGCCTGTCTTTTAGTATATGGAATGTTCATTTCATCAAGAATCTTTTTTGTTCCCCAATGGGTGTCACTGCCGATTTCTTCTGTGCTTGTGGCACTTGAACAAATAAGAAAATCATCTTCCATATTATTTTGTTTTACAATGTGCTTCATCACAAATTCCGCCATAGTGCTTCGACAAATATTTCCGTGACAAACAAACATAATTTTAATCATAATATCACCAAAAGAATTTTACCATACACATTAACCCTTGTCAAAATATAAATTACAATTTGTCGTTAATATAGTGTGCAGATGTCGATAAACTCCGATTTGTTTTACATATTGAAATATAGTTTATATTCTGTTACAATATAATAAAAATAAATATTAAAGGAAAATTTGTTATGAAAACTTACAATCTAAACGGAAATTGGAATATGACCCGTGTTGCAACAGGGGATAAATACGAAGTGAATGTTCCGTCAGATAACTATACACAATTATTGGAACTTGATGTTATCCCTGACCCCTATTACAAGGATAACGAAAATAAAGTTGAATGGGTAGGTCGTGAGGATTGGACTTACGAAAGAGTTTTTTCACTTTCCGAAGATGACCTCAATAAAAGAAAAATTTTGCTCGTTTGTAGGGCACTTGATACTATTTGTGATATATACATAAATGATATTCTTATAGGTAAAGGTGAAAATGCACATCTTAAGTATGAATTTGACATAAAGAATGTGGTAAATGCAGGGGATAACATTATTAAAATTAATTTCTTTGCTCCAACTACATACGCTGAAAAAATGCAGAAGGAAAAACCAATTCCAAAGAATTGTAACGGTACTGACGGTGCAGCATATATCCGTAAGCCTCATTGTCATTTTGGTTGGGATTGGGGTCCGCATCTTCCGCTGTCAGGTATTACTGATGATATCTGGATAGAGTGCTTTGATAACAGAATTACTGATGTGGAAATCAAGCAGATTCATAAAGACGGAAAAGTTACAGTAAAGATTAATCCTGTTATTGATGGTGATGGTGAAGTTTCTGCAAAAATCATCTATCCTGATGGCACAGAATATGTAATCGAAAACAATGAAATCATAATCGAAAACCCAGAACTCTGGTGGACAAAAGAATTGTCAGAAAAAGAAAAGCAACCACTTTATACAATAGTTGCAACTCTCGGTGATTCAGTTGTTTCAAAGAAAATCGGTCTTCGTACAATCCGTCTTGACCGTTCAAAGGATAAGTATGGCAGCAATTTTTGTTTCTATCTTAACGGTGTGCCTATTTTCGGAAAAGGTGCTGACTGGATTCTCCCTGATTCACTTATGGGTAGGGTGACAAATGAAACCTATGATTATTACATAGATTCAGCTTTACAGGCAAACTTTAATATGCTTCGTATATGGGGTGGTGCTTATTATCTCCCTGACTATTTCTATGAACAATGCGACGAAAAAGGTCTGCTTTTATGGCAGGATTTTATGTTTGCATGTCTCATGTATCCATTTTATGAAGAGGCTTTTCTTGATAATGTTCTGAAAGAAATAAGATATCAGGTAAATCGTATTAAATCTCATCCATGTCTTTGCCTTTGGGGTGGTAACAACGAGGTTGAAACAATGTTCGCATATATGCCTGAAACAATGAAAATTGTTCAGTGGTATAAAAAATTCTTCTATGAAATTCTTAGTGATTTAGTAGCAGAGCTTGACCCCGATACACCATACATTCCTACATCACCAATAGGTGAGGGCTTCCGTAAGGGTGTCACAGGTGATGACCACGGAGATACTCATATGTGGACAGTATGGCACGGACAGAAACCACTTAATTATTACAGAACAAGACCTACTCGTTTCTGCAGTGAATTTGGTCTTGAGTCGTTACCGTCAATGGACGCTGTTCGTCAGTTTGCAGAAGAGAGTGATTATTTCATTACAAGTGATATTTTCAATTCTCATCAGAAGTGCAGAAACGGCAACAGAAAAATGCTCTATTACTTACTTGAAAAGTATTACGAGCCTCAGAAGTTTGAAGATTTAATCTATATGACAAATCTTATTCAAAAAGAATGTATTCAGGATGCCACTGAGCATTGGCGTCGTCACCGTGAGCGTTGTAACGGCTCTCTTTTCTGGCAATATAACGACTGTTGGCAGGCTCCGTCATGGTCAAGTGTTGACTATACAGGTAAATGGAAAGCCCTTCAATATGCTGCTCGTCATTTCTTTGAGCCACTATGTGTGTCAATTGAAGAAACAGACAAGGATTATAAAGTGTATGTGATTAATGATACATTGAATGAGCATAATGTTAAGGTAAGTATTTCTATTTTAACTCTTGATGGAAAAGTTTTATTTGAAAATGCAAATACATCTGATTTGGTTGTTAAGGTTGGAGCAAATTCAAAGGTTATGTTTGAAAGAGGAAACATAACAGGTGATAAGAAGAATATATTCTTATCTGTTAAACTCTATGAAAACGGAAAAGTTATTTCAGAAAGAACAAAAATCTTTGTGCCTGACAGAGATTTAAAGCTTACATCCAATACAATTAAAAAATCAGTTTCTTATGAAAATGGTGAGCTTATAATTAAACTGAAATCACCTGTATTCTGTAGAAGTGTAATGTTAGATATTCCTGATTTTAAAGCTCCATTTTCCGATAATTATTTTGACTTACTCCCAAATGAAGAAAAGGTTGTAACTGTTAAAGCAGACAAAGAATATGAGGTTACTGTAAAATCTCTTGCAGATATTCCTGTAAAGAGTTCAAAGCTTAAAACTGCACTTTACAGAGCAAAATTCTTTATAGAACCGGAAAATCTTGCAAATTGGTTCTATTATTCAACAAATTAACATTCTTGACACTTCTTTATAATTCAGTTAAAATATATAAGTTATCAGAAAGGATTGATATTTATGAAAAAAGTTATAGCAGTTTTACTTGCTTTGGTAATAGCCTTATTTGCACTTTCTGCTTGTAATAAAGATGATGTCGCACCAAATGAGGATTATGGTGATTATAAGCCTGTTGAAAAATTTGATGGCGATAAATTAAAGGAAACCTGGACTACAGGTGAGATTACATTTGGAAATAAGAATAAAATCAAGCTTCCATGTACAATCGATGAGTTCTTACAGGCTTCTGGCATGAAAATAGCTAATGAACAAGCTTTTGCCAATAAACTGTATAAACCTGGTGAATCATTTTCAATTCCTTTGTCAGGACAGGATACTCAGTTAAAGATTGATTGTGAAAATCTTGGTACAACCGAATGTGGTTATAAAGATACAACTGTTGTAGGTTTTAATTATTTTAATTCTGCAAACGGTAACAGAGCAATCACTGTTGCAGCAGGTCTTACAGTTGGTGTTTCCCGTGAAGATGTTGAAGAGGCACTCGGTATTCCTGAAGGAAAAACAAGTGAAGACAGATTATATACATACACTGTTAAGGTTGAAGAAAAAGATGCAATCAGAATGAGCGTGTCATTCAACTCAAGTGATATTGTAAATTCAATTTCATACGATTTAATCAAATAAAAAAATACAGGGTTGATAATTCAGCCCTGTATTTTTTATTCACCTATACAAAAATCATCTTGTACAGCTTTTATGTTTACTTGTTTTATTTCGCCCACATTACCGTTACTGATTTTAACAGGCGTGTAGTTGGATGTGTATCCGAAATACTCATTGTTTTTTTGTTTTTCTTCTACGAGAACTGAAAGAGTCTTTCCAATCTGATTTTCTAAAAAGTCAGTTCTGATTTTATCAGCAACCCTTGAAAGCTCAGCAACACGTTGTGATTTGACACTCTTTTCAACCTGACAATCCATTTTATCAGCAACAGTACCACTTCTTCGTGAATATGGGAAAATATGTATTTTCTCAAAACCGATCTTTTCAGCAAATTCCTTTGTTATATTAAAATCTTCCTCATTTTCATAGGGGAATCCAACCATAATATCGGTTGTCAGGGTGCAGTCTTTGAAAGTGTTTCTTAATTTTTCACAAAGTGAATAGTATTCATCACTTGTGTAGTGACGATTCATTTTCTTTAAAATCTTGTCGCAACCGCTCTGAAGTGAAATATGGAATTGAGGACACAATTTCTCACATTCTGAAAGCTTATCAATTAAATCGTCAGTAATATGGTCAGGTTCAAGTGAGCCTAAACGGATTCTTTCAACATTTTCATTTTCAGCAACTGCAAAAACTGCGTCAGCAAGATTTAAGTCGCTGCCTTTACCATAAGCGGAAAGATTGATGCCAACAAGTACAATTTCACGAAAACCGCTTTCAGTTAGTGCACGAACTTCCTTTTTAATATCTTCAATTGGCTTCCAACGGACTCTGCCTCTCGCTTTTGGAATAATACAGTATGAACAGAATCTGTCACAACCGTCTTCAATTTTAAGAATAGCTCGTGTTCTTTCATCAAAACTGCTGATTCCTGAAGAAATAAGTGGTTCACCACTCTCGTGTTGCTCTGAATAAAATATTCTGCAACCACTTTCAAAATACTCATTAAGAGATTTGACAAGTAGCTTGTTGTTTTTGTTACCAAGTACAATATCTGCTTCAATAAGCTCTTCTGCCATTTCCGGAAAGGATTGTGGCATACATCCTGTGAGCACAACTGTGCTTTCGGGATATTTCTTTTTATAATGACGGACACATTGTCTTGTTTTTCTGTCACTTTCACTTGTTACGGTGCAGGAATTCACTACGAAAATATCAGCGACACCTTCGTCTTCAGTAATTTCATATCCGTTTTTATTTAATTGTTCACGCATTTCCTGAGTTTCATATTGATTTAC
>RHMF01005111.1_pt1 | contig 10377 bp, 7 predicted proteins | sample 5365151 | NCBI WGS metagenome assembly RHMF01 (sample SAMN10266501, study PRJNA497801) | feces metagenome | isolation source: feces | host: Bos taurus | place: China: Prairie of Fairy Mountain | collected 2017-08-14 | reverse complement strand
AAAAAAGAGGTGCTGAAGTACCAGCACCTCTACATATTGCTATTCTATCTCGATTAGCGAACAAATTCCTTTGTTATCTTATCGCCCACCTTCTTAATGTAAAGGCCACGTGCAGGAGCATCGATTTGCTTACCAGTAATATCAAAGTATACGGGAGCAACATCAGCGTCTACGGCATCAATACCAGTGCCACCCTCAACAACCGAAACAGCCATAGTGTTTACATACTTACCACTGCTACAACCTATAAGGAAACCTGTCACTGTAATTTCCTTTTCGTGCCAATCTGCATTCACCAGGCCCTCGACAGGATATGAGATACTACCAATTGCAGTCTCAGAACCCTCGATAGCCACATTATAATAATAACCTGAAATGGTGAGTACACCTGTATACTGCACATACTTAATGGCGGGAGCAGCGAGATAAGCGTCCATAGCTGCAGCATCTAGCACCTCAGGTTCTGGCTGGGCATATTCGGCAGTACCAGTCTTCTCAAATGTGGAAGCATTGCCAAACTGGAGCAAGCCACCATACATAGAGGTTGCACCACTAACGGTTACAACATCGCCAGCTGCAAGACCGCTATCTTTACCTACATAAGTAAGGATGTAACCTGTGCCATCACCAATGAGGAAGCCGCGTGCATAGGTGCCTACTACGGTACCTGAAGTGGTAGCTGCGTTCTGAGCTCCAGCAGCTATAATCTCGGCGATAGTACCTGATACAGGCTTCTCTTCTTCACCACCCTCTTCGTTGCCATCGGTAAGGCCACCATCTTCGGTGGTCAGCGCAACGTCATCAACGAGGACAGAAGCACCCTTTCCATTCTTGGAGTTCATCACAACAAGAGCGATTTCGGTGGTAGCGTTCAATGTAAATTCACATGAAGCCTCTGTCCATTCAGAAGAAACAGAAGCAGCTTCAGTAATATAAATATAATCTGTACTAGTGTTAGCAATAGCACCATCAGTAAGCTTAATGTATCCCAAACGGAACATACCAGCAGCATCGCCTGTCTGTTTTACATTCACACTATATTTATAGGTGCCGGCCTTCAAAGTATAGGACTGAGATGCAAGGCGCTTGTTGCCACCTGCGCCAACAACCTCAATAGCATAACTACCGCTCTTTGCATCACTGGACTTGCTGATGGTAGCATTGTGTCCAACGCCAGTCCAATTGGCAGGTTTATCTTCCTCCCACTTCTCAAAGCTTGCATTCTCAATGAGGTTACCTTCAGTGACTACAACATCGTCACCTTCATTTCCACCCTCATTGCCACCTTCTTCTTCAGCAGCAACCACGTTTACACCCATGGTGTTAACATACTTGCCACCACTGAAACCGATTGAATAACCGGTAACAACAACTTTCTTGCCATTGAGTGAAGCATCTACCAATCCTTCAGGAACATAAGCAATGCTACCTACAGCAGTCGATGCACCGTCTACGGCCACATTGTAATAGTAGCCTGAGATATTCAGCATACCAGTGTACTGCACGTACTTGATGTAGGGAGCATCCAAATAGGCATCCAAGGCAGCACCATCAAGCACCTCAGGCTCAGGTTGAGCAAATTCAGTTGTTCCAGTCTTCTCAAAGGTTGCAGTATTGCCAAACTGAAGCAGGCCACCATACATAGAGGTTGCGCCACTAACGGTTACCACATCACCGATAGCCAAGCCACTATCCGAACCAAGATAGGTGAGGATATACCCTGTGCCATCACTGATAAGGAAACCACGTGCATAGGTAGCAACAACAGTACCCGATGTAGATGCATTGTCCTGTGCACCTGCAGCCACCACTTCAGCCACAGTGCTTGCCATCATGTTAATGCTGGCAACAAGCATCATACAGGTTACAAACATTTTCTTCATTGAAGTAAATACATTCATAAGCTTTTGTTTTTTAGTGATTAATATAGTTCTGATTCTTCTCGTTTCATTTTAGAGTGTAAAGTTAGCGCTTAATTTTGACTTTTCCCATTTTTCCGCACAATAATTCGCCCCCGGGCCTTACAGCAAGCAATCTGGAAGAGACAGAATACAGACTAAAACTAAAAAAGACGAGCAACTCTCGCTGCTCGTCTTCTCTGCGGAAAGGGAGGGATTCGAACCCCCGGTGCCTCTCAGCACGGCGGTTTTCAAGACCGCTGTAATCGACCACTCTACCACCTTTCCAGTGCTTCTTCAAGAGGTCTCTTGCTCAAAAGCGATGCAAAGGTAGATAGTTTTTTTGAAACACGCAAATGGTTTGACGTTTTTTTTGTCATAAAAGGCAAAAATACTAACTTTGCACCCAATAAGACGCGTTTTATTATTGGAAGAACGAGATTTTCATCGAGGAATCCATATGCGCCACCTTATATAGATAATGAGTAGTATGATTTATCCGAGCAATTTCGAGCAGAAGATCGGTTTCGACCAGATACGGCACATACTGAGAGAGCGATGCCTGAGCACCTTGGGAAAGGACAAGGTGGAAGAGATGCAATTCTCGCACATCTTCGGTGAAGTATGCCGTAAGTTGGACGAGGTAGAGGAATTTGTACACATTATCCAAGAGGAGGATGCGTTCCCCAATCAATATTTCTTCGACGTACGCCCGGCACTGCATCGGGCCAGCATCGTGGGTATGTATATGGACGAGGGCGAACTTTTTGACCTTCGCCGCTCGCTCGACACGATAAATCAGATTGTACGTTTCTTCTACAGAAACGAAGAGGAGGAGCCAAGCAACTACCCTAATCTGGAGGCTCTGGCTACAGAAGTGCAGTCCTTCCCTACCCTCACCCGCCGCATCGACGGCATCATCAACAAGTTCGGAAAGATTAAAGACAATGCATCACCCGCACTGGCCAATATACGTCGCGAACTGGCAGCTACCACAGGCAGCATATCGCGTACGCTGAACTCTATACTGCGCTCGGCACAGGCCGAAGGCATCGTGGACAAAGATGTGAACCCTACCGTGCGCGATGGACGATTGGTAATCCCCGTAGTGCCGGCACTGAAACGCCGCATCAAAGGTATCGTACACGATGAGTCGGCCACCGGAAAGACAGTATTCATTGAGCCTGCCGAAGTGGTGGAAGCCAACAACCGCATACGCGAGTTGGAGGGCGAGGAGCGCCGCGAGGTGATACGCATCCTTACGGAGTTTACCGAGGAGGTGCGCCCGCAGATTCCCGAGATTCTGGAGTCATATACCTTCCTTGCCGAGATTGACTTTATCCGTGCCAAGGCGCTCACTGCCATTGCCATGGATGCCATCAAGCCTCAGATGCACAACTACCCCTATATCGACTGGGTAGAGGCCGAGCATCCCTTGCTACGCATCACGCTGGCCAAGCACAACAAGAAGGTAGTTCCCCTAGACATAAAACTGAGCCGCGAACAGCGCATACTCATCATATCGGGTCCGAATGCCGGTGGTAAATCGGTGTGTCTGAAGACCGTGGGACTGCTGCAATACATGCTGCAGTGCGGTATACCCATTCCCTTGAAGAGGGCGAGCGTAGCAGGTATATTCAATAGCATATTCATTGATATCGGCGATGAGCAAAGCATCGAGGACGACCTCAGCACCTACAGCAGCCACTTGCTGAACATGAAGAATATGATGCGCGAGGCGGGTGGGCGCAGCCTCATCCTCATCGATGAGTTTGGTAGCGGCACCGAGCCTCTCATCGGAGGCGCCATTGCCGAGGCGGTATTGCGCCGCTTCAACGACAAGCATGCCTACGGTGTCATCACCACCCACTATTCAAACCTGAAGCAGTTTGCCGACAGCCACAAAGGCGTAGTCAACGGCGCCATGCTCTACGATCGCCACCTGATGCAGGCACTCTACCAGCTGCAGATAGGCAATCCGGGCAGTTCGTTTGCTGTGGAGATAGCCCGCAAGATAGGTCTCCCCGAAGAGGTCATCGCCGATGCCTCGGAGATTGTAGGCAGCGAGTACATACAATCTGACAAGTACCTACAAGATATCGTGCGCGACAAACGCTACTGGGAGACCAAGCGACAAAACATACGAAGGAGAAGCAGCTCGAGACACTCATAGCCCAATACGAGAGCGAGATGGAAGAGTTGAAGAAGTCGCGCAAGAGCGTCATCCGCGAAGCCAAGGAGGAAATGCAACAGCTGCTGCAGGAGTCGAACGCTCGCATCGAAAACACCATACGCACCATCAAGGAGGCACAAGCCGAGAAGGAGCAAACCCGCCAAGCACGCCAAGAGTTGGCCGAGTGGCGCGACACCGTGACCGACAATACGGCCGACGAATACGAAGCACGCATCCAACGCAAGATGGAGCAGTTGCGTGCGCGACAGGAGCGTAAAAAATTGAAGAAGGAGAGGAAAACGGATCCCCCCAAGGGGGAGGAGCCTCAGACCTCACGCATCCAGTCATCCCCCCTTGGGGGGAGCGAGGGGGGCCGGTCTCTTTCTGTCGGTTCATTGGTTAAAATCAAAGGCCAGCAGACCATAGGTACTATTGAGCAAATCAATGGAAAGAATGCAACGATAACCTTTGGTATGATGCGCACCGTGACCAAGCTTTCCAAGCTGGAGCCTGCTACACAGGAGGCTGCACGCCAGCAGGAAGCCGAGCGCCCACGCGCCTACACCTATCTGAGCAAGGAGACGCAGGAGGACATCTCACAACGCCGCCTGCAGTTCAAGCAGGATATTGACGTGCGCGGCATGCGTGGTGAGGAGGCGCTACAAGCCGTTACTTATTATATAGACGATGCCGTACTACTCAGTATGCCTCGTGTACGCATACTACATGGAACGGGCAACGGTATCCTGCGCACCCTCATACGCCAGTACCTGCAAGCCAATCCTGCCGTAGCTAGCTGTCGCGACGAACACGTACAGTTTGGCGGAGCGGGCATCACGGTTGTAGAGTTGCATTAGTTAAAGGTTGAGAGTAAAATATTAAATAATAAAAAGCAAATTATAATACCGTAATAATATGATGAACATCACATTTGTCGACATTCTTGAGTTCGTAGGCACCTTTGCCTTTGCCATCAGTGGCATACGCCTGGCTTCGGCCAAGCAGTTCGACCTCTTCGGAGCCTATGTCGTAGGCCTTGTGACCGCCATAGGCGGCGGTACTATCCGTGACCTGCTGCTCGATGTCACCCCCTTCTGGATGAGCAACACTATTTATCTTACCATTACAGCACTCGCCCTACTATGGGTAATGGTGTTCAGTAAGTACCTGGTGCATATGAACAACACCTTCTTTTTCTTCGACGCCATCGGCCTTGCCCTATTCGCTGTCGTAGGTATACAGAAGACGCTCGATGCGGGTTTCCCACTTTGGGTAGCTACCATCATGGGTACGATGACTGGTGCTGCGGGCGGTGTGCTGCGCGACGTGTTCATCAACGAGATACCGCTTATCTTCCGAAAGGACATCTATGCCATGGCCTGCGTGATGGGAGGCTTGGCCTATTGGGTGTGCGGCTGGGTAGGAGCAGACTCCATCGTGACACAAATCATCTGTGGCGTAAGTGTATTCCTCACCCGTGTGCTTGCCGTGAAGTACCACATCAGCCTGCCTATACTCAAGGGAGAAGATGACGAGGACTAAATAATCGCTTTTGTTTTTATACAAAGCAAGGGAGAAGGTGTGGCCTTCTCCCTTGTCTATTTTTATTGCGAGCGGTTAGAATCTTAATCCTACTGTCACCATACCTTTCAGTAGATTACGGCTAAGTGAGGTTGCCTCCAATTCGGGATCATCGAAGGGGAAGAAGTCGGCTTTCTGATGACTATAAAGCAACGCAGCATCAGCATAAAAAGTATCTCCACGATAACCTACGCCACAAGTAAAGTTATTGGTAGAACGAAGATTCTTGTAGGCAGTATTAGTCTGCACCGAGTTCACAGGAATCATCTTCCAAGCCTCTGCCTTATAACCGCTGGACAAGTAATTGTAGCCCAATCGGGTATAGAACGAACCTGCAAACATCTTCTCGGCACCGAAACGCAGGATATGCTGACCAGTAAAATTCTCAGCCGTATGATCATTCATCAGCGTATTCTCATTGCCATCTTCATAATAAAGCTTGGCTGCTCCATAGTTTGAGTATTCGTACTCGGCGCCCAAAGCGAGCGATGTACCAATAGTACCACCCACACTAACATTGACCTTGGCTGGAGCAATCATCGTATAGTCCGTGTAGCAGTCGCCACCATAGGCATCCTCATCGAAAGTATCCATTTCGAAAGATTCGGTCCATTCATCACCTGTAACATTATCATAAAAAGGTATGGTAGAATTGACAATGGCCGAATTGTAGTCTCGCAGGCGATATACAGTCGGCGTAGTTGCCGATACGCCTATACGGAATGATGATTCCTCGAAGGGACGTAAAATGGCACCGAATTTGAAGTCGTAGCCCGAACCCGTGGTACGATAGAAATTTCGCAAAGTATAGTCGCCACCCTCAAAGTATTCGGTATAAGTAGACTCCAAACTGCGGTCTACATCATAGGCCGTCAAGGTGATACCCAAATAAACCGCATCAACAAAGTTGAACGAGAGGTTAAAGTCGTAGGCGTTAATAGCCCCTGACAACACTTCACTATAGCTATTGGTATCAGACCCATAGTAGTTTCCACCATCCAAAGCGGTAGCATCAATCAACCGACCATCGGCACCCATGAGAGTGAGCCAACCGATTCTTGGGTCATCATAATAATTCTTCTGATAAAATCCGTTAGGATTATCATAATCAAAGTCGTCAGTAAACACATTGTCGACATTTTCATAAGCCTGCCAAGCCATCTGGCCAGTCTGCGAAAAGCCGTTGAGATTCGATGCCATACCCATCTTGCCACCAAAACGTTTTACATTACGGTAGTTAAATCCAAAGTTTGCAAAGCGAAGGATATTCTCGTTGCTCACCTTATTGGCAACCACAAAGCCTACATTGTCTACCGTACCATACGAGTCGAACGAACGATTGCGGGCGTTGTTTGACTGTGTGCGCTGAGTTACCCAGTCGCCACTGAACGACATGCCAAGATCCCAACTGCGATAAAGACCGATACCAGCGGGGTTGGTACCCATGACACTGAGGTCGGCACCAAGTGCACTCATAGCGCCACCCATACCCACAAAACGGGCGGTGCCACCTAGGTCTGTATCGAGCAGTGCGGCTGCTTCGTATGATGTCTGTGCTTGCATAACCGAAAACGATGAAAGCATCGTTGCTGCAAGGATAAATAGTCTGTTACGTTTCATAGTGATATTGATTTATGATTCTTGAGTTTTCTTACTTATTTTCTCGGATGTTCCAGAGTGCCTAGAGGACTCAGAGACTTAAAGTGCTCAGTAATTGATGACAGTTTTACACTATCGGCGACTGCCTCCGCCACCACCGCCACGTGAACCGCCACTGCTACTACTGCTACCACCGCCACGTGAGCCGCCACCACCATAAGAGCTACCGCCACCATAAGAGCTACCGCCACCGCTATACGAACTGCTGCTACGTGAACTGCTGTATGAGCTACCGCTACTATACGAGCTACTACTACGTGAGCTGCCCGACGAATAGCTAGCCGAACTGCCGGAACGGCTACTGCTCGAAGAAGAACTACGACTTATCGATGACGAAGAACTACGAGTACTGCTAGGACGATTGTATGAAGACCCTGAGCTGCTGCGCGAACTACTCTGACGAGTATATGAGCTACGCGAACTGCTGCCTGTAGCGGCACCGCGACTGACGGATGAAGATGTGCTTCCACCTCTACGCATCACCTCGTCATTGTCACTACGACTGGACGAAGAGCGAACAGCGCCTGACGAACGACTCGAAGATGAGCCTGTACGCCCCGTCACCACACGCACCGAGGAACTGCGAGAAGAGCCCTCACCCGTGCGACCGACACTTGTGCCACGGCGTGTAGTTGTGGTCGTTGCACTACGGCTTACCGCATTGTTGTCCTGTGAGCCACGACGCGTAGAAGCTATCGTCGCATGACGATCATTTTCACGAGGCTGTGGCTTACCGGGAGCCACTCCACCCCATCCGGGTTTGCCAGTACCGAAACCAGGATAGAATCCGTGATGACCGTGATGCCAGCCAGGGTGATAATCATAGAAATAAGGATTATACCAAGGGTCGTACCATACATGGCCATAGAATCCCCAACCATCCCAATACGGACCCATACCCCAATGAGGCCCCCAGTGATGGCTATAGTGGAACCCCCAATGGTGATCCCAATGACTCCAGCGATTCCAGCCAAAAGGATAACCCATCATATAATCCCAATAATACCAGTTACTGGAGGTGGGAAATACGTAGGCATACATGCCATCATCGTAGATATTCCAATCCCAACTAGGCCATAAAGCACCGCCATACACCACATCCCAATAGAGAGGACTACTCACAGGAATGGCATAGCGCGGATTACGGAAGCGGATAATGCGCATTGCATACTCGTAGTCAGAATCGCTACCTTCAAATCCGTTGACCCATCCTTCACCTTCATCGAAGCGAGTAAGTCGCAGGGTATCGGTGTTCATCCACATCGTGTCGCCCTCCTCTGTGATGAGCACAAAGCCCTCATCCTTCATGGCGAACTCCGATACGGCATCCCCCTGTTCGGTCAAGTATGAACCACGGCGGTTATAAGTATCTGCATCCATCGGAAGACCTTTTGCAGAGAAGGTCGTCACCGACAAGGTCTTGACACTATCCTCTGCCAGAGGAGAAGCTATCTCAACCTCACTACTGGATGAGAGAGAAGTCTCCTGGTCCATCTTCACGCCCTGAGTTTCAGTCTTTGCCTTTTTTTTCTTGGGAACGAAGTACAAGTCATCGTGCTGTGCCGATACCGAACCGATGATTCCCACTAACATCAATGCTGTCAATATTCCTTTTTTCATACCTATATATAATATATAATTATTTTCGGTGCAAAGATAACAAGTATTTTCAACCCAAATAGGGGAAAATCCCTATCAATTATGGGGGAAATCCCTAAAAATGCGTAATTTTGCAAGGAATTCTAAACGCTAAACACCAAACAAGCATGCAATACATCGAAGTTACCTTTTCCGTAAATCCAGTCAGCGAAACCGCCAATGATATTATCGCAGCCCTTGCTGCAGAGCTAGGTTTCGAGAGTTTCGTAGAGTCACCCGAAGGCACCATCGGCTACATCCCCGCCCCACTCTACAATGAGGAGGCCCTGCATGAAGCACTGACCGACTTCCCCATGAATGACACTACCATCACCTTCACTGCACAGGAGATGGAGGACAAGGACTGGAATGAGGAGTGGGAGAAGAACTTCTTTGAGCCTATTGTCGTAGACAATCGCTGCGTCATCCACAGTACCTTCCACAAGGACTACCCGAAGGCGACCTACGATATCATCATCAATCCGCAGATGGCTTTCGGCACAGGACATCACCAGACCACACGCCTCATCATCAGCTATCTGCTCGACATCGATTTGCAAGGAAAAACTGTACTCGATATGGGTTGTGGCACCTCCATCCTAGCCATTCTGGCCTCTATGCGCGGAGCCTCATCACTCACCGCCATCGATATCGACGAGTGGTGCGTAAACAACTCCATTGACAACTTTGCTCTCAACCACATTGACAACATCAAGGTATTCCAGGGTGATGCTTCATCGCTCGCCGCCGAAGGTCCCTTCGATGTCATCATCGCCAACATCAACCGCAACATTCTCCTTGCCGACATGCAATACTATGTAGCACGCATGAACGAAGGAGCCGAGATCTACTTCAGCGGCTTCTACGAGAGCGACCTCCCCATGATACAGGCCGAAGCCGAGCGCCTCGGATTACGCTACCTCAGCCACCGTGTAGAGAAGGACTGGACAGCAGCACAGTTTGTAAAGGAATAACACGTGATTACTTCAAGGTATATCGCAGGAGGTCATTCCACGAGCCATTGAAGACATTCAAATCAACATTCTCCTCTATGCCCGGTACAGTACCATAGTCGGTATGTTGCCAAAACTGCCACGGCCCATCATAGCTGAGTGCATCCACGTAGTAGTGGGCTATCCACAAGGGATAGGATGACAACTCGGGTGTGTCAAGATAATGCAGTCTATATTTATAGGAGGTGTAGATGATGGGCTTCACACCGTAGTGCTGCTCCAGGCGATTGAGGAACTTGACGAGGTCGGCTTGCAGCTGCGCCTTGCTGCGTGGTTTGCGTTCAATATCAAGTACGGGAGCCAAGTCACCCGTTTCGAGTTTCACCTGTGAGATAAAGAAATCGGCCTGACGGATAGGGTCGGTATTGGGGTTATAGAAATGGTATGCTCCGCGCACGAGCCCCACCTCGCGGGC
>RHMF01002127.1_pt1 | contig 10380 bp, 7 predicted proteins | sample 5365151 | NCBI WGS metagenome assembly RHMF01 (sample SAMN10266501, study PRJNA497801) | feces metagenome | isolation source: feces | host: Bos taurus | place: China: Prairie of Fairy Mountain | collected 2017-08-14 | reverse complement strand
CTTCTTTTGAACTTTGGCTAATTTTTTGAAAGTATTTTCTCCAATCATTACCTAAGTTAAGGTTATTATGCAGATAGATAATGTTTGTGTTGAGTTCATCAGGAGAAATATTTGTAGCTTTTACTTTATATAGTTTTCCTGCTTTATCAGTTTCATAAGAAAGCAAAGAACCAAATTTTCCTTTAATTTTATAGATACAATTGGGGATAGGGTTACTTTTTATGAGTGAATTGTCTGCAAGTAAATTAGTTGCTAATTCGCAAACCTTAAATATCTACTTAATTATCAATTTATTGTCCACATACATTGCGGTTATCATACAATTTTATCACATACAATTTGCATACAAAATCAGAGATTTCGAGAAAATAGTAATGCTAAAATACCACGACAAAATATTCTGTCGTAGTAGGCAATTATTTCTATTTTCTTTCACTTCCGACACCACAAAGGTATAAAAATAATGCTGACGAAAAGAGAAGTTGCGATAATTTCTTTTTTCGCCAGCATATTTTATACTGTCAATGCACAAATAAGTTTAGTCCGTTTTGGGCATATAGCCAATGGACTAAACTAAACCGCCCTAGACTTTTCGGAATTCGGAGGGGTTGATGCCTACAATATTTTTGAAGTATTTGCTGAAAAATGATGTGCTGGGAAAATTCAGTTGATAAGCAATCTCGGTAATACTCATCTCCGAGTAGAGCAGAAGATTCTTCGCCTCATATATTACACGGTCATTTATCCAATCAACCGTTGTTCGTCCGCTAACCTGTCGGATGAGCGAGGTGAAGTATTTGGTTGAGAGGTGCATCTGTTCTGCATACCAATTGACATTCCGATGTTGTTTATACTCGGTTGCAAGCAGTGCAAAAAATCGCTTGAAGCATTCATATTTACGATTATTCACTCTTGCGTATTCGCTTCGTTCTATTCGTGAAGAGATTATTCGACACACCTTATATACAAATGCTCGGATACCTGAGGCTATAATCTCTTTCGTGAATATATCTTCTTCGTTGGTATTGGCAAAACTCTCTAACTCTGAGAGTGTATGTTGAAGGTCCGACAATTCGCTGGAGGTCAATTCCAAAATCGGGTTATTCAATATATAAAGCACAATACGAATCAGCGAATTATCCACATTTATATTCAAACCATCTAAAAACTCTTTCTTGAAAAACATCGCATTTGCATCAATCAAGGATTGCGAGTTAATCTGCACTACAATATCGGGAATACCTACGATAAGCGAATTTTTCTTTAACACATAGTGTTTCTGATTATAAGTAATATCTACCTCGCCATCTTTACAAAGAACAAAGAAGGTAGTTGCCATACGGACTGACGATATGAACAGCTCCATAATTTGCCCATCAATAACTCCTTGATGCGAGGCAAAGAGGTATCCATCTTTGTAAATTGCATTTATAGATTCGGGCAAACGATTCTGCAACTCATCTATTGTCACCCGCTGGATTCTACGGCTCATATCGTATCTATTTTTCTGCAAAGATAACTAAAAGAACATAATTAAGGTTATAATTCACTATTTATATTACGAATCGGAAAATTAAAACGGTGAATACGCAACAACAATAAGGAGAGAACATCCGAACTTTGTACATTAAATTTATGTATTATGTATAAGAGTTTAATTATCGGACTTATTGTCCTTTTGACTGTCGGTTGCAAAAGCAAGAATGAGAAAAGTATTGACGCTCCAATCAAGGTGGAGACACTTCTCGTTGGAGAAATTGGAGACTCAAATCAATCTACTTATGTAGGAGTACTGGAGGAAAAGTTGTCATCATCACTGAGTTTTCCCGTGTCGGGTGTTGTATTGAAAACCTTTGTTAACGAAGGTGAACGAGTTGCAAAAGGAGATATATTGGCAACTCTTGATGACAACTCAATGAAACAAATGTATGCCACGGCAGAAGCCACTCTGCACCAAGCACAGGATGCGTACAAACGTATGAAGTTGCTTTATGAGGCCGAGAGTTTACCTGAAATCAAATGGATTGAGATTCAAACTCAACTTCAGCAGGCCGAATCTTCGTTTGAAATTGTTAAACGAAATCTGGAAGATTGCACTTTAAAAGCCCCATTCTCAGGTGTTATTGGGAAGAAATTGGTTACAACGGGTGAAAATGTATTACCAGGCGCACCCGTTATGATACTTTTGGATGTTAGCCAAATAAAAGTTCGATTTGCAGTTCCTGAGCAAGAAGTTAATCTAATAAATAATACGGGGGACATCACGGTACATATTGATGCTCTCGACAATAAAGATTTTATTGCAACGAACATAGAGAAGAGTCCGGCCGCTGATGCCATATCTCACACTTACGACATAAAGGCAACTATTAAAACTCCACAGAAAGAACTTCTCCCTGGAATGGTATGTTCCGTAGAAATAGACAATCCTGCTACGGATAATATGATATTGTTGCCTCTACGATGCGTTACCCAGACGCTAAATAATGAGCATTTTGTATGGAAAGTTTTAGGCGATAGTGTTACTCGTCAAAAAGTTACACTGGGCAAACCTATCGGCAATTCGATAACCGTCATTGACGGTGTGCAATCGGGCGATAGAATCGTTACAAAGGGTATGGAAAAGATTGGCGAAGGAGATAAAATTGTGTGGTAATGAGCAAGTCTAATAATATCATTTCTTGGGCGATGCGAAATTACCGCATCACCTTTCTAATCACGATTGTTCTTTTTGGATTCGGAATATTTGCGTTGATAGATATTCCGAAGCAGGAATTCCCAGAATACACAATTCGTCAGGGTGTTGTTATCGGCGTCTATCCTGGTGCAACAGCCAACGAGGTTGAAGAGCAGTTGGCTAAACCATTGGAGCAGTACCTTATGACATACAAAGAGGTGAAGCGAAGTAAAACTACTTCAACATCTCAAAACGGAGCGTGTATTGTTATGGTAGAGCTACACGACAATGTTGATAATAAAGATGAGGTATGGTCAAAAATCAAACACGGTCTTGCCACCTTCAAGCAGGAACTTCCCTCTGGAGTCATTACTGTTGTCGCTAATGATGATTTCGGTGATACATCGGCTCTATTGATTACCATCGAATCAGATTATCGCTCTTATAGAGAGTTGGAAGGGTATCTTGATGAGTTGAGTGCGCGCTTACGTAGGGTTGAAGCAATATCGAACATTCGTACTTTCGGAGTCCAAAAGGAGCAAATATCAATCTATTTGAATTCCGAGCGATTGTCAGCATACGGCATCGGAGAAAAAAGTATTGCAGCGTCTCTATCCTCTCAGGGCTTGACCTCGATAGGAGGAAGCGTAAGTAATTCCGAGATAGAGATGCCAATTCATATTTCGCCCTCACTTGCAAGCGAGGAGGAAGTGGCAAATATGATTGTTTGGAGCAACCCCGATGGAAGTGTTTTGCGAGTTAAAGATGTGGCAGATGTCGTTCGGGAATGGGACGAACCTGATAGTTATATTCTCAACAACGGACATCGTTGTGTTATGCTCTCGCTGGAGATGCTGGCAGGGAACAACATCGTAGAATTGGGCGAGGAGGTTGATGCGCTTTTACAGCGTTTTGATGATGAAGTCCTGCCTGAAGATGTTAGTATTGAGCGCGTTGCCGACCAAGCTAAAGTGGTAGGCGATTCGGTGGATTCTTTTTTGCGAGATTTATTCCTTGCTATGGCAATTATCATTGTAGTGATGATGTTGCTTTTCCCATTCCGCTCGGCTCTCATTGCTGCAATCACCATTCCTCTATCGACATTCATATCGGTAGGAATAATGTATATGTTCGGCATTCCTCTTAATACCGTTACTTTGGCGGCATTAGTGGTTGTATTGGGAATGATTGTCGATAATTCAATTGTTGTCATAGATGGCTATTTGGAGTATCTGGGCAAGGGACACTCACGATGGTATGCAGCGGCTGAAAGCGCAATGCAGTATTTTCCATCATTGATGTTGGCTACGGTGTGTATTTGTATGATTTTTTATCCCTTACTACTCACAATGTCGGGTATGATGGGTGAGTTTGTAGAATTCTTCCCGTGGACGGTTACAATCAATCTTATGGTATCATTGTTCCTGTCGGTGATGATTATTCCTATCCTCGAGTATGTTCTTATTCGCAAGTTACCAAACAAGGGCGAGGATAAAAAGAGCCTTACCGATTATGTGCAAGATTTCTATAATAAAGCATTGGACTGGACATTCCGTCACGGTTGGCTGACAATAACATTGGGATTTGGTTCTGCTATAGTTGCCCTGCTATTAGTGCTCACCATCGATTTGAGAATGTTTCCTTACGCCGATCGAGACCAGTTTGCTGTAGAGATTTTCCTACCATCGGGCACACCATTGGAGCGCACCGAAGAGGTTGCAGATTCTCTTTATCACGTTCTAAAAAAAGATGAAAGGATAACATCTATTACCTCTTTTATCGGATGCTCTTCACCTCGTTTTCAGATGAGTTATGCCCCACAGATGGGTGGTAAGAATTTCGCGCAGTTTATTGTAAACACACAATCAATTGAGGCAACCGAAGAGATTTTGGATGATTATGCCAATAGTTGGGCAAACCATTTTGCAGATGCCTTTGTCAAGTTTAAGCAACTTGATTTTCAAACAACACCATCATTCGAGTTCCGCTTTTATGGCGAAGATATAGATTCGCTGCAAACAGCATCGGATAATCTGATGGCATACTTACACACAATGCCCGAACTAACCCGTATTCGTACTGACTTTGATGGATTCCAGCCTATTGTTGATGTAAAACTCAACCCCGTAACAGCTTCACAACTCGGTATAAACAGAACTATTGCCGCAGCAAACCTAACCATTGCAACAGGCGATTTGACCGTAGGTTCTATATGGGAAGAGGATTACGATGTACCAATCGTGGTAAAGAGTCAGAGAAATGACGAGAAACTGTCAATTGAGGATATCAACAAAATACGAATGGCATCGCCTATTCCAAGTGTAAATGTGCCATTGCGTCAGATTGCAGATGTTAAAACAGATTGGAATTACAATAAAATTATGCATCGCAATGGTCGCCGTTGTATGACCGTAACGGCCGAGCCATTGCGCGGTGTAAATGTAATGAGTCTTACCAATGTGATTGACGACTACATTGAGTCTTCATTGGATATCCCCGCAGGAGTGGAATATGAGATTGGAGGTGCTCGCGAGTTTGATTTGGAGGAGATTCCACCGATTCTTTCTGGTGTCGGAATATCGCTGATTATAATATTCTTCTTTATCTTGATTAATTTCCGCAAATTCGGAATATCGCTTGTGGTAATGGCATCTATGACACTATGCTTATTTGGTGCTATTTTAGGTTTGGCTTTGGCTGATTTTACCGTAGGCTTAACATCTATCTTCGGCTTTATCACCTTGCTGGGTATGATAGTGCGTAACGCAATCCTAATATATCAACACGCAGAGGAACAACGCAGATTCAATCACCTGTCAGTCCGTGATGCAGCCTATGATGCAGGCGTTAGGCGTATGGTACCCATATTCTTAACCACAGCTACTACTGCTGTTGGTGTCGTACCAATGATTTTGGGTGGTAGCACCTTCTGGGCACCAGTAGGTATAACCATCTTCGCTGGAGGTATAGGTTCGCTCATATTGGTTATGATGGTACTACCTGTTCTTTACACTAAAATTTACAAGTAATGAAACGATTCCTATTTTTATCAATATTCGGTGCATTATCAGCTATCCCGACAATGGGACAGGTACTCACATTGGAGGAGTGTCATAGCTCAGCAATCGAACATAACAATACACTTAAAAACAGTCGCTTCGATGTGGACGCTGCCGCAGAATCACGCAAAGAAGCCTTTACTAACTATTTCCCTCAAATATCGGTAAGTGGTGGAGCATTTCAAGCCTCTGACGGATTATTGCAGGCAGACTTCTCGTTGCCAGAAATGGGAACAATGCCAATCGCATTGGTTGAAAAGGGATATATGGGCAGTATTACCGCCGTTCAACCCCTCTTTGCGGGTGGCAAAATCGTCAATGCAAACAAATTGGCACGCATCGGTGAGGATATTGCCAATCTGCAACTGAAGAAGAGTGAAGCCGAAGTGCGAGAATTGACCGAGACATACTTCTGGCAGATTGTTCAGTTGAAGGATAATCTTTCAACTCTCGATGTTGTCGAAAAGCAGTTGAACGAGATTTATCGACAAGTAGAGCTATCTGTAAAAGCAGGATTGGCTACTCGAAACGACTTGCTACGAGTGGAGTTACGCCAGCAGGAGATTGTTTCACAACGGTTAAAAGTAGAAAATGGATTGCGTGTAAGCCTTATGCTCTTGGCTAATCATATAGGCGTTTCACGCGAAGGTTTCAATATCAGCTACGAAGACTCTACAATCGTAGCACCCGACAGTTTTTATATCTCGGTGGAAGAGGCAATCGACAGACGTGCAGAGTATCAACTCGCAGAAAAAAGTCTTGAAGCTCACAAATACCAAACAAGGATGACGCGGGCCGATTATCTGCCTACGGTAGGTGTTGGTGCTGGATATTTATATTATGATGTGATGGATAAAGGCGTGGGAGAAGGAGTCGTTTTTGCACAGGTATCAATCCCTCTATCTGGTTGGTGGGGAGGCTCTCACTCCATAAAACGAGCCCGCATCAAGGAGAAACAGGCAGAAAATGACCGTATGCACGCAAGAGATATGTTGGCTCTCGACATAGAGAAGTGCTGGGGAGATTTGTGCGAGGCATATTCGCAAATAGCCCTTGCCGAGCGAGCCATCACATCTGCGGCAGAGAATCTGCGTCAAAATAGTAACTCATACAATGCAGGAGTAATCTCTCTAAGCGATTTGTTGGATGCAGAGACTCTCCATACTCAAAGTTTGAACAACTTAACATCGGCCAAAGCATCATATCGCACAGCTATGGCACATTACCTCAAGGCGACAGGGCGTTGATTTACAGATAGATTATCTCACAAATGGTAAACTAAACTTTTACATATCAGGAATTATGCGACATATTTTGTTTACATTGCTCTTGCTATGCTGTGCAGCATCAGCTTGGGCGCAAAATCCGCCCTATAAGGTGGAGAATATAGAGTTAAAGATGCTGACAGGCGATAGTTGCAAACTCCCCTCGTGGGGCGAGAAACACATCTTAATTTTTTATGTTGATCCCGACCGCCACAAACAGAATGAGGCGTTCACTTATGAATTAGAGGAGAACAGACGGGCAAGCAGTCCGAAGATTGAATCCTTTGGTGTCTTGAACCTCAAAGACACAAAGTTGCCAAAAGGAATTATTCGCTCAATGGCAAAAAAACGCACCGCCAAGAATAGGGCATTGGTTTTGTCGGATGAGAACCGCACGCTATCGAGCAGTTGGAACTTGGGCGATTGCAACAATAAATTTGTGCTTATCTTCATCTCAAAAGATGGCGAACTGCTCTTTGTGCGAAAAGGAGAACTGACCGAACAAGATAAGCAGGAGTTTTATGCTCTCATCGAGCAATACCGATAACATATCATTAGATAGATTCAAAGCGATTGGCGACCACTTGATGATACGGTCGCCATTACTTTTACAATTTCATTCCGCTGCTCTTCTTTGGTTGAATAGGTTGTCGGATTGATTGACGGAGTTTGTCGTATTGCTCGTTGAACCATTGGCTGAGAGGTATTCGATTTGCGGTTAAGGTTAGGCGCTTATCGTTATCTCGCAGAATCTGTAAAGGGGTATTATTCGTAGCAAACCATCGATTATGCTCCGAAGAGAATAGCCGTCCTGTAAAGTTCACAATCTTACCCTTAATCAGCTCGGCAAACTCCATCGCCGAAAGTCCGATTTGCTTGGCGAGGCGTTCCAATCGTAGAAGGTGGGCAAAATCGGGGTACCAACGATGAGCGGTATTGATTATCGAATTAAGAGTGTTGGTTTCCTCCTTATGCTCCACCTCCTTTGCTCCAAGTGCCTTGCGATGCTCGTTGTCCTTATTCATCATTGCTCTGCTATGTTCTACCTGCATTTGCTTGATGTTGGATTGAAGTTGCTCGATGGTCTCGTCTCGGATTGCTATTTCATCCCGTAAATCCTCATTCTTACGTTCCAACGATTTCATCTTACCGCTGCCGAAAAGAGAACTTACTCCGCTTGCAAGGGCTGTGGCTGCATCGGTGGCTACGCTTTTGAGTTTATCGGTGCGTATCTCCGATTTCACCTGTTTGAGTTCTTGCTCGGCAAGATCTATCTGGTGTTCCTTGTGCTGTCGCTCAGCCTCTATGCGTTCAAGCTCTGCACGCTGCTTCTCGATGATAAAGTCGTTACGCTCCAAATGCTCCTTGCCCGTAACGGTTTTGTATTGCCCTCGCTCCATTGATAGAATCTCGGATGCCAAAGTCTGCATCTGCATCATATCGTCATCGTTGAGTTTACGGCTCTTACCCGTATCGTGGTCCATCCAATCGAATACGATATGGGCGTGGTAGTTGGGCTTAAACCAACGACTATCAATTTGAAAACTCTCCTTATCGTCAGGGGCTGGCTCTCCACTGAGCCAATGCCCCTCGTCTTTGTGGAGGAATATTTGAAGCGGTGTGATACCCCAACGCTGTTGGCACTCCTCGCCAAATCTGCGAACATCCTCCAATGTAGTGTTGGGCTTGATGAGCAAGACACCCTCACGAATGGGTGAGCATCCTGCCACCTTGACAATCTTGCCACTCTTGGTTTTGCGTTCTCGCTCTTTCTCCTGCATCGCCCGTCCTGTCTTCGCTTTTACCATCTGCTTGATGTTATCGTAATGCGTCTGTAAATCATAATTGCCGAGGCGTGGATTTATCCAATACTCATTGTCGGCAACAAGCTGAGGTATGAGGTAGATTTTTGTCTCTCCGATGTTACGCATATATTCGGGAGTTCTGAGGTTGTGAGCCTCGCTCGATGATATGTTGCAAGGCTTAATATGTATGCTGCTTTTTACTGCCATAGTTATTTGATTTTATTGGTTGCACTAATGTCTGTTGGTCATTTGGTCACTTGCTTCCACTGTCGGGGTTCTTAGGGGCGAAGCCCATAAGCGGAGTGCAGAGAGGTCACTCCCTCGGTAGAGCCCACAACTACTTTAAGCGAAGCGTGTAGTTATAGTGGGCTATAACCTGAAGCCTCGTTTCTTCTTCGGCTGCGGTTGTAGCATACGCCTTGCGGATTGGACTTGCGACTTTTTCTCTGCCTGTTTTGCTTGGTTTCGGTGGCATAGATAGTCGTTCAAATCCTTGTGTCCTGCGTAGTGATGCGACATATCTTGAAGCCTGTTTCCGAACATCTTTTTCAGATTCTCATAGGCTCTTTGCCCTGCTTGGTCGTTGTCGAGAAAACTACCTATTCGGGTATATGGGCGTAGCAGTTGCTCCGCTTTGGAGAGGTTTGTAACGGAGTTGAGTACCATATAATCCTGCTCATTGGTGCGTGGCTCTTCGGGATTATTGTTCACTCGGATTGTAAGGAACGAGAGATAATCCATAAATCCCTCGAAGAGATAGCACACATCTCGCTGCTCTCCTTGCTGTCGGATATGGGTAATATCCTTTGGAGCAAGACACCCTTTGAAGTAGCGGTTACGAAGCTCATAGCCACCAGAGATATTCGGGAAACCAACAACGAAGTAGGTTTTACCCTCATACTCGTATCGCAACTCCTTACACTCTCTTTTGGCGAGTTCGATGTTTATTCCTCGTCCTCGCAGATAGTCGATAAGGGTTGGAGAAGATAATTCGCCAACCTGTACACCTTGAAAACTGCTGCTATGTGTCTTCTGCTCGCCAAAAGAAAAGGATGCCGGGCGAATGTAGGGTGTTCGCTCCACTATGCGTTCCAACAAATAGGCTACATTCTCGCTATGGTAGAGTTCTGCTGCCAATGCGATGATGTTACCACCCTTGCCGATACCGAAGTCATACCATTGGTTGAGTTCGGTGTTTACCTTAAACGAAGCATCGGTTTCATTCCTCAGCGGAGATTTATACCATAGGCTTTTGCCTTGTTGCTTAACGGGTGTATATCCCAAACTTTGCAGATAGTCTGCCAACTTAATTTTCTTTATTTCGTTGATATTCATATTGTTTCGTTTTTATAAGTTAATTGATTGGTTGATATACCGATTGAGTGCTGTTGTGCAGTCACTCAATCGGATTTTAGTTTTCTGTATTTAGGTTTATAAGTACGAATCATATATGCCCGAACTAAACTAAACCTACATTAGAATACGAAGTCTGGATTGTATCGCCACCCTTTGCCCTCTGGGATTATCATCCGTTTATTTTCGAGGAATTTTCTCAAATCAACAAGCTTATTGCG
>RHMF01001601.1_pt1 | contig 10380 bp, 9 predicted proteins | sample 5365151 | NCBI WGS metagenome assembly RHMF01 (sample SAMN10266501, study PRJNA497801) | feces metagenome | isolation source: feces | host: Bos taurus | place: China: Prairie of Fairy Mountain | collected 2017-08-14 | reverse complement strand
CACCCTAAAAACATATTTATTTGTAAAGATAAGCAATTTTAAATTAATCAAGCAAGTAAATGCAGAAAGAAAAATATTTTATTTTCAGAATTAATGCAAGTGGCTTTAAAAGAATTTAAAATTATAATTATTTAGCTATCGGAGCAAGTCTACAGGCTATACTCCGTTGTTTACTATTCAACAACCAAAAATCAAGCCTTATGAAGACAAAAAGAGTTTTATTTATTCTGTTGGCCCTGTTTGCGGTGCAGGTGTCTCTTTTTGCACAAGAGAAGAAGATGACCCGCAAGGAAAAAGAGGCCGCTTGGCGTGCCGAAAGGCTCAAGAAACGTGCGCAGGAGGAGCGCCAGATCATGCACAGCGATTCTATTCAGTATGTCCAGGCTATCAATGCCATAAGAAATGGCTCGTGGGCGTTGGAGGCCTCGAATGTGACATTCAATAACGGTGTCACGCGTTTTGTTACCGAAAGTGCAAATTTCGTTTCGGTGGATGACGGGCAGGCCGTGGTGCAGACTGCCTTCAACAACAGCAATATCAATTCGCCCAACGGTTTGGGAGGTATAACACTTGAAGGACGCGTCCTTGACGAGGAACTCAAGATGGACAAGGAGGGAAATGTGTATTATAATTATAATATACAAGGTGCCGAGATTTCGGCAACGGTGAATGTGGTGATAACGGCCCACACCAATCAGGCGACAGCAACTGTCAACCCCAATTTCAGCAGCCGTCAGATGACAATGAGCGGGTACATATATCCATATGAATCAGCAGGAGTCATCGAGGGTACATCGGGCTACTACTGACTGGAGAACAATCCCTCGTTCACTTGGCGCTGGTACTATGCACCCACATATGCCCCACCGCCGGCATACAGGCCTTTTCCCCCACGGCCGCCACGTCCTCCAATGCCTGCAAGACCGCATTCATTCGGGCCACCCTCTTTTGGAGGAAGCAATGTGCGCCCACCCGGATTTGGTGGCGGAAACGTTAGGCCACCCGGATTTACAAGATAACGGAAATGTGAAAACGGGAATATAGGAAAAGAATACAAAGAGAGTGAAAAGCTGATGCTCTTCACTCTCTTTGTGTCAACGGATATAGATTATTCTGCTTGCAAAAATTACTCTTCTGCAGGTTTCATGTTTGTGTAGACATTCTGCACGTCATCATCCTCCTCAAGGCGCTCGACAATCTTGTCGATAGTAGCGCGCTGCTCTTCGGTAACGTCCTTTAGGTCGTTAGGGATACGTGTGAACTCACTGCCGGTAATCTCAAAGCCTTTCTCCTCAAGTGTCTTCTGGATTGCACCGAATGACTTGGGATCGCCGTAAATTGTGATCTCGTTCTCCTCCTCATCATACTCATCCTCTACACCATAGTCAATAAGGTCAAGGATCAGTTCGTCCATGTCAAGGTCCTCCTTCTTTGTAAAGGTGAACACGCTCTTTTGAGTGAACATGAAGTCAAGGCTACCCTGTGTGCCGAGTGTTCCGCCGAACTTGTTGAAGACTGCACGTACGTTGGCAACGGTACGTGTTGTGTTGTCGGTTGCAGCATCTACAAAGATTGCAATACCGAATGGGCCATAACCCTCGTATGGTACCTCCTTGTAGTCCTTCTGGTCCTTACCCATCGCGTTCTTGATAGCGCGCTCGATGTTGTCCTTAGGCATATTCTCGCGCTTTGCATTGGCGATGATAGCTCTAAGATGTGAGTTTGTATCAGGGTCTGGACCGCCGGCCTTTACGGCAATTGCAATCTGTTTTCCAACACGGGTAAATACACGTGCCATATTACCCCATCTTTTCAGTTTCGCAGCTTTACGATATTCAAAAGCTCTACCCATAGTAAAAATTTTATTTAGTTTGTTATTATTACCTTATTAATATTAACGCTGTATTGCACCCAGACGCTTCTGGAAGTTCTCCATCAGGCGTGCCATTGTCTTTTCGATGACCTTGTCGTTGAGTGTCTGGTTATCATCCTGGAGCACGAAGCTTACTGCGTAGCTCTTCTTGCCCTCCTCAAGGTTCTTGCCCTCGTATACATCGAACAATGTAACCGCCTTCAACAGTTTCTTCTCTGTCTCGCGTGCAACCTGCTCAATCTGTGCGAATGTAACGCTCTTGTCGATGAGCAGTGCAAGGTCGCGCTTCACGGCAGGATACTTGCTGATCTCGGCGTAGCCGATCTTGGCATTCTTTACAGCCTTCATAAGCTCTGTCCAGTTGATATCGGCATAAAGGACCTCTGCGTCAATGTCAAAGCGCTTTGTAACCTTCTTGCGCAGGATTCCGAGCTGTGCAACAACCTTCTTGTTGTTCTGTGCCTGCACCTGGATTGCAGCCGAGAAGATGTCATCGCTGAATGTCGTTACGAGGCGCATGCCTGGCTTGAAGCCGAGACGGTCGAAGATGTGTTCTACAACAGCCTTGAGGTCATATACCGACAAAGGACGGCCTGCCTCAATCCATGAAGAAGCTACATTGTTGCCTGTCATCCACAATGCGAGGTGATAGCTCTCGCTGTATGGGCTCAGGATCTTCTCCTCTACTCTCTTGTCGGCATCGAAACGGTAGCAGTTGCCGAACTCAAAGAAACTGAGGTCGGTGAACTTGCGGCTCACGTTACGCTGTATGCTCTCAAGACCGCCAAACAGCATTGTCTGGCGCATCACGTTGAGGTCGTTGCTGAGCGGGTTCATCAGGCGTACAAGGTTCTCGCTCTTGAAGCTCTCAAGGCCGTCATAATAACCGGCAGCAGTGAGTGAATTGTTGAGAATCTCGTTGAAGCCACAGCCAACCAGCTGCTCCGAAACAAGGTTCTGCAACTTGTGTGACTTGTCCTCGGCACCCTTTGTGATGATTGATGAGTGAAGTGTTGTAGTTATATCGATATTGTTGTAGCCATATATGCGAAGGATGTCTTCTACAACATCGCATGGGCGCTGTACATCCACACGGTAAGGAGGAACGAGCAAAGAAACGCCATTCTCGGTCTCCTCTACTATCTTCATCTCGAGAGATGTTACGATGTTCTTGATTGTCTCGGGTGCAAGCTCCACACCGATGAGGTTGTTTACGTATGAGTACTCAAGCTCAACCTTGAAATCCTCTACGGGGGCAGGATAGATATCCTTTATCTCCATTGAGATTGTACCGCCGGCAAGCTCCTTGATGAGCATTGCAGCCTGCTTCAATGCGTAGATAACGCAGTTGGGGTCGGTACCGCGCTCGAAGCGGAACGAAGAGTCTGTCTGCAGGCCATGACGGCGTGCTGTCTTGCGCACCCATGTGGGGTGGAAATATGCGCTCTCAAGGAATACATTCTTTGTTTCCTCGGTTGTACCGGACTCCAGACCTCCGAATACTCCGGCAATACACATCGGCTCCTCGGCATTGCAAATCATGAGATCGCGCTCCGAGAGCTTGCGCTCCACACCGTCAAGGGTAACGAAAGGAGTACCCTCGGGGAATGTGCGCACAACAACCTTGCCGCCCTTGATTTTGTCTGCATCGAAACAGTGCATAGGCTGGCCATATGCGTGGAGTATGAAATTTGTGATATCCACAATGTTGTTGATAGGACGGATGCCGATGATCTGCAATTTGTTCTTTAGCCACTCGGGGCTCTCCTTAACGGTTACCCCCTTTACAGTAACTCCTGCATAGCGCATGCAAGCCTCGGTGTTCTGCACCTCGATGTCAATGTTCAGCGAGTTGTCGTCAACTTTGAAGTCATCGCACGTCGGACGACGCAAAGCGCTGCCTCCCTTGTTCTGCATTGCGTATGCGTAAAGGTCGCGTGCCACACCATAGTGTGAGCATGCATCTGCACGGTTTGGAGTGATATCTACACCAATCAGATAATCGCTCTTGATATTGTAGTACTCCTTTGCAGGTGTACCGGGTACTGCGTCGGCCGGCAACACGATGATGCCGTCATGGCTGTTGCCGATACCGATCTCATCCTCGGCACATATCATACCGAAAGACTCTGCACCGCGGATCTTTCCTTTCTTTATTGTGAAACACTCGTCACCGCTGTACAGTTTTGTGCCGATTGTTGCAACAACCACCTTCTGTCCGGCAGCAACGTTAGGTGCACCGCAAACAATCTGTACAGGGTTGCCGTCACCAAGGTTCACTGTTGTGATATGCAGGTGGTCGCTGTCGGGATGGTCAACGCAAGTGAGAACCTCACCGATGACCAATCCTTCAAGACCGCCCTTGATTGTCTGCACCTCCTCTACTCCGTCAGTCTCAAGACCTATTGAAGTAAGTGCAGCGGAAACCTCTTCGGGAGTCATGTCGAAATCGACATACTCTTTAAGCCAATTATAAGAAATGTTCATATACTATTATTTATTATTTCCGTATTACAGACAGGCACAAAACATTGTGGTACGCGCCCATGATATTCCAATCTGCAAAATTACACTTTTTTCTTTAAAAAAGAAAGCAGAAGAGGAAAATGTGTGATTTGTAAGGTTTAATGTTTGATTGGGGGTATGGGTGAGAGGTTAAAGGTGAAAGGTAAAGGGTTATGGGCTAAGGACTGTTGCGCCCATTAGAGTCCTTAGATACTTTAAGGACGTTTGGGTCCTTAAAAAAGAGCGCAAAATCAGGATACAAAAAAGCAGCAACCCCGTGGGGTTGCTGCTGTCATTGAATATTGTAAATATTTTACTTCTTGAGCAAAGCATCCACAGCCTTTGCTTTTGCTGCGTCAATCTCTGCCTGAGCCTTAGCCTTAGCCGCGTCTACCTCAGCCTGAGCCTTTGCCTTTGCAGCGTCAACCTCTGCCTGAGCTCTTTCTTTTGCTGCGTCCTTCACTGCTTCAGCAGCAGCCTTAACCTCAGCCTTTGCAGCATCTACCTCAGCATTGATTGCCTCCTCAATAGAGTTAGCTCCAGCCTCAACCTCTGCCTCAACAGCTTCAACAACCTCAGTTGCTTCTGCCTTTACAGCGTCCTTAACATCGTTTACAACTTCCTCAACAGCTGTCTCGTTAACAACAGCATTTGCCTCATCCTTTGGAGCTGAACCGCCACAAGCGATCAATGCAGCAGATGCAATCAACATGAAAATCTTTTTCATAACAATAGAATTAAGTTAATTTTTTAATGGTTAGTTTATCTCTGTGACAATTTTAAATCAATTTCCGGTAAATGCAAAACTTTTTTCTCTAAAAATATCAAATTTTATGGAAAACAAACATTTCTGGAAGTCAAATATAGTGCTATATGCTGTTTCGTATACCTCAAAAAGTACGAGTATGATCACATTTATATATTATAATATGTCAAAAACGTAATTGTCGCAGGAGTAAAAAAAGACAATATTTATTTTTACTTTGTGCCTTGTTTTGCGACATGTTTGTAGAAAAGCAAATCAAATGGAAAAAACAGATTTTGAAATATTATCCGAAAAGCTCAGGCCCAAGTTGCTTTCTGTGGCGCGGAATTTCGCTTATGTCTCGGGCATCGAGGCTGAAGATGTGGTCCAAGAGGCACTTATAGCCCTGTGGAACATCACCCTACAGGGACAAGAGGTAAGGAACATCGAGGCAATGGCTACAAGGATTGCAAAGAATATCTGTGTCTCGCACTACCGCAGGATTCATCTTGACACCCAATCCCTGCTCCACGACAATTACATTGGAGGTTCCGAGGCCACTCTACTCACTGACATGGAGGATTTAAGGACCATAAAAAAGAGCATATATGCATCGCTTACCAATACCCAGAAGGAGTATCTGCGCATGAGGAATGACGAAGGGATGACGCTCGAAGAGATTGCTGAGGTTACCGGAAAACCCAAGACAAGCATAAAGTCAACTATCTCCGCAGCAAGAAAACAGATGTTGGAACTAATAAAGAAACAGTTATGAAAGATATAAATGATAAAGATTACCGCACAGCGCTCATTGCAAGATATCTTGAGGCTGATACAACGGTTGCCGAAGAGGCTCTGCTTGCCGGTTACTACGCAGCGAACAAGGCCGATGATGACGAAACCGCTGTAGCCGGGATGATTATGATGGAGCATGCCGATGCCCCATTACTCTCAAGGGAAGGCGCAAAGGAGTATGAGCGCATCATCAATATGGCACCTGCGCGTCCACAAAGGAAAAAACTGTACCGTCTGCTATGGTCAGGTGGCATTGCCGCAGCTGTGGTGCTGCTGTTCTTTTTCAGCTACGGCACCCGGGAAGAGCCCGAACCATACGCTGCCTTTGACACGATAGAGCTCGCCGAGCATATGCAGCAGATAATGAATCTGAATATGGAGGATGTTACATCCATCAAGGCCTCGCCGGTACAGGAGTGTGTGTTGCTCACGGCAACGCTTGCCGACGGAAGCACAAAGACATTCGTCATGAGCAAATCAGAAGAAGAAGAAAGTACTTCATTCATAGCAATAAATTAACAACCAAAAAACTTAACGTATGAGAACCTTATTATTGACGGCACTTTGTGCCGTAGCCATCAGTTCACAGGCTGTAGAGGAAAAGAGAGATACTGTAGACAAGTATATAATCGACAAGAAGGCAGTAGCACATTTTGACGGTTCGCAGCTCGAAGGCAAACGTGTCCAGAAGTATATGATAGCATATAAAGAGAACGGCAATGTGGTAGAGAAGAATCATCTTATCTACACCGACGGCCAGGCAAGCATTGTTTTATCCGGCGCAGTGACAGACAATGGCATTATCGCTGATAATACTGTAGAAGCCCTTATTGTTGTTGACGGGACAGAAGTCTCTCCAGAATCATTCTCAAAGATGAATGCAGAGGATATCAAGAGTATGACTGTTTTGAAGGAGAATTCAGCAGTTATGTTATACGGGGATAAAGGCCGTAAAGGAGTCATTCTCGTAGAGACGAAAGCCGGTAAGACAAAACCACTTATCCTCGTGGACGGTCATGAGTGTACTCCGGATGTATTTGTCACAATAAAACAGGAAGACATATTAAATGTCGTCACTTATAAGGCCGGCTCGGCTCCTGCCAATACATACAAGGAAAAAGGCCGTGGAGGTGTCATTATCATAACAACCAAGAATGGTAGCGGAATGAAAATATCACGGGCGAGAGATAAAAAATGAAAATATATTTCAAGTAGAGAGTGCCGCGGCACTCTCTACAATTATTTTGTCAGCGCGTCACTTAATTCTCGCCCGCTTGTACAATTTTCACTCGTTTTTAATATATTTGAGGTAAACCTCGAATATTTTCTGCACTCGCAGTAAAAAACATTCAAGCAAGCTTGATGTTTCTCGCTCGTTTGTTTGTATATTTGCAGTCAAATTAAAATCCAGCAATATATGAGCAAGATTATACTTACAGGCGACCGCCCTACCGGACGCCTCCATTTGGGACACTATGTAGGTTCTCTGCGCCGTCGCGTTGAGTTGCAGAACTCGGGCGTTTATGACAAGATTTTCATCATGATTGCCGACGCACAGGCACTCACCGACAATGCCGACAATCCGGAGAAGGTGCGCCAGAACATCATTGAGGTTGCACTCGACTATCTGTCAGTGGGCATTGACCCGTCACAGTGTACAATATTCATTCAGTCACAGGTTCCCGAACTTTGCGAGCTTGCGTTCTACTATATGAACCTTGTTACGGTATCACGCCTGCAGCGCAACCCTACCGTTAAGACTGAAATCCAGATGCGCAACTTTGAGGCGAGCATCCCTGTTGGCTTCTTTACCTACCCCATCAGCCAGGCATCGGACATCACAGCGTTCCGCGCTACAACCGTTCCTGCCGGTGAGGACCAGCAGCCTATGATTGAGCAGGCCCGTGAGATTGCACGCCGTTTCAACGGTATCTATGGCGAGACACTTGTTGAGCCCGAAATATTGTTGCCTACAAATGCAGCCTGTCTGCGCTTGCCGGGAACAGACGGCAAGGCAAAGATGAGCAAGTCGCTCGGCAACTGCATCTACCTCTCCGACACAGCCGAGGAGCTCAAGCAGCACGTGATGTCAATGTACACCGACCCTGACCACATCCGCGTTCAGGACCCGGGTAAGGTAGAGGGCAACACCGTGTTCACATACCTTGACGCATTCTGCCGTCCCGAGCACTTCGAGAAATACCTCCCCGACTACCCTAACCTTGACGAGCTGAAGGCACATTATATGCGTGGTGGCCTTGGTGATGTAAAGGTAAAGAGATTCCTCATTGCAATCCTTGAGGAGGAGCTTGCCCCGATCCGTGCACGTCGCAAGGAGTGGGAGCAGAAGATTCACGAGGTGTATGCACTCCTGCAGCAGGGCTGTGAGACAGCACGTGCCGTAGCAGCCGACACTCTTGCCGATGTTCGCCGTGCAATGAAGATTAATTACTTCGAGGACAAGGAACTCATCGAGGAGCAGGCAAAGAAATTCGCCGCAGGAAAATAGCAGTTTTATTATCATATATACGAAGCAGGACGGTATCTGTTGCCGTCCTGCTTCGTTTTATTCATCAGGCTGTAAACCCGATCTCCCGATACACTTTCCTGCTCTTCTTCACAGGCTTGTGCAAAGCATACGCCGCAGCCACATCATCAACAGTCACACGGCGGTAGTCATCGCGGGTTTTTGTACCGAAGCATGACATCAGTCTTTCACTCTGTGCCGTGACAATGCCGTTGCCGACATACTGCTTGATCCACCTTGCGTTGCAGAAGTCCCACTCCTTATTCTCAACAGCCTCTTCTATTGTCTTGTGCAACAGGGAACGTGCATCTTCTGTCAGTTCATAGTCCTCCTGCGTCAGCTTGTGTTCGGCAATCTGCATAAGCTCGTCAGCGGTATAATCCTCGAACTCGAACTTGTAGGGGAAACGGCCGCTCAATCCCTGGTTGCTGCGCATCATCATATCCATCTCCTTGGTATAGCCCGCAAAGATGACAATCATATCGCTGTTCTCCTGCGCCATGACAGTCAACAGGCACTCTATCGCGCGGTATCCGAAATCCTTGCGGTCCTGCAGAGTGTCGCACAATGTATAAGCCTCGTCAACGAAAAGTATGTTACCCCTTGCCTCTTGAAGAATGCGTTGCATGTTGCGTTCGGTCTCGCCTATGTAACGTCCTACAATCTTTCCGCGGTCGGTGAACACCACCTCCCCTTTTGAAAGAAGCCCCAAAGAGCGGTATATGCGCCCCATCATCTTAGCCACGGTTGTCTTTCCCGTTCCGGGGTTGCCTGTGAATATCATGTGGTGACACTCTCCCCTCTTGACTTTCAGCCCCAAACGTTTGCGTTCAGCACTGATTTTGAGACGGTTGAACGTGGTGGTTATGTTCTTTTTCACATTCTCCAGTCCCACCATCATATTCAGTTCCTTGATGCTCTCCTCGAACTCCTTGTCTGCGCCAATTACAAGTTTATCCCTGTTGATGTCACATGCCTCTACTGTCGTGAGGAACTCTTTGTCTTCGGCGCTTTTCTTGTCGACGGTTGACAATGTGCGGCTTACGAAGTTATCCACAATCTCCGTTTTTACAAAATCAGTAATATCTGTCACCGACATTCGTCTCAGGTTTCCTGCCTCTTCAGCTTCTCTTGCGACATTGGACAAATATCGTTGCGCCGAAGGAGAGAGTTTCAGGTCAAGATTCTTCAACTCACCTGCAACCTGGGTGACAAACGTGTCGGCATACACCTTGTCACCAGGGATGCTGTCCGATGGCAGGAAGTGTCTGCGGAGCTGCGGAAAACTCTCAAACACCTGTTCCACCTCTCCTGGAGTGCCGATGAGACAGATTATATTGCAAGAATTACCCTCTATTGTCTCAAGCATCTTGTTGACAACATACGCACCGTTGCCCACCAATGCCGTGATGTTGTAAAGGGCATAACACTTCTGTCCACAGGATTCGAAGAATTCATTGGCATCATTGTTGGGATATGCGGCATTACTGCCTTCGGTGAGAGTAACACAGTCGGCTGAATTGAAATAAGATACGTTCCAGAACAAACGTATCATTTTGCTCAGTGACTCGAGTTCGTTGGGGGAATATCCTCCATTATAGACAAAATTCCGGGTAGGAACCAACAATTTGAGTCTCAAGTCATTTCGCAGGTTGTTCATGTAGCTGTGGGCCAGGTTGTTCACGAAGTAATCCTTCATTGACAAAGGAGCGTTGCTCTCGCGGAACGAGCGCCATAAGGTTCTGCGCTCAAGTTCTGCAAGGATTATGTACTCTTTGCTGAACGGCCTTATGGCAGATATGCCTGTCGACACCACTTTGCCGTCATAAATGGAGATGTCAATCTTCCAACAAGGAGTGCTGTTCTGAACGAGGCAGAGCGTGTATTCACCAAACAGGACGTTTGACGTATAAAGGTGGGCCTTCAGGTTCTTTC
>RHMF01014367.1_pt1 | contig 10384 bp, 5 predicted proteins | sample 5365151 | NCBI WGS metagenome assembly RHMF01 (sample SAMN10266501, study PRJNA497801) | feces metagenome | isolation source: feces | host: Bos taurus | place: China: Prairie of Fairy Mountain | collected 2017-08-14 | reverse complement strand
GAGAAAATTCTTTTCCATCCACATATTCCCCACTATGCACATCCATCGCGGTTATGATCCGTTCATCTGCAGTCATAGTGTATTCTGTTTTATAACCAAAGAATTGGCTTGTTTTGGATTTGCTGCCCACTCTGGCATCTTGGTCGCTCAGCGCCCGTAGACCTTTCTGCAGCATGAATTTTTCGTCTGAAAGGACTTCCTTTGCTTCCGCAATCGCAGCGCTGGTTGATTCACCGGCGTAGGCGGATGCACTCTGCATGACATCTTCCAGATAAGCTTTCATGGTTTCTTTTGCTTGTTGGTGATCTGCAATCTGGGTGTAGTCCGGAATATTAGTGTCAATAGTTACAGGGATTTGGCCGTTATCTACTTCCAAACCCCTGAATATTCGTTTCGCCAGATGCTTCATGATCCGCTCCGGCACTTTTTTGGTGCAGTTCGCCTCGATATGCGTCGTATCCACCGTCAAACCATCGCCTTTGATGATTCCGTTTTCTACACACTGACGAACGATTTCGCTGATCACTTCATCCAATGTAATATCTTTCATTCGTTGCGTACGGAATTTTGCTAATAGGCTGGGATCTGGCAGCTTATCTTCCGGATTTAGGCCCAGAAACCACAAATGAACCAAATTGAAACTGGCTTCTTCAATAACTTTTACATCGGAAAGATCATATATGTACTCCAAAAACAACAGTTTCATCATCATTTCAGGCTCTTTTGCGGGGCGGCCAAAGTTCTTGCAGTAGCTGCCCTCTAAAAGCGTGTTTATGAAGCTGAAATCCACTGCGCGGCTTACCCTTTTTAGCAGATGATTTTCCGGAATCTTTTCGTATAATGCGCTGTGAAAGCTAAGTTGTTTTTCCTGAGTCTCTCGAAGCATCTTCTATCATTCCTTCGCTCTTTGATGCTTCTATTATACCATATATTGACTCTTTTTTCTACACTATTGCCACTTTTTCAGTGGTTTCGAACCGTCCGAAACCACTGAAAAAGTGATGTTTTAAACGGTCTGAACAGTCTTGGAATTTCCTTGATTTTGTAGAAATTGTAAAAATCTAAATTTTTTCATTAAAAACAAAAAATCTAACGAGTTTAGCGGTGTTTTCTCTACGGAAAGTGCCGCTATTCTCTTTAAATTAACTGCTATAGCAGTTAATTTTGCTTGAAAGGTTATGCTTCGCAGTCCCCAGCCACGAGCTCGGGACATTCCGTGAAACCTTTTCATTTCTCCGTTCTTCCATTCTTGTGCAGAACGCTTTTTGTACTTTTCCAAGAACTCTGGCTTTTTCTGTTCTTGGCTGATTTCATAAAATATTGATGCAGAGGTTGTTACTCGCAACTTGCGTATTTTACCCTTACCTTTGCCAATACAAGTATCTCTGTGCAGACAAGTTTCACATTGTTCTTTTTTAAAGACATAGGAATATATTTCATGTTTTTCTCCTCGACCATTGCCTTGTATTGTTTTCTTTTTGCTTACTGTATGGTTTCCCATAAAACAAAACCATTGGTCACTGTCTTTGTTGTATGAAAATAACTCTTCATCAATTTTGTAAACACTTGCACTTACGGGGATATATCCTTTAATTTTGAGTTGTTCTAACTTTTCAAGTATATCTTTTCTGAAATACGCCTTATCTCCGTAAAGCTCGTTTACTTTTACCCCTGTTTCTAATGTCTTATCTAATAACTTATTGAATTCTTTTCCATCTACATAAGCACCATTATGTACATCTACCGCAGTTATGATTCTTTCATCTGCTGTCATTGTAAATTCGGTTTTGTATCCTAAATATTGTTTAGTTTTTGATTTGTTTCCGACTCTTGCATCCTTATCGCTTAATGAACGCAAACCTTTTTGAAGAATAAATTTTTCATCCGAAAGTACTTCTTTTGCTTCTTCTATTGCATTTTTGGTATTTTCTCCTGCGTATTCTTTAGCTTGTTCCATTACTGTTTCAAGATATTCTTTCATCGTAGCTTTCGCTTCTTTGTGGTTCTCTATTGCTTCATAATTTGGTATATCTGTATCTACTGTTACAGGCACATAACCATTATCTTTTTCTAAACCCTTAAAGATTCTTTTTGCAAGATGTTTCATTATTCGTTCAGGAACTTTTTTAGTACAATTTGCTTCAATATGGGTTGTATCCACTGTAAGTCCATCACCTTTAATTAACCCTTGCTCTACGCATTGTCTCACTATTTCGCTCATTACATCATCAAGTGTAATATCTTTCATTCTTTGCGTTCTGAATTTTGCAAGTAAGCTCGCATCTGGTAATTTATCTTCAGGGTTCAATCCTAAAAACCATAAAAATGCAAGGTTGTAGCTTGCTTCTTCAATTACCTTTACATCCGATAAGTTATATATGTATTCAAGAAACAATAACTTCATCATCATTTCTGGCTCTTTGGCTGGTCTTCCAAAATGTTTGCAATAACTACTCTCTAACATTTCATTGATGAATCCGAAATCTACAACCTTTTCTATTCTTTTTAATATATGTGTTTCTGGTATTTTTTCATAAAGTGAACTGTAAAAACTTAATTGTTTACTTTCTTCTCGTAGCATCTTTTTCTCCTGTTTTTTGATGCTTCCATTATACCATAAACAACATTATTCATTATTCTATTTTGCTATTTTGGAATATTTATCCAGACTTTTTCAGTGGTTTCGGACGGTTCTATGTCTTGACGATAGAAGGTTATTGTGATAATATTATTTAGGGTGATATTATGCCAAGAACAGCCAGAGAGAAGTCAAAAAGTGGAATATACCACGTAATGTTACGAGGTGTAAATAAGCAACAAATTTTTGAGGATGATGAAGATTGTCAGAAGTTTTTGCAAATACTCAAAGACTGTAAAGAGATTTGCGAGTTTGAACTTTTTGCTTACTGTTTAATGGGAAACCACATACATTTATTGTTAAGAGCAAACAAGGAGCCGATAGAAACTATATTTAAAAGAATAGGCAGTAGGTTTGTTTATTGGTACAATATAAAATACGAACGACACGGACATTTATTTCAGGATAGATACAAAAGTGAGCCTGTCGATAGCGATAATTATTTTATAGTGGTGTTGAGATACATTTTAAGAAACCCTGTAAAAGCTGGTTTGTGTAAGAAACCTGAAGATTATAAATACAGTAACTATGCTGATTATCTTCTTCAAAATCAATCTGGTTTAACAGACACAACATTAGCATTTGATTTGATAACTAAAAACGAATTTGCTAATTATATTAATACGGATACAGATGATAAATGTTTAGAATTTGAAATTCAAACTACAGTTCGTCTAACCGATGAAAAAGCTAAAAAGATAATTGAGAAAAAATCGAAATGCAAGAATGTTGCTGAATTTCAGGAGTTGCCAAAATCAAAAAGAGATAAATATTTAAAATATTTCAAAGATAAGGGACTGTCTATAAGGCAAATAAGTCGACTTACTGGAACCCCCAAAGGAGTAGTAGAGCGAATTGTAAAATAAAGAAAACTCAGTTAATTGATTTTTAGTCAGTTAACTGAGTTGTTCTTCAACACTTTTGTTTCTGTTGAAGATTGTAAAATTACTTGATTTGTTTTGCAAAATTTGATATATTGAAATCAAGAAAAAGGTGTTGGATGGCACAAGACACAGAACCGTCCCCTGTCTTAAAGCGAAAGATTATGAAGTTTGTATAAAATGGCGTTTAGCGTGAAAGTCTACCATATACAGAAGTGGTTTTAAAAAAGCACAATATATATAATTGGTAGCTTTTATTAGTTGTGTGATTTTGCGACATCATTGTGTGATTTTGCGACATCATGCGGTGTTCTATGATTGAGCCTAAAACCCCTTGATTATCAAAGGTTTTTACACATTTTAAAATCAAAATTAGCAAAAAAATCAGAGAACCAGAGGTAATTTATTTGAAAAATTACCTCTGGTTTTTAATTAAATACACTAAAAAAACAGTTCTCCTCTTGAACAACTGAGAAACTCAATTGTTCAAGGGGGTTACTTTTATGAGGCTTTTTCTAATGTGTTTAATTCATTTGCAGTATTAAGCATTGTTTCAGCAAAAATTCCATAACCACCCGTCGGGTCATTTAAAAAGACATGGGTTACCGCACCAATAAGCTTACCCTCCTGAATAATCGGGCTACCACTCATCCCCTGAATTATGCCACCAGTTTTTGAAATAAGATTTTCATCTACAACCTTTATAATCAAGTTTTTATTTTCATCCGAAGCGTAGTCAATTCGCTCAATTTCTATATTAAATGCCTCTTGCTTACCATTTTGTATAGTAGTAACTATTTGTGCTGAACCTGTTTTTACCTCATTTTTATTTGCCAACGGATAAAGTGTTCTTGTTGTATCTACATTGCTAAAAACGCCGTAAATACCAATTCCATCGTTAACCATAATTTTGCCAGTAGATTTACTCTCTAAAACTCCACACAGCTCCCCTGCTGTGCCACTCTTACCTTTATAGTAGCCTGTTATTTGTGCTTCTGTTGTTTCACCATTTAAAATTGGTAGAATTTCGCCTGTATCAATATCGCACACAGCGTGACCTAAAGAGGCAAATTCTCCATCCTTGGTATAAAAGGTTACTGTACCTATGCCAGCTGAACTGTCTCTAATCCAAAGTCCAGCTTTATATTGTCCGGAAACAGTTGAATATACAGATGAAAAAACTACGTTTTTAATTTCACCATTCCTTGAAATTTGCATTTTTAATTGTCTACCATTACTATCTTCTATTATTTTTGAAACCTCACTGTTTCGTGTTACTTTGATACCATCAATTGACTTTATAACATCACCTTTTAAAAGTCCCGCTTTTTGTGCGGGATTTTCAAAACCGCCCGATATTTCAACATTTTGCGTATCTACAATTATTACACCATCACAATAAAGCTTTATACCTATAGGAAATCCGCCAAGATATACGCTTTCTCGTGTATTATTGTCATTATTCGTGGAAGAATTATTTGTGGTAGAGTCTGAATTTTCATCCCCGAAATAAGTTTTTATGAAACTACTACCAAAATCGGTGATTTTTTCTTTTATATTGGTTTCGACGGTACTGCTTGTAATCGCCTGACTAAAAGAATTACCGTTGACAACTACAGAAAGAATCAACAGTGCTGAAAAAATTGAAACAAAAGATTTAAAAACTATTTTTCTAATCTTCTTCACCCCCGAATTTAAAATTTACAGAAAACTTCTGCTTTATTACTTTTCCTTTAAATTCGGGTTTTATGAAATGAAAAAAGTGTTGACTACGATAAATTTTTGAAAAATATCATAGTCAACACTAAAAAAGAAAATCTTGGGAGTATTCCCAAGATTTTCTGATATTTTAGGGTAAAAGGATTTATCCGAACTATGTTTTTTATAGACGGATTTCCGTTCACTCTTCGTTAAAATACTCGCTTTTAGGCAGGTTCAGATAATTCCTTTCACTCTATATTGAAATTTCGTTTGCGATTTTGTAGAGCTCTGGGTCGATTGTCTTTTTCATATTGAGAGCCTCAATAATATCGTAGTCAACAACCTCAGCGTGGTCTATAGCAACTACTCTGTTACCGATATCTGCTTTAAGAAGCTGAACTGCGTGATAACCCATTTTACTAGCAAGAACTCTGTCACGAACTGATGGTGAACCACCGCGTTGAACATGACCTAAGATAGTTGCACGGCTTTCTACGCCTGTTTTTTCTTCGATATATTTTGCGAGTGAGCCAACCTCTACGCCTTTAACACCCTCAGCAACAATTATGATAAAGTGATGCTTATCTGTTGCCATTGTGCGTTTCATTCTTTCGATTATGTATGAGTCAATATCGTAATCAATTTCTGGAACTAAAATACAAGTAGCACCAACTGCAATACCAGCATTAAGTGCAAGGAAGCCAGCATTTCTACCCATAACCTCAATTACTGAGCAACGGTCATGTGATTCTGTAGTATCACGAACACGGTCAACCATATCCATAATTGTGTTAAGAGCTGTATCGTAACCAATTGTGTGTGAGGTTGAAGCAATATCGTTATCAATTGTACCAGGAACACCAATGCAAGGAACACCCTTAAGTGTTAATGCACGAGCACCCATAAATGTGCCGTCACCACCGATTGTAACAATACCATCAAGACCAAATTCTTTACAAACCTCAACTGCCTTGTCCTGAACCTCAGACTGACTGAACTCAGGGCATCTTGCAGAATAAAGCATTGTACCGCCTCTATGGATAATATCTGAAACAGAACGAAGATTCATTTCGTACATATCGCCCTCAATAAGACCTTTATAGCCACGACGAATACCCATAACCTTCATTCCTGATTCGCAACCTGTTCTTACAACTGCACGAATAGCAGCGTTCATACCTGGCGCAGCGTTCATACCTGGCGCGTCACCGCCACTTGTTAATACACCAATGGTTTTCATAGTTTAAAAACCTCCAAAAAAATTCTTCATAAACATTTTTGAATTATAACATAAAATTTTCCAATATACAATAGAAAAATGTCCGAAAAAAGCGAATTTAAAGCGTTAATTTTGTATAACTATGTTATCTTCACCTAAAATGCTTTGTAATTCTTGCTTTAATGGCTCGTTTACCCATACTGAGCAATCGTTACCTAAGAATTCATATTGCTTTGAATTTTCGTGATAGAAGTAAACAGGCAAATCCCCATCGAAAATAGAAAGAAGATTTTTTATTGCTTCTATTTTTATTTCATTTTCTTCTGTAACCTTTAAAAACAGACCACGACGCTTTTTCTTTTGGGTGCTTTGCGTTTCATTATTTACTTTAGCACACTCTGGCAAAGTATTTTTATCGGCTATTTCAATTGAGTCTGGAATAAGCTTAATCTGGTCATCCTTTGTAGAAATTCGCCCCTTTACAAACACTACCCTACCCACAGATAAAATATCCATATATTTTTCAAGTGTTTTTGGGAAAACAATCATTTCAATTGCACCAAATAAATCTTCAAGCTCCACAAATGCCATTAAGCTATCATTTTTGGTTGCTTTCTTTTTCATATAAGAAACTATACCTATAAACTGCACTTGCATTGAATCAATTTCTTTTTCGTTTCCTGTTTCAAGCTTTTCGTAAAGGTCTGTAGTTTTTACACATCTTAGCTTTTCAGTCAACTCTCTGTATTCTTCCAACGGATGTCCAGAAAAATAAAGACCAGACACTTCTTTCTCAAAACCCAGTTGCTCACTCTTAGGGAATTCATCACAGTGCTTGAAGTCTGGCGAAGATGAAGCATCATCCTCAAGACCAACACTTGAGAATAAATCTAACTGACCACCAGAATACAAATCACTTTCTTTGGCAGCACAACTTAAAGCAGTATCAATATTTATGAGCATCTCTCGACGATTAAGGTCCAATCCATCTAAAGCACCAGCTTTAATGATACACTCTAATGCACGGCGGTTTAATTCTGTGCCATAAATTCTTTTACAGAAATCCCAATAGCTTTTGAAAACACCATTTTCATTTCGTTCATTTTCGATTTTACGGATTAACCCTCTACCGAGATTTTTGATTCCTAAAAGAGAAAAAACAACACTGTTTTCAGTCACAGTGAATGCTTCTGAGCTTAAATTAACATGTGGTGGTACAACAGGAATATTAAGTCTGCCACATTCATTTACATAAATATTTGTTTTACCCTCCTCACCTATTACACTTGTGAGGATTGCCGCCATAAATTCTTTTGGATATTTAACCTTTAAATATGCAGTTCTATACGCCACAAGTCCATAAGCTGCGGTGTGACTTTTATTAAAGCCATAAGAAGCAAACGAGGTCATATCCTGAAAAATATCATTCGCAATTTCAGCACTCAAGCCACGACGAACTGCACCATCAATAACTATATTGCCATTATCATCTTTTAAGCCGTTTATAAATATAGCACGCTCGTTTTCCATAACATCATGCTTCTTTTTGCTCATTGCACGACGAACAATATCTGCTCTGCCGTATGAATAGCCCGCAAGTGTTCTGAACACCTGCATAACCTGTTCCTGATAGACCATACAGCCGTTTGTTTCGTCAAGAATCTCCTTTAGCAGAGGTGATTTATACTGAACCAAATCAGGATTTTTTCTATTTGTTAAATAGTCATCTATAAAGAACATAGGACCAGGACGATATAAAGCAATTGCAGTAGCAATATCTGAAAAGCGTTCTGGCTGCATTTTCTCGATTAAATTTGTCATACCAGCAGACTCACACTGGAACACACCTACTGTATTACCTTTGCTCATTTCCGTATAAACAAGAGGCTCATCAAGTGGTATTTTTGAAATTTCAAATTCATAATTAGATTTTCTTACAAGTTTTTCACAATCGCTTATAACTGTAAGTGTACGAAGTCCTAAAAAGTCCATTTTTAAAAGACCTAATTGCTCAATTTCAGTCATAGTAAACTGGGTTACAGTCTGGTCACCATTTTTGGCGAGTGGCACATAAGAAGAAACATCTTCTCTTGTAATAACTACACCAGCCGCATGAGTTGAGGCATGACGAGGCATACCCTCAATTTTTAACGCCGTATCTAAAAGCGTTTTGATATCTGGGTCAGCTTCATACATTTTTTTAAGTTCTGTATTTTTAGAAAGTGCTGTTTTTATATCTGGAAAATCGCGTGAAATTTGTTTTGCTACAACATCGCCTGTGCTGTAAGGTAAACCTAAGGCGCGTGCTACATCGCGGATTGCTGCTTTTGCTTGTAAAGTACCAAATGTAACAATCTGTGCAACCTTATTTACGCCGTATTTTTTTATTACATAATCAATAACCTCTCCACGACGCTCGTAGCAGAAATCAATATCAATATCGGGCATACTTACTCTTTCAGGGTTTAAAAATCTTTCAAAGAGAAGCTTGTTTTTAATCGGGTCTATACCAGTAATTCCTAACGCGAACGCCGCAAGACTACCCGCCGCAGAACCACGGCCTGGTCCGACAGGAATACCATTTTTGACAGCAAATGAAATAAAATCTGCTACAATCAAAAAATAATCGTCAAAGCCCATTTCGTGAATAACAGAAAGCTCATATAAAAGGCGTTCTTCGTATTCCGCTGGAATAGTTCCAAATATATTATTTAATCCATCAAAGCATTGTTTTTTTAAGTATAATGCGTGGTCACTCTCAGGAACATCAAAATGAGGTAACTTTGAAACGCCAAATTCAAAATCAAAATTACACTGCTCGGCAATAATCTGAGTATTGGTGATAGCTTCTTCACAAAATGAAAACGCTTCACGCATTTCTGCTTCACTCTTTAAATAAAACTCATCATTCTGGAATGATAAATCATTATCCTCGTTAACAGTTTTATTTGTACCAATAGCAATTAGAACTCTTTGAATTTCTGCATCTTCTTTTTTAGTGTAGTGAACATCGTTGGTAGCAACAACAGGAATATTTAATTTACGGCTGATTTTTATAATTCCGTTAATAACCTCTCGCTCTTCTACCATGTCGTGATTTTGCATTTCTAAATAATAATTGCCCTCGCCAAATGTATTTTTGTACCAAAGAGCAGTTTTTTCTGCACTCTCAAAATCGCGTGCCAATATAGATTTTGCAACCTCGCCAAACAGACATCCAGAAAGAGCAATTAAGCCTTCAGAATATTTTTCCAAAATTTCGTGGTCGACACGTGGCTTTGTGTAAAAGCCATCAGTCCAAGCCATTGACACAAGTTTAATCAAATTTTTGTAGCCTGTTTCATTTTTGCAAAGTAATATAAGGTGACTTCGTTCACTATCTAAAGCGTGATTTTTCTGAAAACGCGAACGAGGCGCGACATAAACCTCGCACCCTATAATTGGTTTTATTCCCTTTTCTTTTGCCTTTTTGTAAAATTCAACTGCACCAAACATAACACCATGGTCGGTTATAGCAAGGCTTTTCATACCTTGCTCGCTCGCAAAATCAAGTATTTCGCTTATTCTGCTTGCACCATCAAGAAGGCTATATTCAGTATGAACATGAAGATGTGTGAACGTAGTAATTTCAACTCCAATTTTATTTTATATTTGATTATATATTAAAATTTTTTTAGTGTCAACAAGTTAGTTTGCCTAGTTGCCAGCTATTGGCTGTTAGTTGTTAGCCGGTCAGGGACCAGGAAGCAGGAAACAGGAAGAAGGAAGAAGGAAGCAGGAAACAGGAAGCAGATTTCAATTAGTTGGTTTTTGATTTTTGTGTATTTATATTCTTAAGTGCATTTAATAAATTAAAAAACAAAATTCTATCATTTCAGTTTACGATAAACTGAAATGATAGAATTTTTCTTTTTGATTATTAGCTAACAGCTAAAAGCTAATGAC
>RHMF01002975.1_pt1 | contig 10388 bp, 7 predicted proteins | sample 5365151 | NCBI WGS metagenome assembly RHMF01 (sample SAMN10266501, study PRJNA497801) | feces metagenome | isolation source: feces | host: Bos taurus | place: China: Prairie of Fairy Mountain | collected 2017-08-14 | reverse complement strand
ATTTCGGGTGTTAAGGTAGCGCAGTGGCGTAAGATTAACGTTGTTGTTCAGCACGCTGCAGATGGTACTGCAAACATCGGTATCGTATGCGACACTTGGACTTACGACGAGGAGGTTATCTTCGATACTACCGTTTCACTCTTCGAGGAGGTTTTGGTTGACGACACAGATATGCCTGTTATCAACTGGGAGGGCCACGACCTTGCAGAGGCTTTCGAGCTTACTGACGATATGTTCGACTCGGAGGGTAACTTCACAAAGAGCATCAACATCGACATCACTGCAAAGAGCGCTATTCAGTCTATCGTAGTTAAGGCCGAGTCGGATAACGATGAGTTCCTTGCTGCTTACAGCGACGTATTGCCTTTGGAGGCAGATATCTGCGATGGCTCGGTATCAAATACCTTCCTTAAGCTTATGGGCTATCCTACTGATGCAAAGGGTTCTACCTCTACACGCATCAAGTTTGGCCAGCAGACAGATATGCTTCGCTCGTATGAGGGTACCCACTCGTATGAGATTACCGTAACGGATGTTAATGGCGGTAAGGCTACTGCAGTTCTTACTATTAAGTATGGTCAGAACGTTGCTCCATCAATCGTTTGGGTGGGTTACGATATCGACAAGCGTCAGACATACGCTCCAGGTATGACTTGTGACCTTACAGTGAAGGCTCCATTGGCTATTGCGGATTTCAAGGTTAAGATTATCTCTGAGACTCTTAACGCCGACCAGCTTACTTCAGTAGGCCTTGCTTCGGAGTTTAGCCTTGTTAACGACACTCAGTTCTTCGAGTCACTTGGTGGCTTGGGCTTCCCTGTCGGTGATGCAGTATATGGCAAGACAGAGCTTGGTCTTTCAATCTCTAACTTCTTGTCTGTACTCGCTATGCTCGGCCCTGGTGAGCACGACTTCGAGATGAGCGTAACAGATATGGAGGGTAACGTTACCACAAAGACCGTAATGTTCCGTTTTAACTAATTGTAACATAATTAACCCCTAATATAATTATGGCAATTATGAAGAAGATATTTGCTTTGTTGAGCGCGGTGCTTGTATTGGCATCTTGCTCAAAGGATATAGATAATGTTGTGGAGATGGCCTCTACGGAGGGTGCTATGCGCTTTGGTGTTGCTATCAACGCCGATGCTACACTCTCGGAGAATGTCGTAGTTAAAATCTATAAGGTTGAGGGCGAGGAGCAGAACTTGGTGCGTCGCTACAACTCTTTGGCCGACGTTCCAGAGTACCTCTCACTCCTTGCTGGTGACTACGTTGCAAAGGTACAGGTGGGTGAGAAGCATATCGTGTCGTTCGACGAGAAGTATTACCTCGGCGAGCAGCCATTTGCAATCGAGGCTGGTATCGTAACCAACGTTACGGTAGATTGTAAGATTCAGTCTACTATCGTTAAGGTGAACTACGATGCTACGGTTGCCGAGACGCTCTCGGAGGGTTACTTTACGGCAGTTGCTGTTGCCGAGGAGTATGATGCTGCGGCTATCGAGCGCGGTGATGTTCAGGCACTTCGCTACGAGGAGACTAAGGAGGGTTATTTCCTCCTTCCAGAGAACGCTACATCGCTCTTCTGGCACTTCGAGGGTACACACCCTGTCGAGGGTGATATCGTGAAGGAGGCTCTAATCGAGAACATCAAGCCTGCTGCGAAGTATACCATTACTCTTAAGTACTCGAAGGATGCTCCTGGTAGCCTTATTTTCGAGGCTACGGTTGATGAGTCTATCGAGGAGTTTGACGATGTTATTGTCTTCAGCCCAGATCCAACAGTTATGGGCGATGGCTTCAACGAGAAGGAGCAGCAGCTCTCTATCAACGCACGTACCTATAACGTAGCATCGTTGGCAAGCATCAACAAGATGACCATCTTGGTGGGTGATGTGGAGTATGACCTCCTTGCAGGTGTTGAGGATATCGACGTTGTAAAGAGCGACGATATGAACTATAAGGTTACTATCACCGAGGCATTCTTTGCAAACGTATCTGGTGGTCAGTATAACCTTACATTTAATGTAGAGGATGTTGATGGCGGTAAACTTAAGAAGGATATCGCATACAACGTTCAGGGTATTATGCCTCTCACATCTGGCGATTATAGCCTCTGGCACGGTAATGTCACCTTCAAGGCAAATGTCGTAGACTCTGCGGCTGCGACTATCAAGGTAGCATACTCTACGGATGGTGCAACCTGGACAGTGATAGATGCTGAAGCTGTCGGCAACGGCCTCTATACAGCTCAGGGCGCAGACTTCGCTTGCGACCGTAACTACTCGTATAAGCTCGTTGTAAACGATGTTGATTGTGGTAAGACACTCTCTATTGCAACTCCTGCAGGTGCGCAGAAACGGCGATATGGAGCGTTGGAGCAAACCTACATTCTGGCTACCTTATGGTGAGGGTGATGCTCCATTCTGGTTGACAGGTAACGAGGGTGGTAATATGGCTGGTGCTGTACTTACACAGCCATCTACTGATGTGCGTCCAGGCTCTACTGGTACTCAGTCGGCATACCTCAAGTCGCAGAAGGCTTCGGTGATGGGTATCGGTAAGTTCGCTGCTGGTAACCTCTTCACAGGTACATTCTCGATGAAGGGTCTTAACGGTATGGTAGGTTTTGGTCGTGACTTTAGCTTCAATGCCAAGCCCAAGAGCTTCTCTGTATGGTTGAAGAATAAGGCGGGCAACATCGACGAGAATAGCGGCAACCCTGCATCGGGTCTTGATGTTAATCAGGTGATGGTTATCCTCACAACTTGGGATGAGGCGCACGTCGTTGATACCAGCAACGCCGACACCTTTATCTCGCACGATATGCTCGGTACTATGGATGGCGTTGTGGCATACGGCGTATACCGCACACAGACAACCAACGAGAGCTGGTACGAGCAGACCATCGACCTGACCTATGTCAGCGATGCTAAACCTACAAAGGCTGTTGTGTCATTCGCATCATCGGCTTATGGTGACTACTTCTGTGGCTCTACAAGCTCGTATATGTGCGTGGATGATATGAAGTTCAACTACTAATATTTGATATGGTGTCGCCACGCGTGCGTCACCAAGCACAATTACTCCGAATGGGCTGTTCTTTAATGCAGCCCACTCGGTGTAATCTGTTATTTGATTGTCGTGTGACAATTATTAAACAAATCTATTGATGAAGAAGGTCTATTCACTCCTCCTGATGCTTGCTGTGGCTACTATGGCTATGGCGCAGCAGACGGAGGATATAAATGGGGGCACAGCTCTTCAAGCAGAGTCGCCGACAGCAGCAACTGCGCTTGCTGGCACAGAGCAGTTGGCGATAAGTGGCACGGCGCAGAGCGTTGAGGCTGTTGAGCCTGTTGCGACACAGAGTGTTGAGCCTACCCCTAACGAGGCACGTCGTCAGCGTGGTTTCTCCACCGACAACTGCTTCGTTCCCAAGGGACAGTGGGTCTTTGGCGGTACTGCATCATACTCGGTACACCGCAACAAGGAGTACAAGTTCCTTATCATCGACAACATTAACTCCGAGGGCTATACTCTTAAGGTGAGCCCTATGATAGCTATTGCACCCTGCAAGAATATGACTGTGGGTGTGCGCTTTGGCTATGGTAGGTCTATGCTTTCCGTAGATAGTGGCTCGCTCAGCTTTGGTGAGGGAGATACAGGTGTAAATATCAATGTCGACTACTACCACCAGATTAAGCACAACTACACAGGAACGCTCTTCTGGCGACCCTACATCCCGTTGGGACGTAGCAACCGCTTTGCTATCTTCGCCGAGGTGCAGCTCAATGTGTCGGGAGGTCAGTCGAAGTTGGTGGCTGCCAATGGCGAGGTGGCAGGCATCCCCGACTATCGAGGCTCATACTCAGAGAGCCTCGGTGCGTCGATAGCTCTGCAGCCAGGTATCGTTGCCTTTATCACCAACAATACGGCGTTGGAGCTCTCTATCGGTGTCTTTGGCATAGGCTATGACCGCACTACGCAGCTGCGTAATCAGGTAGATGAGGGTACGATGGAGTCTACGGATATAAATTTCAACATCAACCTACTATCAATAGGTTTTGGTTTTGCGTTCTACCTCTAAACTTGTGGCATTATGAGAAGAATTATACTGCTGATAGTTGCTACAACACTCTCAATGATGGTAGCACACGCACAGGAGGTCGGTAATGGTGCGGTAATTGCTCGTGACGCAGTTGTCGCAGGTGCCAACACTGCTGTCGAGGCTGTCGATGGCGACGTAGCCGTCAAGAGCAAGTTTTTGCCTATGCGTCGTCGTATAGACCGCCATATTGACCTGAATAAATTTGTATATAAGGGCGAGGTTATGCTTGGTCTTACAGCATCGCACGGTAGCATCAAGGCAACAGATTCCGACCTTATGCTTCTGTTTGATGATATCAACCTCGGCTTTAAGCTAACTACTGTAAAGCCATTCATCGCTTACGCCTATAGGAATAACCGCTCTGTGGGTATGCGCTTTGGCTATGAACTTATGAAGGGCGATTTGGGTAACATCTCGCTCAACCTCGGCTCGGCTGCCGATCTGTCGTTTGGTTTGTCGGACTTGGGTCTGCGTAGCGAGAGCTATTCGTGGTCGGTATTCCATCGTAACTACATAGGTCTTGACCGCCGTGGTATCATCGGTGCGATACTCGAGACAGAGCTGCTCTTTAAGACGGGTAGGTCGAAGAACTTTACCTCTACCACCGACCCCGAGACGCAGCTCACTACCCGCACATTCTCTACCAAGCTCAACTTCAACCCGGGTGTTGCTGTATATGTCTTCCCCGAGGTGTGTGTGACCGTGTCGGTGGGTATAGGTGGCTTGTACTACAACACCACGCAGCTTATTGACGCTTACGACACTATTCAGGGTCGTCGTGACCGCACAGGCTTGCAGTTTAAGTTAAACATCGCCAACTTCCAGATAGGTGTCGTCGCCCATCTGTGGAACAAAAAGAGGGATTAAGCTATGAGAAGAGTTTATAAATATATGGTTGCTGCGTTGGTGGCTGTTGCCGTCAGTGGCTGTATAGAGAATGATATTCCCTATCCCGTAATTAAACTTGATATCCTCTCTTTTGAGGCCGAGGGTCTGAAGTCGCCCGCTGTTATTAACCCTACGGAGCAGCGTGTGAGCCTCGAGCTGCTTGAGACTACCGATCCGCGACGTGTGAGCATCACAGGCGTAAGTGTCAGCGAGGGCGCGCACTCTGATGTCAGCTTCCCTGGTCTCTTTGATTTGCGTGCGCCGCTATATGTCACGCTGTCGATGTATCAGGAGTATGAGTGGGTTGTATCTGCCACGCAGCATATCGAGCGTTACTTCCACGTAGAGGGGCAGATTGGTGATTCGGAGATTGATGTGGTGAACCATATCGCCACAGCCTACGTCCCTATGGATACCGATATGAACAATATCAAGGTAATCGCCATTAAGCTCGGCCCCGAAGAGGTTACATCCTACACCCCCGACCCCTTCTCATTTACGTCGTATGAGAACACTGTGCATAACGTTACCGTGAGCTACTATGGCGATATTGAGGAGATGTGGACACTGCGTGTTATACCCACAGAGGTCGAGGTGGAGTTTACTGCTGTCGACGCGTGGGCAAAGCGTATATGGGTATATGCTATGGGTCGTAGCGATGCCGACTTGGGCTTTAAGTATCGTCCTACGGGCACAGAGGAGTGGTTGTCTGTAAATGAGATTACCATTGACGGCGGTAACTTTAGCGCGTGCATTGAGGGTCTTGAGCCGCTTACCTCATACGATGTTGTGGCATTCTCTGGCGAGAACTTCACAAATGTTGAGACGGTAACTACGGAGGATACCTTCACACTGCTTAATGCTGGCTTTGAGGATTGGTCTGTCTACGATGGCTGCTACTATCCCTATGCCGAGGGTGCTACACCCTTTTGGGGTACGGGTAATGATGGTGCGAAGATTGCAAGCACCACGCTCACAGAGCCTATTGAGGATGTGCGTCCTGGCTCGACGGGTCGTTATGCCGCATCGTTGCAGTCGAAAAAGGCGGCGGTGATGGGTATCGGTAAGTTTGCTGCGGGTAACCTCTTTGTGGGTGCATTTGGAGGTTTGAGCGGTATGGACGGTCTTGTACACTTTGGTCGTCCCTGCACAGCGCGCCCCGTGGCACTACGCGGCTGGGTTAAGTACAACTGTGGTGCTGTAGACGAGATTGGTCGCGTACCGTCAACGCGCCCCGATATCAAGAAGGGCGAGCACGACGAGGGTCAGATATTTATCGCTGTGGGTGACTGGACTGCCGCAGAGTATGGTGGTACGGATGAGTGCCCCGTGGAGATTAACACCAAGGATGAGAGCACCTTCTTCAACCGCTTTGGACCCAATGTTATTGGCTCGGGCGAGCTGCTCTTTGACAGCTCTACAGATGGTTGGGTTGAGTTTACAGTGCCTTTGGAGTACTTCTCTACGTCGCGCATACCTACACATATCATCGTCGTATTTACAAGCTCGCGCTATGGTGACTACTTCACAGGCTCGACGGGTAGTAGTATGCGTGTGGATGATATAGAGTTGGTCTACTAAACCCGCCTTGCATAGCATCTTTTACTATGCCTCATACAAAAATAGGGGATGGCTACACACTTTAGCCGTCCCCTATTTGTTGCGTGTTGTTTTGTTTTGTCGTGATATTGTTGTAACTTTGCTATATGTTACAATTTCACACAAGCCCACCTCTTGTCATCTTTGACTTCGATGGCACGCTTGGCGACACGCGCCAAAATATCGTACGCACGTTGCAGGCAACGATGCAGCGTCTCGGACTCGATATGCGCGATGATGCAACGTGTGCCTCAACCATAGGTCTGACGCTGTTTGATAGTTTTCGCGCTATGTATCCCGCGATGAGTGTCGACGAGGCGCACCACTGCGTAGCGACCTACCGCGATATATACTTCGAGGATGTAGCAGCCAATATCCCTGCGCTCTTTTCTAATGTGGAGTCTACTATCGAGATATTGCACTCATCGGGGGCTGTGCTTGCTGTGGCTTCGTCACGCTCGTCGCCGTCGCTGCACCTCTTTCTTCAGGAGTCGGGACTTGCCGACTACTTCTCGTGCGTCATAGGCTCTGATAATGTTACGCACCATAAGCCACACCCCGAGCCTGTGGAGATAATACTGCGTAAGCTCAATTTTAGCCCCTCTCGCGCCCTTGTGGTGGGTGATATGCCCGTAGATATACTTATGGCGCATAACGCAGGCGTGCGCGCTTGTGGCGTGTCGTATGGCAATGCTACACGTGAGGAGCTGCATAGGGCTGGTGCCGACCATATAATAGACAATATAGCAGAGCTACTGGACTATGTTGTTGCTTGGTAGGGTAGAGCGGTATACGGTTGTGCCACTGCCCTTATAGTGATACTAACACTTGCTATGTAAGATTTTTTTCGTACCTTTGTTCTATTAAACGCTTACAATCTCATCTGTTGGCTTTACGTTGTGTTGTCTACTTGTTGTGGAGCGTGTGTGGCTGTGTTGGCGTTAGCACTCTACTTCAACTACACGTGGAGATGGCGTTGACAGATGGATAAAAATCGAGCATATCAACCTACCCGATAAGTACTGCTTTGGGTGTTTAAGAATATTGTATATGGATAGAGTAAAATCACTTATTATGGCTGTTGCCTCGCTGCTTATAGTGGGATGCAATAGCACAAAGAGCGACCTTGTGTCGCCCGATGGACGCACCGCGCTCCACTTCACCCTTACAGATGCGGGAGAGGCCGCCTACTCGCTCACGTTTGACGGTGAGGAGCTTGTGCCACTATCGCGCCTCGGTATTACCACCACCGATTCTAACTTTTGTGAGCGTCTTACCCTTGTCGATATTGAGCACTCCTCTTTCGATGAGACCTGGGAGCCTGTGTGGGGGCAGTTCGCAGAGATTAGAAACCATTATAACTCGCTTACAGCGACGCTGAAAAATGCTGACGGCAAAGCTCTTAAGATAGAGATGCGCCTCTTTGATGATGGTCTCGGTCTGCGCTATACGCTTGAGGGCGAGGGCACAGCGTCTATTACGTCGGAGCGTACCGAGTTCCGTATGGGCGGCGACTATGAGTCTCACTGGATTGCAGGAAGTGATGACGATGCCGAGTTTGACTATATACATTCGCTCTTGAGTGAGATTACGCCCGCGACAATGCAGCAGTCGGCAGGTCGTGTTCGTGGTCTTGTAGAGTGTGGCGTGTCTACGCCTATCGCTATAAAGAGCCCCACTACGGGTAACCATATAGCCATCCACGAGGCTGCCCTGTGGCACTACCCAGGAATGATACTTGCGTGGGATAATGACACGCGTTGCTTCACGTCGTTGCTTGCTGGCGATGAGACTGTTAAGAGCAAGGTCGAGCTTCCCTTCTCTACGCCGTGGCGCACTATTATCGTGGGTGACCGCGCAGGCGCGTTGGTAGAGTCAAATATGGTGCTTAACCTCAATGAGCCTTGTGTGCTTGAGGATACATCGTGGATTAAGCCTATTAAGTATGTCGGCGTGTGGTGGGAGATGCACCTTAAGGTGTCTATATGGGATCGTGACGGTCAATATCCGCACTGCGCAACTACCGAGAATGTCAAGCGTTATATCGACTTTGCTGCCGAGAATGGCTTTGGCGGTGTTCTGGTCGAGGGCTGGAACGTAGGATGGGGACGTGGCGAGAGATTTGACTACTCGCAACCATACCCCGACTTCGATATTGTGGAGCTTACGCGTTATGCCGAGGAGCGCGGTGTGGAGATTATCGGCCACCACGAGACCTATGCCAATGTTGCTAACTACGAGGAGCAGATGTCAGAAGCCTATAAATACTACGCATCACACGGCATCAATAGTGTAAAAACGGGATATGTAGGAGGCATAGCGGGTCATAAGCACTATGATCGCTGGATGGTTGACCACTATAACCGCACTGTTGTTGAGGGCGCAGCAAACAAGCTCTGTATAGACATCCACGAGCCTATACACTCTACGGGCATCTGCCGTACCTATCCTAACCTTATGAGTGCCGAGGGTATGCGCGGTCAGGAGTGGCAGGCGTGGAACGCGGGTAACTCTATCGACCACAACCCCACTTTGCCCTTTACGCGTAATGTGGCAGGTGCTATGGACTTTACGCCAGGTATCTTCGACTTGCGCTACCATAATACTATCAATAAGGCGGCAGCTACCGAGGATGGCAGCGTTAATGGGGAGTATGACTACGTCTACTTTGTAAACTCGACGCTTGCTCACCAGTTGGCGCAGTATGTGGTATTCTATAGCCCTATACAGATGGTTGCTGACCTGCCAGATAACTATCGCCAGCGTCCCGATGCCTTGCAGTTTATTGTCGATGTGCCTGTTGACTGGGCTGATACCCGCTGTTTGGATGCCGAGATTGGCGACTATGTTGTGACGGCACGCAAGGATAAGCACTCCGACGATTGGTATGTCGGCGGTATCACCGACGGTGAGGCGCGTAGCGTGGAGGTAGACTTGAGCTTCTTGGACGGTGACCGCGAGTATGAGGCAACGCTCTACCGCGATGGAGATAGGGCGGGCTGGAATACATATCCTACGGATTATATTATTGAAAAGCAGACTGTTACCTCTTCTGATGTGCTGATGGTGCGTATGGCGTCGGGCGGAGGCTTTGCCCTGCAGCTTAAAGCGAAGGAGTAGGGTAGTATAGAGGCTGTGTAGAAAGTGTATTTTGTTTTTACGATCGCCCTTAAAATCCTCATTTACGCAAAGTAAACTGCGGTTTTTCGGGCTTCGGAAGCCTAAAACTACATATTTTTTCAATCTCATAACAAAATGGAGGTGGCTAAAAAATAAATTTAGCCACCCCCATTTGTTGTTTGTATAAGGAGGTTATTATTATCTATGTTTTGCGAAGTGCGCAATGGGGCAAATTAGATGTCACAAGCGCAGTTTGTAGTGAGATTAGAGAGATTAAGGAATTAAGTGAATTTAGGGAGGCACTACCATACACGATGCTATGGACGGTAATCTCTTGTCAGAAGGGGGCGCAAAAGAGGGCAGTAGATGTCTGCCCTATTTTGCGAAACTCTGCTGGATAGCCACTGCAATAGCTACAGTTGCACCCACCATCGGGTTGTTACCCATACCCAAGAAACCCATCATCTCCACGTGTGCTGGTAGTGAATAAGACACATAAAGCTATGCGTTAATAGCTTATCGTATGTAATACGATCAAATTGCTATATAGTTATAGTAGGCCACCTTCTCTTTAACCTTAGTTATCTTCCATTAGCTTGTCGATGAGTCTATCGACTCTTTCACCTCGTCGCTGTATCTCCTCTATTAGCTTGGAGTTAGTTGCCAG
>RHMF01001599.1_pt1 | contig 10390 bp, 12 predicted proteins | sample 5365151 | NCBI WGS metagenome assembly RHMF01 (sample SAMN10266501, study PRJNA497801) | feces metagenome | isolation source: feces | host: Bos taurus | place: China: Prairie of Fairy Mountain | collected 2017-08-14 | reverse complement strand
TGTTGACGCTGAGAACAAGCGCATCTCCCTGTCCATCCGCGCTCTGCTGGAGCAGCCCGCTGAGGACGCTGAGTAATTAGCAATCCGATACCGGGGCAGCTCCTGCTGCCCCGGTATTTTTAGGGATTAAAGGAGAAATATTTATGGTAAATGGTGTATTGCTGATCGTGGCGGCGGTGCTGTTTGCGGTGCTGTATCTGCTGGAAGGCCTGGGCATCATGTGGCTGTGGATTGCGGCGTTTTATCTCATTGCCGGTATCCTGGATCTGGTGTTCCATGCGGTGAAGGAGAAGGTCAAGGTTCGTTCCGCCAAGAAGAAGGCGGAAAAGACGGCTCTGGAGGCCGAGGAATCCAAGAAGCAGGCAGAGGAATCCCGGAAGGAAGCGGAAGAAGCAAAAAAGCAGCTGGCTGAGCCCAAACTGGAGGAAATTGTATGATCAAGCATATCGTATTATTCAATGTCAAGGAAGGCGAGGACAAGGCAGCTGTGGCTGCGATCGCCAAGGCCGCTCTGGAACCCCTGGTGGGTCAGATCCCCGGCCTGATTTCCCTGGAAGTGGGCAGCTGTTTTGCCGGCTGCGATTTCGCGCTGTACAGCGTGCTGGAAAGCAGGGAAGCTCTGGCAGTCTATGCGCCCCATCCCCTCCACGAGGAGGCTAAGAGCAAGTTCTTCCATCTGCTGTCCGGCCGCATGGCCGCGGATTATGAGGTGTAATCATGGTTAAACACATTGTTCTGTATACACTGAAGGAGGGCGTTGACAAGGACGAGGCCGTAAAGATCGTGGCTTCCCAGCTGGAACCCCTGGTGGGCCGGATTCCCGGCCTTCTGAAGATGGAAGTCCGCCGCTGCTTCGCAGGCTGCGACTATGCGCTGTACTCCGAGTTCGAGCGTCCTGAGGATGTGCCTGCCTACCGGGCGCACCCCCTGCACCAGGAGGCCAAGTCCCATTTCCATCACTTCCTGGCCACCCGCCTTAGTGCCGATTACGAAGTCTGATGATTCCATGAAAAAATGGCATAAGTTTCCTTTGCTGATTTTGGCAGTAACTCTGGTTTTGGGTGGCTGCTATTATCTGAACTTTGGAACATTCACAAGTCATAGTATTAGCAGATATGAGGAACTTTTAGATAATGTTCCTTGTCTTCCTGCACTGGGTGAGCTTGGAACCGTTGATGGTTACGATTATGTGTACAGGGATAAGCGTATGTTTATCTTTTATTGCGAATCCCATATGTTAACCGTTCAGTATGATTCGGAAAACTATGACTCGGAAAAAGCCAGACTGGATGAAACATATGCGTTTGAATCCGAAATGCTGGGCAATCAATTTTCAGAAGAACAGCTTGAGCCTTGGTTTTTGCTGGATGGCTATTCATTTCGGGTGCTGTCCATGTCACATTACGATATGGAAATGTTTCCTCATGAATTCGTTCTGATCGGAACAAATGACACTAAACATGAAATCGTGTACCTTTACACATACGACCCGGATTTGGACAGCTTAAGCTCCTTTCCGGAGTATTTAAATGAATACTGCGGCTGGGGAGCATAAAAAGAGCATCGGACGAAAGTCCGATGCTCTTTTTCGATGGCGTTATTTTGCGGAAAGATCCACAGATCTGCGGATCATGCTCATGGCAGGGACAGCTTTAGGCAGCTGCATGGTAAACTTCATCTGGGGCGTTCTGGGCTCCTCCAGGGCGTTGCCTTCCAGGTCGTAAATATTCTCAGCAACGATGGGGAAGGGCCGCAGATCGGGGCCTACGACCTCCAGCTCGTCGCCTGCGCGGAACTTGTTGTTCAGGGAGCAGGTGGCGATACCGTTTTCATCGCAGGCATCCACCTTGGCCACGATCTGCCATTCCCGGATATACCGGGAATTTTCCACATACTGTCCGGGCTCGCCGTAGTAGAAGCCGGTGGAGTAGATCCGATGGGAAACGTGATCCACCTCGTCCCGCCAAACGGGATCCACGGGGCGGCCTGCGTACAGATCGTCAATCACATGGCGGTAAGCGCCGGTGACGATGGCGGCATAGTAAGCGGATTTTGCGCGGCCTTCGATCTTGATGCAGTCAACGCCTACATCCATCAGATCCTTCAGGTGGTCGATCATGCACATATCCCGGGAGTTTAAGATGTAGGTGCCCTTTTCGTCCTCATAGACGGGGAAATATTCGCCGGGCCGCTTCTCCTCCATCAGCGCGTACTGGTAGCGGCAAGGCTGGGCGCAGGCGCCCCGGTTGCTGTCACGGCCGGTCATGTAGTTGCTCAGCAGGCAGCGGCCGGAATAGCTGACGCACATGGCGCCGTGGCCGAAGGTCTCGATTTCCAGTTCGGGAGAGGTCTTTTTCCGGATCTCCTCGATTTCCTTCAGGCTGCATTCTCTTGCCAGCACCACCCGCTTGGCACCCAGATCGTACCAGGCCTGGGCACATTCGTAGTTGGCGATGGACTGCTGCGTGGAAATGTGCCGCTCGCAGTTGGGGGCATATTTCCCGGCCAGGGTGAAGGCGCCCAGATCCGCCAGGATCAGGGCATCCACACCGGCATCGTTCAGCTGCTCCATATAGGCGGGCAGGTGAACCACCTCGTCGTTCCGGGGCATGGTATTCACGGTGACGTGGCACTTGACACCATGCTCGTGGGCGTATTTCACCGCCATGGGCAGCTCCTCCGGGGTGAAATTACCAGCAAAGGAGCGCATGCCGAAGCTGGTGCCAGCCAGATACACTGCGTCCGCACCGTAGAGGACGGACATTTTCAGCCGTTCGAAATCACCGGCGGGGCTGAGAAGTTCCAGTTTTCGCACGGCTTAACCCTCCTCACCCACTTCGGCGGGGGCCACATAATCCTTGAATTTTTCCACCCACTTTTCGTGCTCTTCCAGAGTTTCGGAGAACTGGTGCACGCCGGTTTCGGGGTTCAGAACGTAATAGTAATAGGTGGTATCCTCAAATTTCAGGGCGGCATTGATGCTGTCCAGACCGGGGTTGGAGATGGGGCCGGGGGTCAGACCCGCATACTTATAGGTGTTGTAGGGATGATCGATGGAGGTATCGATATTGGATGCGTCGCCGGTGGCATAGATGATGGCGGCGTCGATATTCAGATACCGCTCATACATCTGATCTTCCGTCAGACGGTTGAAGATGACGGAGGCGATCCGGGGGCTTTCCTTGGAGGAGGCAGTCTCCTCTTCGATGAGGGAGGCCACGATCAGCAGATCCCGCAGGGACAGCTGATGCTCGGCGATGTGATCGGTGCTGCAGCCCTTTTCCTTCATCATATTGCTCAGCCGCTGATTCAGGGATTCCAGCGCGGCCAGGGTTTCCTGCTGATCCACACGGGACTGGAAGCCCAGGAGCATCTTGCCCAGTGCCTCACGGGGGGTGGAATGCTCATAGAAATCGTAGGTATCCGGGAACAGGAAGCCTTCCAGGCAGTACTTGTCGCCGCGCTCGATGCCCTCCAGGAACCAGAAATCGGAGAATTCGCCGTTGGCAGCGTATTCCTCCAGCTCGGCTACGGTACAGATGTTCTTCTGCTCCAGCAGCTCAAAGATTTGGCGGCAGTTGAGACCCTCGGGGATCAGCAGATCGGAAACAACGGCGCGGGTGGAGCTGCGGGGGCCCATCTGGATAACCAGGGCATGATAGTCGTAAATGGTATCCAGCTGGAAGGTGCCAGGGAGAATATCGCCATCATCCACAGCGATGGAAGCATAGAGCTTGAACAGACCGGGATAGCGAACCAGCTCGGCGTCGTGCAGCTTCTCGGCAATATCGTCAATGGTATCCTGGGAAGTGATGGTGACGGAAACCTGCTTGCTCTCCCGGCCGAAGGCAAGAACATCTGCAGCGCAGACCCAGAGCATACGGCCCAGGGAGGTGCCGATCATCACGATGATGGCAAGCCAGACGAAGGTAGCGGCCAGATGGGGCAGGCCAAACAGACCATAACCATTCTTGCGCTTGGGGCGGCCCTTCCGGGGGCTGCGGTAGTGGGCGGTGGGGCCGTCGTTCTGCTCCTCAACGGGAGTGGGTTGGGTGTTGCTGAAGAAAATATCCTCCACATCCTTGGGGGCATCCCACTCGGAGTGGGCAGTCTCAGGCTCTTCCTGAATGAAGGGGAACACCACAGTGTCACCGGAGAGGGGAGCCTGGTCGATTTCTTCCACGGTTTCCTCAGTGACGATCACGGGCTCGGCTTCTTCTGCAGGAGCGGCAGGGGCCATGGGAATGGCAGCGTCCAGTTCAAGCTCCGGCATGGGGCTGGCGGATTCCTCCACCAGCGGGGGTTCTTCCAGGAGAAATTCTCCGGAAGCGGGGATTCTATTGTTTTTCTCGTCCATAGGGATTCCTCCTGTCAGCGGATGACGATCTGATTTGCAATACGGTTGGCTTCTTCTTCACCCTTCAGGGCTTCAATCAGCGCAAGACCAAAGGAAACGGCGCAGCCAGCGGAGGTGCCGGTGATGAGCTTGCCATCCCGGACAGCGGCGGCGTGAACCATGATGGCGCTGTCCATGCCATCTTCGCAGCCGGGGTAGCAGGTGGCCTGCCTGCCTTCTGTGATGCCGAGATCTGCCAGTACGGTGGGGCCGGCGCAGATGGCGGCGCAGAATTTATCGGCTTCCCAGGCGGTTTTAATGGCTTCCATAGCCTTGGCGCATGCACGGATGGACGCAACACCGCCCAGGCCGCCGGGGAGAATGACCATTTCGGCATCGGAAACATCCAGATTTTCGATCTGCATATCAGCGGTCACGGCGATTCCGTGGCTGCCCGTGATCACGGAGCCGTTCAGGCCCACGGTCTTTACTTCCACACCAGCCCGGCGCAGCAGATCCAGGGGAGCGATGGCTTCGGTTTCTTCAAAGCCGGTTCCTAAAAACATATATACCATAGTTAATCCTCCAAACAGTTGGCAACGTGGCGGTAAATCTCTTCGTGGATGTCCTCGATGGAACGCATAGCCCCATCGCGCACACAGTCGATGATCTTCCAGCCGAAGAAAGCGGCGGCTTCCCGGCCGCATCGGCGGCAGGTAGCAAGATAGTTTATATCCTGCTCATGGATGTCGGCACTGGTATTGGTGTCCGCTTCCCGCTTACGCATCATCTTTTCGGTGTACTCCGTGGGAACGTCCAGATAGATGGTCAGATTCGGGGAGGGAAGCCCCAGTTTTTCGTATTCAAATTCGGAGAGCCACTTCCAGTATTCCTCCCAGAATGTTTCCGGCTCCTTGCTGGCCTGATGAACGGCATTGGAGGTGGTGTAGCGTCCGGTGATCACCAGTCCGCCCTCTTCATACCACTGCCCCCAGAATTTCTTATAGGAGGCATAGCGATCCACCGCAAAGAAGGTGGAAGCGGCAAAGGCGTTCACATCTCCGGCTTTTTCGCCGAACTCACCGTGCAGGTACATGTTGATCAGTGCGGAGCTGGGCTCGGAATATTGAGGAAATTCCAGCTGCTTAAAGGCCAGGCCTTCCTGAGAAAGACGGTCGGTCAGAAGCTTGAACTGGGTGGACTTTCCGGAACCGTCGGTACCCTCGATAACGATTAGTTTACCCATAAAATATATCTCCTCTCTCATATAGAGAAAAAGGTTACAGAAAACCATAATATGATACTTTACAATACCATATTTCAGTCCGTTTGTCCACAGTTGCAGCCTTGAGAATTCTTTAAATTTCTGCAAACTGCGAAAGGATATTGCAATAGTACGGAAAATCTGCTAAAATGTATCTAACTATGACTAAATCACAAAGGAAGAAACACATGGAAGTTACATTTGAGAGTCTCGGACTCAGCGAGGCCATGCTGAAGGCCCTGGAGAAGAAGGGCTACGGCTATCCCACCACCATCCAGGCAGAGGCCATTCCCCACTTTATGCAGTGGAAGGATGTCATTGCGAAAGCGCCCACCGGCACCGGCAAGACTTTTGCTTTCGGCATCCCCATGATCGAGCATATCGACCCTGCCAATGAGGCCGTCCAGGGTCTGATCCTGGCCCCCACACGGGAGCTGGCTATCCAGATCGGTGATGAGCTGCGGGGACTGCTGACTTATTATGAAAATATCCGGGTTGCTGTCCTCTATGGCGGCGCCAGCATCGGCCCCCAGATCAAGGCGCTGGAACGCAAGCCACAGATCGTGGTGGCAACCCCCGGACGGCTGATGGATCACTACAACCGTAAGACCATCCGTCTGGACAAGATCCAGACTGTGGTGCTGGACGAAGCCGACCGGATGCTGGATATGGGCTTTTTCAAGGATGTGACCCGGATCATCGACAAGGTGAAGAACCGTAAGAATCTGGGTCTGTTCTCCGCAACCATTTCCCAGGAGGTCATGACTGTTCAGTGGATGTACCAGCGGGACGAGGTGGAGATCACCGTGGAGCCCAAGCAGGAGGACCGGCCCGACATCGACCAGTACTGCCTCACCTGCACCCCCCTGGAAAAGGCGGAGAAGACCCTGCGGCTGATCAAAACCCAGGGTTATGAGCGTGTCATTATTTTCTGCAACACCAAGCATATGTGCCAGCGGCTTTCCGATGAATTTCAACGGGCGGGTCTGGACTGCGACTGTATCCATGGCGACATCCGCCAGAGCCAGCGGGAAAAGACCATGCAGCGCTACCGGGACGGCAAACTGGCGATCCTCATCGCCACTGACGTGGCCTCCCGCGGCATCGACGTGGACGATGTGGACTGTGTCATCAATTATGACGTTCCCGAAGAAAATGAGTACTATGTCCACCGCATCGGCCGTACCGGCCGAGCAAAGCGCAAGGGTGTGGCATGGAGTATCATCGGCAATTTCCCTGAGAAGGCCAAGCTGGACGAGATTGCCAAATTCTCCAACTATACCGTCAAGTCCATGGTGATGGGGGACGACGGCGCACTGACCGAAGAGGTTACCAAGGCACCTCCCACACCTAAGAGGAGATTCCGTTGACCGGGCCGGAGCGGGGCTTCCTGCTCTTAACCTCCCGGCTGGGAAATCCCGACCGGAGGGTACTGTCCGTTGCCCAGCTACGTACCCTGGGCCAGCGGATTCGGGCCATGGCGGCTCCCCAGGAGGAGCGGGATCTGATCCCGGAGGATCTGATAAAACTGGGCTGCGGCCCGGAGATGGCGGCGCGGATCGTGGCGCTGCTGTCGGAAGAGGATCTGCTGGATCACTACCTGCGCCGGGGTGACAAGGCGGGCTGCATCCCCCTGACCCGGGCAAGCAGCCAATATCCTGCCCGGCTGCTGGAGAAGTTGGGTTTGGATGCGCCCGGATGCCTGTGGGCGAAGGGTGATATTTCCATTTTGAATTCACCCGGGATTGCGCTGGTTGGCAGCCGGGATTTGAACCCGAAAAATGCGGAATTTGCCTCAGAAGCGGGAAAGCAAGCGGCTTTGCAGGGATTTACAATGGTTTCCGGCAATGCCAGAGGTGCGGACAAAACCGCCCAGGAAGCCTGCCTGAAAGCCGGCGGAAAGGTTATCAGCATTGTGTCAGATAGCCTGGCAGCTCACCGGGATCGGGAGAATGTGCTGTATTTGAGTGAGGATTGCTACGACGAAGCATTCTCTGCCCAGCGGGCCTTAAGCCGTAACCGCTGCATCCATGCACTTGGGAATAAGACCCTGGTTGCCCAGTGCAGCTATCAGCATGGCGGCACCTGGGACGGCACGGTGAAGAATCTGCGGTTCCGCTGGAGTGATGTGTTCTGCTTTGAGGACGGAAGTCCTGCGGCTGAATTGCTTTTTCAGATGGGCGCGAATCCGGTCAGCCTGGATCAGCTGACTGATTTACAGAATCTTACATCTAGCGAAGTGAATTTTTTAGACCGGTAGTCGAATTGACTACCGGTCTTTTGATATGTTATACATTCTCTTTTGCCCAGGCGGCGATCTGCGCTTCGCTGCCCCTGACCTGGTGGCCCCTGACGGAGAGACCTTCGGCGATCACTGCACCGGGGCATGCCTTTTCGATGTCCTTCGGTGCGTTGGCCAGACCGGAGCCTTCGTTGGTGCATAGAGGGATGATCTTTTTGCCAGCCCAGTCGTAATGTTCCAGGAAGGTGAACACGCACATGGGCGCGGTGCCGCACCAGCAGGGGAAGCAGAGGAAAATGGTGTCGTAGTCCGCGATGGAATCCACAAAACTCTTGATTTCGGGCCGTGCGCCTGCTTTGATCTCCGCCACAGCCTCCATGCAGCATTCCCGATAGTTTGCGGCATAGGGCTTGACGGTATCGATCTCGAAAATATCAGCGTCCACAGCCTTTGCGATGAACTCGGCTGCGTAGGCGGTGTGTCCTTTTTCCAGAATCTGAATACCGCTGGGCATATGATTCTCACCTTTGCGGGAATAATAGACGACAAGTATCTTTGCCATGGAAGAATCCTCCTTATGCATTTTTTTTAATATATCAGATATATGGATCCATGTCTACAGCAAATATTCAGAAAAAAGCCCGGAAGCAAAAGCTTCCGGGCTTTGGGGAAATCTTACTTCAGGTTGCCCAGCCACTCCACGGTAGCGGTGGTGACAGTGGGTTCCTTGCTGGTGTCGTTGGACACAACGATGGTGCCATCCAGCATTGCCTTGACCATGGCAGCGTAGTCATCGCTGGTGAACTTGCCCTCAGCGAACTGAGTGGAGGGAGCCAGCTGGACGTAATTGGCAGCGGGATCCTCGGAGACCAGCCCCAGGGACTCGATCTTGCCGGCATACTTCTCCCAGTTGCCGTTCATAACGATTTCGGTCAGGGTATCGATGGTGGTGGGAGCCAGACCCTTGGTAGCGGAGGTGATGGTCATGCCTTCACCGTACTGGCTGTCAATGATGGCGGCCTGGTCGGTATCAACACCGATGATCTTGCCGTTAAACTTCTTGGCAGCTTCAGCAGCGGAGGTCCAGATGCTGCCGCCGCAGGCGAAGACAGCCTGGGTGCCGTTGGCATACCAGGTATCCATAACAGCGGTCAGGTCGGCATCGCCGTGGAACTGATTGCCGTAAGCATACTTAACGTTGGCAGCCACACCCAGCTCAGCAGCAGCGGCATCAACACCCTGCACGAAGCCGTAGCCGAAGCGCTGAACAGCAGGAACAGCCATGCCGCCCAGGAAGCCCAGCTCGGTGTATCCCAGCTTCACGGCAGCGTAGCCGGCCATGTAACCGCAGAGCTCTTCCTGATAGATGGCGCAGTAGACATTGTCCATGTAGACATAATCGGTCAGGTTCCAGTTGTCAGGATTATAGTCATAGCTTTCGCCCTTCAGAGCAACACCGGCCTCCAGCAGGTCGCCTTTGGCCACGTCCAGAGCCACGAACTTGACGTCAGGGTAGGTCTCGGTCAGCTCAGCAAGGGTAGCGCCGAAAGCGTAGCCGGGCATGACGATGATGTTGTAGCCCTCAGCGATGGCCAGCTCAGCGGATGCGACGCGGCCTGCGGTGTCGTTGGACACGGGCTTGTAGTAACGGACATCGATGCCGGTCTGCTCGCCGAACTTGACGCAGGCTTCCCAGGTGGTCTGGTTGAAGGACTGGTCGGTGATGTCGGCGTAGTCCGTGATCATGGCGACCTTGTACTCAGCATCGCCGGCTTCACCGGCATTTTCGCCGGAGCCGCCGCAGGCGGCCAGGGTAAGCAGCATGGCAAAGGCCAGAAGCAGGGACAGGAACTTTTTCATTTTCCTTTCCTCCGTAAAATTTTCTTGGGAATAACCTCATCTATTGTTGCATATTTTGATGGGAAAATCAATATATAAAAACGTCCGGAAGCGTAAGCTTCCGGACGTTTTCTATGCATTTTAGATATTCAGCAGATCGGAGTAGACCTTCAGAGCACCCTCAGTGTCGTGGGCCAGAACCTTCTTGGCCAGAACCTTACCCAGCTGGACGCCTTCCTGGTCGAAGGAGTTAACGTTCCAGGCGAAGCCCTGGTACATGACCTTGTTCTCGAAGTGAGCCAGCAGCGCACCCACAGCGGCAGGGGTCAGCTTCTCACCGATGATGATGGAGGAGGGACGGCCGCCTTCGAACTTCTTGTTCAGGTTCTCGTCATCCTTGCCGCAGGCGAAGGCCACGATCTGGGCAGCCACGTTGGCACAGAGCTTCTGCTGGCTGGTGGAACCCTGGATCACAACATCGGAACCCATCTGGCTGTTCTTGAAGCCGACGAACTGCAGAGGAACAATGTCGGTGCCCTGGTGCAGCAACTGATAGAAGGAGTGCTGACCGTTGGTACCGGGCTCACCGAAGATGATGGGGCCGGTAGCATAGTTCACAGGCTCGCCGAAGCGGTTGACGGACTTGCCGTTGGACTCCATGTCCAGCTGCTGCAGGTGAGCGGGGAAGCGGGACAGAGCCTGGGAGTAG
>RHMF01001598.1_pt1 | contig 10394 bp, 9 predicted proteins | sample 5365151 | NCBI WGS metagenome assembly RHMF01 (sample SAMN10266501, study PRJNA497801) | feces metagenome | isolation source: feces | host: Bos taurus | place: China: Prairie of Fairy Mountain | collected 2017-08-14 | reverse complement strand
GTGACCATAACGGATATCTGCACCTGCAATAACACTTCCGTCATTAAGAGTATAAAGTGAAGGAATACGGTTGCGTTCTGAATTCAATATACCATTATCATATGGTTGGTCATATTTGATTTTACAAATTTTCTGAGAAGCCATAAATAATCCCTTTCTGAATTTGAGTATATAAACTTGTTTAAATGATTATAACACAATTTTGTGTTTTTGCAATGATATATTACAAGCAGACAAATCGCTTTAATAATTTCGAATTCGTTATTTATTGTTGATTTACTATTACCTGTTTGGTATAATTTCCATATAAAAATGTTATTTAAGGGGGTTATGAATAAAATGGCTACATTTCTTAACACACCCGTGAGAATTTATAATAAAACCATTTCCAACAGAATTGTTTTTCAACCTATGGAGGGCTGTGACGGAACTTTTGATGGTGGTATTGATACTTTAACCCGTCGTCGCTATATTCGATTTGCAAAATCATGTGCAGGAATTATTTGGTTTGAAGCTACTGCAGTATGTGCTGAAGGTAGGGCGAATCCTCGTCAGCTTTATATAAATGATAAAACTGTAGAGAGTTTTAAATCTCTTGTGACAGAAATGAAAAAAGTATCTTTGGAGGAAAACGGTTTTGAACCTGTTATAATTGTTCAGCTTACTCACAGTGGCAGGTTTAGCAAACCGAATGGTAACCCTGAACCAATTGTTGCGTATCATAATGAACTTTGGGAAAAAGGTAGGGAAAATCAACCTTATGTGGTTGCGAGTGATGAGTATCTTAAAACAGTTTCAGAAAAATACAGCAAGGCAGCAGAGTTAGCCCTTTATGCAGGTTTTGATGGTGTTGATGTAAAGTGTTGTCACGGGTATCTGTTTGACGAGCTTTTAAGTGCTTATAACAGAAAAGGTATCTATGGTGGCAGACTTGAAAACCGAACAAGGCTTTATTTTGAGTGTATTGACGCAGTGAAAAAAAGTGTAGATGATAAAGCGTTTGTAACAACACGACTTAATGCATGTGATTGTTTTCCTTATCCTTATGGTTTTGGTGTTGATGAAAATAACAATATTGATTTGACCGAAACGAAAATAATAATGAAAAAACTTGTGGAAAAGGGCATAGAGTTAATTGACATTACTCTTGGTAATCCGTATCTTATTCCACACATCAATCGACCTTGCATTAATTCACCCGAAGATGGAAATATAGGACTTGAAAGAATATATAAAGTGACAAAAGAATTAAAAAACAGTTTCCCCGATGTTAAAATCGTTTCTTCAGGACTTACTTTCCCTGGTGAAAAAGCGATGGAATATGCAGAAAAACTTGTAAATGAAAATGTTTGTGATTTTGCGGGTTTTGGTAGGATGACTTTTGCATATCCGGAGTTTTATAGGGATTATCTTTTGAATGGCAAGTTAGAAAAAAATAAAGTTTGTCTTAAATGTAGTAAATGTACTGAACTTATGCGAAATGGTACTGTTGCAGGTTGTCCTGTAAGGGATAGTGAAACATATATGCCATATTACAATAAATTTGTACTTAAGAAATAGGTGAGAAAAATGGTTGCAGTAATTACAGGTGGTACAAGAGGTATTGGTCTTGGAATTGCAAATGAATTATTAAAAAATGAATTTACAGTTCTTATCGCATCAAGAAGTGAAAGTGACGAATTAATTGACCTTAAGAATAAATACGGTGAAAAAGTTTATTTTATTTCTTGTGATATTTCAAAAGAAAATGATATTGACAATCTTGTTTTGTACGCAGAAGAAAAGTTTGATAAGATTGATTTGCTTGTGAATAATGCAGGTGTTGCACCAAAAGAGAGAAAAGACATTCTTGAAATTACAGGCGATGATTTCGATTATGTAATGGACATAAACCTTAAAGGTACTTTTTTTGTTACACAAAAAATGGCTCAACTTCTTGTAAAAAATGAAAAATCAAGAATTGTAAATATTTCATCAATGTCATCTTATACAGCAAGTGTAAATCGTGGTGAATACTGCATCTCAAAAGCAGGAATTTCAATGATTACAAAACTTTTTGCAACACGATTAGCAGAAAACGGTGTCAGTGTGTTTGAAATAAGACCGGGGATTATTGAAACCGATATGACAGCAAAGGTTAAAGAAAAGTATGAAAAAATGATTGCAGAGGGCATTACGCCTATTAAGAGAATGGGAAAACCTGAAGATATAGGTAAATGTGTTGTCAGTATTGCAAATGGTAATTTTGATTTTTGTACGGGTACAGTAATTGACTGTGATGGTGGATTCTGTGTGAGGAATTTATGAGAAAAGTATATGATGCAATAATAATCGGTAGTGGTGCTGCATCATACAGCGTTGCCGATTGGCTTTATAAAGAAAAAATTGAAAATATTGCAATAATTACCGAAAACAGACTCAGTGGTACATCAAGAAATACGGGTAGTGATAAGCAGACATATTATAAAATGTCAATGGATGGTAATACACTTGATAGTCCTCATAAAATGGCAACTGATATTTACAAATCCGGTTGTGTTGATGGTGAGAAAATGTATCTTCAGGCTGTTAGCAGTATTCGTTGTTTTTTAAGACTTTGTGATTATGGTGTGGAATTTCCAACAGACGAATTTGGTGGTTATCCCGGATATAAAACTGACCATGATGATACAAAAAGAGCAACATCCGTAGGACCTCTTACATCTAAAATCATGACAGAAAAACTTGAAGAAAAAGTCCTCAGGTTTAATAAGACAACTTTATTTGATAACAGACAAGTTGTGGAAATCATAAAAGACAATAATAGAGCTGTTGGTGTTGTTGTTCTTAACAGAGAAACAGATTGTTTTGAAATTATATCGGCCAAAAATGTAATTTGCGGTACAGGTGCACCTGCGTGTATTTATGCTGATTCTGTATATCCTCATTCACAGCACGGTATGACGGGTGTTATGATAAATGCGGGTGTAAAGCTGTGCAATTTTACACAATGGCAATACGGAATGGCTTCTGTTGATTTCCGTTGGAATGTTTCAGGAAGTTTTATGCAGGTTGTTCCACGATTTGTAAGTGTGGATGAAAATGGTGTCGAACGAGAATTCTTAAAGGATTATTTTGTAAATCCGTCAGATTATGTGTTCCTCAAAGGCTATCAATGGCCATTCAGTTACGAAAGAGCTGAAAAGTCATCAAAAATAGATATTGCAGTACATAATGAAACGAAAAAAAGCAGAAAAGTCTATCTTGATTATACTAAGAATCCAAGTGGTTTTGACTTTGATTCTCTTTGTGATGAGGCAAGAGAATACCTTCTTTCAAATAATGCAAAGGGTGATACACCAATCGAAAGACTTGAAAAGCTTAACAGTAAAGCCATTGATGTTTATGCAAGACAAAACATTGACTTATACACTCAAAAATTAAGAATTGCTGTTTGTGCACAGCATAATAACGGTGGTGTGAATACCGATAACAATTATGAAACAGACGTGAAAAACCTTTATGCTATAGGTGAATGTGCAGGAACATTCGGACTTGCTCGTCCGGGTGGTACAGCACTCAACGACACACAGGTCAGTTCACTTCTTTGTGCAAAGCATATCAGCCATAAAAAGATAAAGTATGATTGTGAAAAAACTCTTGTAGAATATGAAAAGAAATACGAAGAAATAGTGAAAAGTTTTTCTTATGATGAAACGGTTGACTACTCTCATATATGTAGAAAAATGAGCAATAGTGCGGGCTTTTTGCGTGATAAAAATCAATGTGAATTGTTGCTTGAAGAAATCATGAATACTCTTGATAATATGTCGCTGAAGAATAAAAATTTAAGTAAATATTTCTACGACTACGATATGCTTTTAAGTGCCAAAGCACTTCTTGAAACAATACTTCAGGAAATGGAAGTAACAGGCAGTCGTGGCGGAGCAGTTTTTATTCATGACGGTAAGATTGTAAAAGAAAATCTTGAATATCGTGATTATCTTACAATTACGGATGTAAAAAAGGTGACATTTCAGAAGATTAAGCCGGTACCAACTGTGAACAAACCATTTGAACAATATTTAAAGGATAGTATTTGATTATGAGTACATTTAAAATTGGAATGACGAGTGTTACATTTCGTAATAAAACTATTGAAGAAATAGTTGAAATCTGTATAAAAGAACAGGTTGAATATATAGAATGGGGTTCCGATGTTCATATAAAGACAAGGGATGATGCGAAAAAGGCAAAACGCATTTGTGATGAAGCAGGAATAAAAATCATCTCTTATGGTAGTTATTATTCTGTGGGCAGGAATAATTGTGATGAGTGGAGATTGCTTTGTGAAAATGCAAGCATTATGGGTGCAGAGTCAATCCGTGTGTGGCTTGGAAAAAAAGATAGCGAAAAAACAAATGACGAAGAATATATAAACATTCTCAATGACTGCAAATCTATTTGTGATATCGCAAAGGAATATGGGATTATAGTTTCACCTGAATGTCACGATAACACTTTTAACAATAATACAGATGCAATTTTAAGGTTTATTAAGGACCTTGACAAAGAGAATTTCAGAACATATTTTCAATCAAGATATTTCCGTATGGAATATGACCTTGACAGAATTGACAGAACTTTTGACTACATTCTTAATATGCATGTTTCGTATTCGGATTTAAAACGGGAGCAGATGTTTCGTAAGAAAGACAAAAACTATCTTGATACGCTCCTTAAAAAGATGATTTCGAAAGATTTCAAAGGCATTATTATCCTTGAATTTACACAGAATTCAAGTGAAAAAGCCTTTGGTGAGGATATAAAAAAACTAAAAACTTATTAAAAGGTGATTTTATGAAAATCGCATTATTGGGCAGTAGCCGATATAATTTTTCAAGAGTTTATACGGACAAGGTTATGAAGCAACTCCGGGAATACGGTGAACTGTCACCGCTTTCAAACTTAAATGACCTTAAGAAAAACAAGGAGTTTTTCAAAGATTGTCAGGTAGCTTTTTCAACATGGGGTATGCTTCATCTGACAGAAGAAGAAATCAAAAAGTATCTTCCCAATTTAAAGGTGCTTTTTTACAGTGCAGGTTCAGTTCAGGACTTTGCACGACCATTCCTTAACTGTGGTGTGAGGGTTTTCAGTGCATTTGCTGCAAATGCAGTTCCCGTTGCTGAATATACATTTTCGCAGATTGTACTTGCAACAAAAGGTTTTTATCAGTCATCAAAGCGTTTCAGAGTGAATTTTCCGTCTGCGGTTAAATTTGCAAACAGTACTCCGGGGAATTTTGAAACAAAAATCGGACTCGTGGGACTTGGTGCAATAGGTTCAATGGTAGCAGAAAGACTAAAAACTCTTGATGTGGAAGTTTTAGCTTATGACCCGTTTGTAAGTAAGGAAAATGCTGATTCCCTTAATGTAAAGCTCGTATCTCTTGAAGAAATATTTGAGGAATGTGATGTTATCAGCAATCACCTTGCAAACAAAGAGGAATTGAATAATATATTTGAAAAAAAATACTTTGACCTTATGAAAAAGTATGCTGTGTTTATAAATACCGGCAGGGGTGCACAGGTAAATGAATGGGATTTGGCAAAAAATTTGATTTTACATCCGTCACATACAGCAGTGTTGGATGTGCTGAAAAAAGAGTATATTCCCTACATAAATCCGCTTTTTTGGTGTCCTAATGCCATAATTACACCTCATATTGCAGGAAGTATGGGTAAGGAAACACAACGAATGGCATATTATATGCTCCAACAGTTTGAAAACTATCTTAATGGTAGAGAAATGCAGTATGAAGTAACACTGGAAATGCTCAGTACAATGGCATAATGAAAGTGGTAAAAAATATGATTCCTTTAACAGAACAGGTGAATACCCTTTATAATGCAAGCTCCTGTGATGACTTGACGGATTTTCCCATGTCGATTCGCAGAGAGTACTATATAACGGGTAACAGACAAGACTTCGAAAAAATTTATTTCAGACGCAGGGATTTCTTATCCTCCTGTGCATTTCTTGCTTTGTCAGATAATGCGCATATTTCTCAACTTGAAAGCATTATTCTTGCAATTTGCGATGAGTACTGTTGGGCTTTGCCAGCACATACTGAAGGGACAAAGGAAAATGACAGTAAAGCTCTTGACCTATTTGTTGCAGAAACTGCATTTACTCTTGCTGAAATCTGTACCATATTTAATAACAAGCTTTCAACAGATACAAAAAACAGAGTAAAATATGAGATTGAAAACAGACTTGTAAAAAACTACATCAATCAGAAATATTGGTGGGAAGATTGCACTATGAATTGGGCATCTGTCTGTGGTGGATTTACAGGCGGAACACTAATTTATCTTTTCCCTGAAGAATTTGAGAGGCAAAAATCAAGAATTCTGAAAACATTACAATGTTATATTGATGGCTTTCCAAGTGACGGTGTATGCCTTGAGGGTGCTGACTATTGGCTTTACGGTTTTTCAGCTTTTGTATATTTTGCCGATTTATTGTTTGAATTTACAAAGGGTAAAATCGACCTTTTTCAAGATGAAAAAGTGCAGAAAATAGCAGGGTATATTGAAAAAATGTGTCTAAAGGGCAATACCGTTGTCAGTTTTTCCGACGCAAATTCCAATGTGAAGGCAGATATGGCTTTGCAACATTATCTTTCAAGGAAAATACCTGAAAGCGTTGGTTTGTTGCCTGAAAGCAGAATGACAATCTGGGGCGGAAACACAAAATGGCCTTGCTTTTACAGAACTCTTTTGTGGGTTGATAATCGCAAAACGAATGCTGAAAGATATGAAAATCATGTTTTGGAAAATCAGATTATTATAAACAAAAAGTATTATTCCATTGCCATAAAAGGTGGTAACAATGATGAACCACATAATCACAATGATGTGGGTTCTTTTATACTATCTGATGAAAATGGTCAGGTGTTTTGTGATTTAGGTGCAGGTCGCTATACAAAAGATTATTTCAATGAAAACAGATATTCTGTTTTTTGCAATTCTTCATTAAGTCACAATGTGCCTATTATCAACGGAAAAGAACAAAAAGCAGGTAAAGAATATTTTGCAACACTTGATTACAATGATAATAAGGTAGTTGCAGACATAACAAGAGCTTATAACGAAAATGACCTTAAATCTTTTGTAAGATATTTTGAGCTTAGTGACAATTCAATTTTTATAACCGACAAATTAAAATCAGAAAATATTATTTCTGTTACAGAAAGATTTGTAACATTACGAAAACCTGAAATCAATGATAATGCAGTTTTTCTTGGAAACACTTGTATTCTGTTTAACAAAAGTCAAGCAAGACTTGAAATAAATGAAAATTTCCACATTCCACATGAATATGATACAGAATCAATAACAGTTTATTGTCTTGATTTCATTTTAAAAGACAATACAAAAGAAATCACATTTGAAATAAAGATATAAAAAATCCTCCTGTGGTGCTGAAACCATAGAAGGATTTTTGCATTTAAATGCTATTGCCCAATAACTTTTTTAATCTATTGCGTGGTCACGAAGTACATTTTCTCCTGACCATATTTTTTTCGATGTCCAGTCTGCGTCTGTATCTGTCCAAAATTTGTGGCTTTCTAAAAGTCCTAAAGGTAAAAATACTGTTTCGCATAAATAAAGACTACCTATATTTATATATTCCTCTGCTAAATCGGGTTGACTTCCGTAAATTCCCGGAGTCAGGAAACCTTTTTCATCAAACATGTTTTTGTTTTCACATACTTTGTGAATAACTGAGTTCAAAGCACATCTAACTTGACCATAAGTCAGGTTTTCAGGTACGAACTCTTGTAAAACTGATTGTGACAAAAGTTGAAATGCTCCGAAACGATAAACAGTTGACCTGCCAAATACGGCATATGTGCCATCAGGATTTATTAACTGTTCAAGTATGTCAGCGAATCGTGAAGCACGACCAAGTGCAGTAGGATAAAATTCCTTGTAGTCAGAACGTATATCACTGAATACTCTTAGAATATCAATAAGCATCGGTTGAATAACAAAACTGTTGTAATAATCCCAATGGAAGAATTCACCGTCACTGTATGTTCCGTCACCTACATACCAATTTTTAAAGGTGTTAATTGCGTGGTCAATGGGTTTAAAGTCATAATCACTACCCATAACATAAAGACTAGTTTCAACCATAGCAGAAAAGAACAGCCAATTGCTGTGAACAGGAGTAATTTTTCTGCTCTTTTTAAGACAAGTGATAAGTCTTTTCTTAACCTTGTCGTCAAGTGAGTGATACATACTGTTTGGTGCACGTACAATGGCGTGAGCAAGAAATGCAGCATCAACCAAAGGCTGACCACCAAAATGACACCAGTTCATATAATCAAGTGATAGGGGATTGGTAGCATTTTCAATACATTTTACCATAAGCTTGCGATATTTCGTTTGCAGCTCCTTTTCGGGACAATCAGGAAGTTCAAGTTCAAGCCATGGTGCAATTCCGCAGGCAGTTCTCCCAAATGCCTCAAGCATTATATATCCTTGTCTTTCCTTGTGAAACTGTTTGGGAACAGTCTTATGTAAATTTCCTTTTGCAAGGTTTTCAAGCACAGGATTAGCTATTTTAATCATTGTATTAAGCCAATATGTCCTCATGTTATCACTACCCGATTTGATTTTATGTAAATTATAGCAAGCGTACAGAATAATTGCAATCAGTATATGACAGAAATGTTGTTAATGCTGTGTTCTCCATTTTGCTTAGTAAGTGTTGATATTGTTTTTTTCTGCCAAATCTTCATCTGCAAAGTGCTTTCTGCATCATCGGTAAGATTTTCTTTGTTTCGCCTTTGCAAATAACATAAACGCATTTTATCCTATGGCAATTTTAAAACAGATAGGCAAATCGTTTTCAATTTCGCTTTTCAGTTTAATGGTAAGTGCTTCTTCGTCTCTTATAAAGTCGATTTTTTCATTACTGCCTAAAAGCTCGACGCTCTCAATTAAATAATCATGTGGATTATGTATTTTAAGTGTCTTAATCTTTACAATTTTTGATGGTCGCATCTGGAAAACATAAAGATAACTGTCTTTATATGTAAATCTGAAATCTTTACTTGTAAACTGCTTTTCATCACCATCTTTGAAGAAACCTGCTTCTGCGTTAACTTCTCCTTCACCAAACTGTTTCCAGAATGTTGTACCATAAATACCCTCACCATTTGTGTCAAGCCATTTGCCCATTGTTAGGAGTACTTCTGTTTCTTCATCGGTTATAGTACCATCAGGTTTAGGGCCAATATTGATAAGTAGATTCCCGTTTTTAGAAACAATATCAACAAGGTCACATATTACCTGTCTTGCACTCTTGTACTCATTATCTTTTCTATAACCCCAGGAGCATTTACCGATTGCAGTATCAGTTTGCCAATAAAGTGGCGAAATCCCTGTTAATGCACCTCGTTCAACATCAAATGTTGCAACAGTTGGTGGAAATGCCTCGTGCTTATAGTTGATTGTAACTTCTTTGTCCCATTCTTCTGCACGATTATAGTAATAGGCAGCGAGTTTTTTCAAATAAGGTTTGAAGCTGTGATTATGAATCCACCAGTCAAAATACAATACTGATGGCTGATATTTATCAATCAGCTCACAAGTACGAACAAGCCAATCCTCAAGCCATTCTTTACTTGCACCGATTGTGTGAGTATTCTCTGTTGTTTCACCAAGATGATGTGAATCCCATTCTTCACAGAAAACAGCAGGTCCGTAAAAATCACGATAATTGTCGTCATTTACGTCGCTATCAAAGGTTCTTCCGAGATTCATAAAGAAATAATGCTCAGCTCTGTGAGTTGATGCACAAAGAGTGAGTCCTTGTTTTTCGCATTCTGCTTTAAGTTCACCCACAACATCTCTGCAAGGTCCCATTTCCTTTGAATTCCAACGGTTAAATTCTGTGTCATACATAGCAAAACCATCGTGATGCTCACAGACAGGCATAACATACTTAATACCGGCTTTTTTGAAAAGAGATACCCATTTTTCTGCATCAAATCTTTCTGCCTTGAACATTGGGATAAAGTCTTTATATCCAAAATCCTTATGTTCACCATATGTTTTTCTGTGGTGTTCAAATTCTCGTACATTTTTATCATACATACTTCTTGAATACCATTCACTGCCAAAAGCGGGTACAGAATAAATGCCCCAATGAATAAACACACCTAATTTATCGTGCATGTACCAATCAGGTGCTTTGTGATTTGAAAGAGAAGGCCAATTTGCCTTATACTTTCCTTTTTCATTTACCTCATCAATCAATTTTAAATATTCCTGTGTTGTCATTTTTTTACACCCCATATACATTCGTTGTTGTTACCTATAGCAGAGAAAACAAGC
>RHMF01001597.1_pt1 | contig 10396 bp, 23 predicted proteins | sample 5365151 | NCBI WGS metagenome assembly RHMF01 (sample SAMN10266501, study PRJNA497801) | feces metagenome | isolation source: feces | host: Bos taurus | place: China: Prairie of Fairy Mountain | collected 2017-08-14 | reverse complement strand
TCATCGCATGAGCAATATGTGCAAAACTCTTCAAAAGTCATTAAATATCCTTTCTTTTAGGTATAATTACCCGTTTTGAAATTTTAAAGGCCTTAAATCGCCTTAAAACACGGCCATCTACCTGCGGTTTGTCATTAGTGTTTATTTGCCCTTTTTCGTCCCTCCGCCTTCACAATTTCTCGTATTCGGTCTCTTGTTAGGCCGTATTCTCGACCAATATCCGCAAAACTCCTTCCTCTCATTGCCCACTCGTCATAAATTTTTGCATTACGTTCTGCTTTGTATTCCATCAAACTTATTCCTCGGCAGACTTCCACGAATTCAAATATACGTCGTCCATCTCCGTCCACTTGCCCTTTTCAAACCCACCAACCATCGCCTGATACTTGGAAATATCATCCACCAGGTTTTGCCACTTCTGTCGAATTTGCTTATCTCGTGCTTCCAAACCCTCTTCAATCTCCAGAAGCTGCGCGTGATAAGCAAGGAGTTCCTGTTTCTTGTCCTCCAAATATCTATTTCGTGCGACTAGGTAACTCATTCGTCCGAGACCAAAGCACGCCATGCAAGCGAACAGATGCGAAAGTACGTGAAGCATAATGTATCCTTTCTATTTGGAAAAATATAAAAGAAGTTGTGCCTGAGTCCGGTTTGTCTCTTAAACTTCATCGCTCAGTTTTACCATCGCCAGGGATGCAATACCCTACACAACTCCTTTCATTTAAGGACGTGTAAAATATAACGAAAGAGAAAGGGCCTGTGAAAGCACCCTATCTACAATCTTCGCGAGTCAACGTAAGAAAAGCGGCAATAGTCGCTGCCGTGATAAACACCGTCAACCATAACTGCTCGTCATAGTTGAAAACGTTTCCAGACAGCCATAGCACCGCCATTCCAAAAAGCCAATTCGCAAATATAATTTTTTCCAAGGTTGTCATACATACTCCTTTCTCTATTTACTGTCATTAAGAAGCGTGTAAAAAAAAAAAATAGGACGTGTAAGATTTCTCAAACACGTCCTATCTCAGGTTTAAACCCTTTGATTAGCCTCTACGTCGAAGCCACAGGTTTGCGACCTTACTTCTCAGAATATCGAAGCGCTCGAAGTTCAAGGTCAAAAGTGCCAAACCAATTGTGACCGCGCCATTAAACAACGTATCCGCGTTGATTTTACCATTAGCTCGAATCTTCTCTGCTTCGAGCCGATGGTTATCCAATTTAATATACTTGTCTATGAGCGCCTCCTTTTTCGTTTGGTCCGTTTCGTTGACCCAAAGTTGAGCTAACTCGTCCATCTCCTTCTTAATAGGATCGTCATTTTCCCATGGATTCCTCATATAACACCTTTCTCTCGGGTTACACCTTCATTAAGAGACGTGTAAAACTTCCTTAGCGACAAACAAGTCATCGTTATTATGATTCCAGCCAGCGCAAGGATTCTTTGCACCACGCTCGGTCAAAATATCAGTAATTTGCTTGTATTGCGTCTTCAGCCTCTTACACTCCTCTAGTAACTTGATGAGGTCGTCTTCTTTGTTATAGTTATTTGTGATTGCCTGCCTACCATAATGTCGTGCCTTGTTCTCAAAATTCATACGAGTATTGTTATACTGAGAAATTAGACTGTTAGACAGGAGAAGAAGCTCTCGAGTTTCAAAGGTCTCTAGATAGGACAATTTACCCCTCCGAAATATCCTTCATGTGTGCCGGACGCTTGACAGAAAGAATAACTTTGTCTTTGGTCGCTAAGAGTTCGGGGTAGTCTGGAATGGAGATGCTGTAAACATCTTTGAGTGGGTCACTGCTATCCACAATAAGTTCACCGTCGCCAGAATATCCGTCAGAGCTAATCTTCAGAAGAGCACCAAGGAAAGTATCCACAGCCACGAGAGTACCAACAATTTGCTCACCATAAGGAAAACCCCAAATTCCAGCAAGAGCAAAATAAAGAGTGCCAAGAGCAGGCAAAACAATTTGAGCCACCCACTTCAGAATATCATACGTTTTATTGGACATTATTAGTCTCCTTTTCGGGAACCTTAACACAATACTCTATAGCCCATAGTCGAGCCTCATCGAGTTTTGTAAGGACTAAACTGCGTTCACGACCCTCGTCCATACAATCCATAACACTTTTATAGGCACGAGAAATATCATCCAAAACTTGCCGCATAGGCTTACCCATAACAATCCTTTCTCCATTTTTGACAAAATAAAAAAAACCAAAGACCCGGCAAAACGCGCCGGGCCAATGGCCTGCTGAGTTACTTAATTTCAAACCTCTTCAACTCAGCCCTCAATTCGTTCAGCCTCTGTTCATTCTCCCAAGTCCAGAGGTCCCAACGGTCCAGTCGCATCGCCTGATGCAGACGGGCCTCGAGAACCTGGATCTCGTGAACGATCATTGCCTTGCTCATGATGACCTCCTAATGGTCTGTCATTTCTAACCCTTCATTAAGAGGTGTGTAAAAATAAATGACTAAATCTCACGAATCTCAAGTTGTTTGACACGTTCTACATAAGCGTCGATAAAACCGTTCTTAGGATTTATAACAGTATACTTTTTGTGCATGTCAAGTAAAGACGAGAGCTCTTCTGAGGTAATCCATCCTCGAGTAATATACTTTTCACAATAGTGTAAGATTGTGGTTCGCATGGTTGCCTGAGTGGCGTCCCCAATCCCATCAACCTTGTCGTCCATCGCCTTACGCCATGCTTTACTCTCATCGCTATAACTTTTAAGCATGTCTAACACAAGTTTGGTGAGCCATCCAACCATGCCTGTCAACACGGTTTGAAATATCACGCCTACAGGAATACTAACAGTCATATTTAAGCAACCCTCTTAATCTTTAACAAAGGCTGCTCCACCACAACCGTCGTTTCGCCGTTATTCACAATAGTAAGCGTCTCGGGACCGCAGCAGCACGTACGCACACCAGTCTCACACGCCACATTATCCACATCGCCGACGGTAGTAGTGGTGCTCACCATAGTCGTCTCCGTCATGGGCGAACCATTCAAGAACATAGTAAGCTGTGCTGCAGTTGCCGCCGTCGTCGAGCCAATATTCGCTTTGAAGAAAATATCATAGATTGCCTGCTGCATGCGAAGAGTTACCGCACCGGAACCAATGCGATGACACTCCGCGCAACCAGTATGCAGGATTTCTAAGTTAAAAGTAACGGACTGATTAGGCCCAAGCGTTAAGCTAGTATCATTAGTAAGAATAAGCACTATCATCAGCTCCTAAATATAATTAGTTAGACCGAACTTTATAGTAGATTCCTGATTCGAGATCATGCGTCTCTATATAAATTTGACCATTGTAATATTGATCTTTTATGACCACTCGATTAGCTTTCATGGCGGCTATTTGCAAACCATTGTCGCCTGCTTGTTGTAAAAGATCGTTAGTTTTCTTATGTCCTTCTTGCATCCATTTTTTATACTCTTCTATAGATTTTAAGCTTCGCGCTTCTATTTTCTTTGCTTTTTTAATTGCTCGGTTCTGTTTATATCGACCAAATCTAGAATCCGAGTACGTTCCGACCTTCTTAGACAGTTTGTCTAGTCTTTGAAGATTATCAACGGTATAACGCCTGGTGCTATAAGTTATTTGCGCTCTCGACTGGTCTAGATTATTTAGTTTTCGTTCTATTTTCTTTGCTAAACGAGCTCGACCTTTATCAGTCAACGTCCCATCTGGATTCTGGTACCGCCTTACACCCCACTTCATACCCTTAATGCCATGATGCATAAGATACATAAGCTTTCACCTCCTTTTCAAAAAAAAAAAAAACAAGCCGCCCAACTAGCTCTTGCTTCTAGTCCTTACGAATACACGTCAGTCCTTTCGGTTTCACCATGTAACTCCTCGCACTTGTTTACAGTTTTAATGGAAAGATTGAATATGCAGATTCGAACTGCAATCTCCGTTTCCGGCGTTTTTCCAAATTAAACCATATTCTCCGTTCATTAAACAATGTGTAAAAAATAATAAAAAGAGAAAGGGCGTGTGCCCAATCCCTTTAGAACTCCTCAAGCTTTACAACTTCAGAATAAACTTCATCTGTCTTCCACTGCTTCTTGGTTTCGGCCTTCATTGCCCTCTGGCACTCACGCGCCTCCTTCTGAGTCGCGAAAGGTCCAAAGTACATCTTATAACCGTTAACCTCGATGATAGTGATGAACATTGTAGTTCCTTTCTCTTTGTATAACTTCGTTACCTTCCATTAAATAATGTGTAAAAAGAAAGGAACAAAACCCAAAGGACGTGTGTCCCTTGGGCATGAGGCTAATCGAACTTGATACAAGCCTTCTTGCATTTTCCAGTAATCTTTGACATGCCCACGATAGTATAAAATATCATCTTATACAGAACTTTCCCAATGACACCCTTTGTACTCAACGAACTCCAAAAGTTATCAAAAGTTGTTTCAATGTCCTCGACATAGTATTCATTATCGTAGACGTTAAGATATACCCTATCAAATATCATAATACTCCTTTCGTTGTCAATTGCCTCATTAAAAGGAGTGTAAAATATAAAACCCAAAGGACGTGTGTCCCTTGGGCCGGTGGGTTAAGTCAGTTTCCAGATGTCAATCTTATCTCCGAACTTAACGCTTACGATTTTGCTGGTTGTATCCTCCATATCACAACTAGTTGTAACGACACCATCTGTAAAGGAGCACCAGTATTCATTGCATCCATACTTCTCGTTATGCCGTTTCGCTTCTTCGAAAAACTCTTCGTATTCTTTTTGCAAATAGCTCAACGCATCAGCATAGCTTTTGAAAATCGCAGATACTTCTCTAAATGAGTCGTCAAACACAGTGTCGGTACGTGTAACCACAATATAAACGTCGTCCATCCTAACTCCTTTCAACGGTTTAACCCTTACCATTAAAAGGAGTGTAAAATATCACTTCATAGCATACCAATATTTGCGCTCTTCATCTGGTACGTCTTTATGCCTAAAATATCCGAACAGGATGTCGCAAATTTCCCAGGAGTTGTTAGTCTTACGATAGGCGTTTCCGGAGGGAAAGTCGAGGTCGTTCTTATGACGAAAGCGTCTGTTGTAGATCTTCTTAAGAGACTTATCGCCGCATCCCTGGATCAAGGGGTGCTTCTTTCGACTGCGAGACATATGGCCTCCTAATCGATAAACTTCTTCCCCAAGAAATATAAAGTACGAGTGAAGTCATTAGCGGCCCAAGTGATGGGAATTCGGCTTAGCATCCACTTGGCTTTCAGATAGTCGGACTTTTCCTCGAAGCGGACTTTGTGAACATCTCGAGCTTTGGTGGCGCGTACTTCGTCAATTTCAACTCGCATTTAAATATCCTCATCATCCGGGTACTCTAAGGGATAATCGTTATCGACTTCAAGTGTGTCGGGCTCTTCATCAGGGTCAACATACTCTTCATCTTCGTCGATTTCCTCTTCAATCTCCACGTCCTCTTCCTCGTATACTTCGTCTTCCATCTCAATATCCTCCACGATGTAGTCGTCCGACTCATCTTCCGGGAAAATATCTTGAATGGATTCGGAGATGTCGGCCATAGAAGCGTTGTATAGACTGATTAGACTCTTCTGCTCCTCGATTTGGTCAGAATATCCATCAATCTGAGCCTCCATGGTCTCTTTCTGAGTAAGAAGAGAAGCTTTCTGCGTCTCCGCATCAGACAAGGCTGTTTGAAGACTAGCCACAATTGCAGCGTCACCAGTCTCAGTGTGGTTTGCTATAGAGTCCTGGAGATTCTCCACAAGGGTGACATAGTAATCATACTGTTCAGAAATATCAGCTAAGTTACCCTCGATAGCACTCTGAGACTCGAGCAGCGTATCCAACGCAGTCTCTGCTTGGGTTTTCTTAGCTTCAATGTCGTCGTAAATATCCTGAAGATTAGTTTCCAATTCAGGCATCAAAATCACCCCCTGGGGAATTTTTGGATTTCGAAAAAGAAAACAGATGCCCTGAAATTGCTTTCAGAACATCTAGAACGATGACCGGTCTTGATCGTTTTATGGCACCCTCCGCCTCGGTCTTTTAAAGGTTAGTATTGCAGCTGATTATATGTGCGTCAGAGGATTCTCACCTCCTGGCTTCTCGCTTCTCATGTCCACGCATACGTGCCGCTTTAATTCGGCGCACATTTACCTTCGTTCCATTAAGAGGAGTGTAAAATATAAAAGAGAAAGGGCCTGTAAAAGACCCAGTCTCTTTAGGGTTAAGAGTCGATGTCGTCGTAAGTGATTCCGGTAATATCTGTCAAATACTCACGGTAAGCTTTGTACTCTCGTTTCGCAAGCTCATTGTAATGCTCCTGAGAAAAGCACGCGAACATTGGAAACACCAACGTTACATCCCAAAACGTTCCATCTTGCGTTTGGTTTGTTACGGTGAAGTTTCCATATCCACCCTTCTTTGCCGTCTCTTCAGCTTCTTCCTTGCTTACGGCTTTGTAAGTACCAAGCATGCTCCTGAGTACGTAAACGTCCTTAACCTTCATGCTAACTCCTTTCATCCGGGACCCTATTATCCCATTAAAAGGAGTGTAAAAAGAACGAGGCCGTGCAAGATTTCTCTCACACGACCTCAATCGGACGTCAGTCGAGCCAGCCGTGGTTCCTCGCGCCGCCTCGGGCCATGATGCGATGCACTGCGGCGAGCTTGACTTCGTCTTCGGCCAGCTCGAGCTCCGCGTTAAGCGGGGCCAGAACATCGTCGGGAACGCCAGCGTTAGCCAGCATCCCGAGCGCCATCTTAATCGCCCGCTTACGCGTTCGAGCGGCCTCATAGTCGTTGTCAAGAGTCCGCAGTACCTTCTTGCTATAGTCCTTCATCGACATTTATAACCTCCTTAGGTTGACAATACGTCCATTAAAGGAGGTGTAAAACATAACTACGCACACATGCCCGTATTGCCGCAGCCGCAGAACGGATTGTAGCCAGCGTTATAGGCAAAGGTGTTGGGATACGTCGGAACCATGTTGAGACGATTCTCGATTGGGTTAAGCATGTTGCCCATCGTGAGAATCTGATTCTGGTCACGAAGACGCTGCATCTCATTGCCCTGAATAACATCCAGAATGCGCTGAGTCTGAGCAGTCATATTTGCATTAATTGCGGCGGTGTTCATTGCTTGATTGTAATTCACACCATCAATGGCGCGGAGAGTATTGCAGCAGCACTCAGACTGATTTGCAATGGCCTGTTGCTGGCCCATAGCAAGTGCGGAAATATCACGCTGAAGCTCCTGGTACTTGTCATTGAACATGCCCATGAGGTACTGGGTATTCTGATTAGCATTCTGCATACCCTGCATGGAATTACTATTCACAGCAGCAAGAATTTCACGCTCGTTTGCCATAGAATTCTGAGCGTCGAAACCACGTTGAACCTCATTAGAAGTGGCGAGGTTCTCGAAGCCGAGGGCCGCGGCATTATTACCACCAAAGCCGCCCCAACCACCATTGGCTAAGATTAAAAGGGCAAATATCCACATGAAACCCATGCCATTCCCCCAGCCATCATTGTTTCGATCGTTCATCATAACAGCAACATCGCTCGGGGACATCATACCTTCGGCCATGTTCGGCCTCCTTTACATAAAACCTCGTAATGTATTCAAAATTTGATTGGGGTCAATGCCTTTTTGAGCAGCCAAATTATAGAAGGCGGTCTTGGCATCTCCACCGTTTTGAGAAATATAAGTCTGCATTTCCGGACTAAGCATGCTGGCAGCAGCTGCATTCGGATTTGGAGACTTACGAATTTGGTTAAGCATCGCGATTAGATTGTTTTGAGGAGGCTGATTCTGCTGACCAAAACCAGAAAATATAGGATTAGCCATTATTTGTCACCAGCTCCTCGATAGACTTCTGCCAAGGCTCGATAGTAGACTTAACGATTTCCACAATATCATCCTTGGTCAGCTGAGCTTCTGGAGAGTAATGCGGTGGCTGGTGTAAAGGAATCTCATGGAACTCAAACGCACGGGTCCTAGCGTGTCCGGTATCGTCGCTGTCCTTCATATAGAATACGGGACGATTCGAATCCATAATTATCACGTGCGAATTCGGTCCAACCTTAAACTCTTCGGCGCTCTCAGGACCCATGGCTTGAATGAGGTTGTTCATAGTTTGTGGTTCCTGCGGCTGAGGCATTGGCTGGTACGGTTGTGGATACACTTGAGGCTGAGGCACGGTGCTCCTATTCGCCTGAGAATATCCGCTGGAATAGTTGTTGCCGAACCACCAGTTATTATTTGATGGTGGCTGCATCATAGGATTCGTAACATTTGAGTATGGCATAAGATTCCTTTCTCTCTAAGGCGGACCTCTCACCATGGATCAGCCCAATATCTAAGCCGTTTGTACAATAGTTAACTGACCGCAATATGCATAGTAGTTCGTCGAACGAGAGCGCACGTAGACCGCAACCTCTTGGTCGGCATTGATTTGCACGCCGGTGCGGTGGTTGTTCTGGGCATGGTTCGAGAACGTCGTATTTGCGCTACCGCTTGCGGTGCCACCGATGTAGAGCTGTGAACCACTCGTACCACTTGTGGTGCTGCGGAAACAGTCCCAATAAACATCGTAGGTGCCAGATACGGAGCATGTGAGGCTCGCTGTCTTGGTGTAGGCGGTGTTTGCGACGCGCGTGGTGCTCTGTGCCACCTGCACGTTCTTCGAGCTGCCGCTGACGTTGACCGAGACTGTCGCGTACTCGGCAACGTCGATGTTGTTGCCGTTGGCGGTGATGGCCTTGTTGCCGCTTGGAACGATGTACTGAGACGGTATCGCGTTGACCGTGACCTGAGAGAGTCCGTCATAGCCGCTGTCTGCCGTGATAACCTGCTGCGAGGTCGTGGGAGTGGCCGTCTTCGCCTGTAGCGTTGGCGTTCCACCGCCAGTCGGCACGTTGACCGTAACGCTGGAATATCCATCGGCATTGTCACTGCTGGCGTTATACGTACCATTTGCCGTGATGGACTTGGGGATGATTGTTAGCGGACCGTCAACAAACTCAAAGCGCTCAATCTTAATAGTGTGCTGATTTGTGTCAGCACAAGCGACCGTGCCCCCTTGCTGTGAAGGGCTGTAATCCACTGCAAACGGAACCATGTAGTCACTGTTCTGGAACAGGTTGTTGTCATCGCCAAAAACAACCTCGTTGCTCCACATGCTACCGCCAGTGCATAGGTACTCGGTGCCATCAAAGGTGACGAGGTAATATTCGCCAACGGCAGGTTCCTCTATCCAATCGCTTCTCGTAACTTCTGCCCAATGTTGACTGTCTGGGTTCAACGTTCGCTGAGCCAATATGGTCGTGAGGGTGTAGGAGTCCCCGACACCGCCAGTTGCCGTCCCTGTAATAAACGCACCAGACTTATCATGAGCCGTGTAGCCCTGCATGAGGGTGTCTGCGGTTACGGTGTCTGCGGTGAGGTCGACCAGCACCGTAGTTCCATAGACGACTTTGTTGCAGTGAAGGTCGTAGGTAACTTCGATTTCGACGCCGTAAAGGTATATGGCGTTGTCCGTATCAACAGGGATATTGACGCGTAGATTGGAACCATAAGAAGAAAAATCAGACCACGATATACCAGTGATAGGATATTCGAATACCCGAACACTTGTGCTAAGAGCTGGCTGCACTTGGCCGATATCAAGTGCAGAGCCACCGTTATAAAAAGGTCTAATTCCCGGTGCTACAGCTTCCATTGCCGACATTTTTAACAATGCTCTAAAAGAAACAACTGTAGCATTTTGAGGAACGATCGAAAAATCGAATCCTCCGACTCTATAATAACCGGTATATGCAGTATCGTCGTGCGTTATTGTGGAGAAAGTTTCTGAATCAACATTTCTGTAAGGCGTTATATCAGAAGAATTATGACTCGTATAAATAGCGCTTCCAACAAGCCTAGCAACTAAGCTCATTCAACACCCCACTTTCTCTCCTTAAATATCCTACGCAGCGCCAGCGATTGTGACGGTCTTGCCGCCTGCGCTGTTGTCGCTCTCGACGTAAGGGATCGCCGCGACGGTAACCTGCGCCATACCATCATAGCCCTCGGCAGGAAGCACCGTCTGAGCAGAGGTACTAGGGGTCACGGTCTTGGCGGGCTCGATATCCATGTCCTCCGTACCCGACATGGTGCCCTCGACACCAAGAATCGTCACGCCCTGACGAATGTTGGTTGCAATAATCTTTGCCTGCTCGGTCGAGCTGATGGACACCTTACCAGAGCCATCGTGGTAACCCTGCTGGATGGTGTACTGCTGGGCCTTGGTGCTGATGGTGCCAGTGACTGCGCCGCGGTTAGGCATGGTACCCGTGATGGCGGTGCCGCGGGCATGAGCCGTCTTGGTGGCGAGA
>RHMF01001596.1_pt1 | contig 10397 bp, 7 predicted proteins | sample 5365151 | NCBI WGS metagenome assembly RHMF01 (sample SAMN10266501, study PRJNA497801) | feces metagenome | isolation source: feces | host: Bos taurus | place: China: Prairie of Fairy Mountain | collected 2017-08-14 | reverse complement strand
TGCGTCCTTTTGTGCATCTGCATAATCATACGGCGTACAGCCTTCTGGATGGTGCCAGCAAAATCGGCGAAATGATTGAACGGGCCAAAGAACTGAATCAGCCGGCGCTGGCGATTACCGATCATGGTGTTATGTATGGTGTAGTGGACTTTTATAAAGCCTGTAAAAAAGCCGGTGTGAAACCGATTATCGGCTGTGAGGTTTATGTGGCGCCCCGTACACGATTTGATAAACAGGCAGGGCTGGATGACAGTGCGTACCATCTGGTGCTGCTTGTAAAAAATGAGCAGGGTTATCGCAATTTATCACGGCTGGAATCGCTGGCATCGCTAGATGGCTTTTATTATAAACCCCGTGTTGACCGGGAGATTTTAGAACAGTATCACGAAGGCCTGATTGCGCTGTCGGGCTGTTTAGCCGGTGAGGTAGCGCAGAAAATCCTGCAGGAGGATCTGGAGGGGGCCCGCGAAGCAGCGCAGTGGTATCAGAACACTTTCGGTGCAGACAATTATTATTTTGAAGTGCAGAATCATGGCATGCATGAGCAGATTCGCATCAACTATCATTTGAATCTTCTCAGTGAGGAACTGGGGATTCCGCTGGTTGCCACCAACGATAACCACTATGTTTACCGGGAAGACGCCAAAACCCAGGATGTTATGATGTGCATCCAGATGGGCAAAACCATGGATGATACCAGCCGTATGAAGTTCGAGGGCGATCATTTTTATCTGAAGAGCTACGATGAAATGCAGCAGATTCTGGGTGACTATCCGGAGTCGTTAACCAATACGCTGAAAATTGCTGATCAGTGTGATTTCGACTTCACCTTCGGCGAAAACCACATGCCGATTTTCGATGTGCCGGAAGGTTATACTCTGGATTCGTATTTTGAAGCCTTATGCCGTGAGGAAATTAAAACCCGTTATAATCCGGTAACCGCGGAAGTCACAAAACGTCTGGAGTTTGAACTGTATGTTATCAAGCAGATGGGCTATTCCGGCTATTTTCTGATTGTATGGGATTTTATTCGTTTTGCCAGAGAAAAAGGTATTTATGTAGGCCCGGGGCGCGGCTCTGCAGCCGGCAGCATTGTTTCCTATGCTCTGCATATCACCGATATTGATCCGTTAAAATATGATCTGCTCTTTGAACGTTTTTTAAATCCGGAGCGTGTCAGCATGCCCGATATTGATATTGACTTCTGCTATGAGCGCAGAGGGGAAGTTATCGATTATGTTATCGAAAAATACGGGCAGGACCATGTATGCCAGATTATTACCTTTGGTACCATGGCAGCCCGCGGAGCTATTCGTGATGTAGGCCGCGTGCTGAACATTCCGATTGCCACAGTAAATAAAGTCAGCAAGGCCATCCCGAATGAACTGGGAATGACTATTGAAAAAGCGCTTAAAGCTTCTGCAGAGCTGAGAGGCTATTGTGAAGAAGACGAACAGATTGCCGAACTGATTGCAACGGCACAAAAGCTGGAAGGGCTTCCACGTCACGCAGGTACCCATGCGGCCGGGGTTGTAATTTCCAAAGAGGCGCTGGACTGTTATCTGCCGCTGCAGAAATCAGCAGAGTGCGGTGTTATCACCCAGTTTGCAAAAGAGAACGTCGAGGAAATCGGTCTGTTAAAAATGGATTTTCTGGGTCTTCGTACGTTAACCGTTATTAACAAAGCGGTCGATATGATTAAAACCAATCACGGTGTTACCATCGATTTTAATACTATGCCGATGGATGATAAAAAAACCTATCAGCTGCTTTGCGATGCGGAAAGCATCGGCGTGTTCCAGCTGGAAAGCGGCGGTCTGCGCGCCATTATGAAAGAGCTGCAGCCAAACGATTTAGAAGATGTAATTGCTCTTGTGGCGCTGTATCGTCCAGGGCCGTTAAACAGCGGCATGGCAGATGATTTTATTCAGCGCAAACACGGACGCAAAGAAATCGAATATCTGCATCCGCTGCTAGAACCGATTTTAAAACCAACCTACGGGGTTATTTTATATCAGGAACAGGTAATGCGTATTGCCAGTGACCTTGCGGGCTTCTCTCTTGGGCAGGCAGATATGCTCCGCCGCGCGATGGGGAAAAAGAAACCGGAAATTATCGCGGCTATGAAACAGGATTTTCTGGATGGTGCCGAAAAAACCGGTGTCGGGCGCGATATTGCATCGAAAGTATTTGAGTTAATCGAGTATTTTGCCGGTTACGGCTTTAATAAGAGTCACAGTGCCGCTTATGCGGTAGTTGCCTACCAGACAGCCTATTTGAAAGCCCATTATCCGGTAGAGTTTATGGCTGCGCTGTTAACCAGTGTTATGGATTCGGCGGATCGTGTATCTTTTTATATTGCTGAGTGCAAACGCATGGGCATTCCGGTATTAACACCGGATGTAAACGAAAGTCAGGAAAACTTTACCGTACACAACGGCCGCATCCGATTCGGGCTTGCGGCGATGAAAAATGTAGGGAAAGGCGCTATGCAGTCGATTATCCAGATTCGCAACGAGGACGGACCGTTCGCATCCCTTCAGGATTTCTGTGCCCGTGTCGATTTAAGCCATGTAAACAAACGCATGCTTGAAAATCTGATTAAAGGCGGTGCGTTTGGTTCGGTTGCCGGGAATAAACGACAGCTTTTAACCATTCTGGACGAATGTCTGGAACAGGGGCACGAGATTGCACGAAGCAAATCCAGTGCACAGATATCCCTTTTTGACTTAGATGAGGAGCAGACCGGGCTTAGCTCCCGTTATGCACCGATTCCTCTTCCGGATACACCGGAGTTTTCCGCGCAGGAGCTTCTGGCCATGGAAAAACAGATTCTGGGCTTATATGTAAGCGGCCATCCGCTGGATGACTATACGCAGGTAATCAGCGAAAAAACATCGACCACGCTTTCGGAATTAACGGAAGAGCACGACCAGCAGCGCATCGTGGTTGCCGGTATGATTAATACCTTTAAAATCAGTACCACCAAAAAAGGAGACACTATGGCAACCTGCCAGTTTGAGGATTTAACCGGCTCTATGGAAATGCTGGTGTTTCCGAAAACCTTTGTGCGCTACCGGGAAATGATCGAAAAAGATGCGATTGTATTAGTAAAAGGCCGGTTCCTGGCACAGGATGATAATCCAAAGCTTTCCGCTGATGAAATTCTGCCGCTTCCCGATGATAAGGCCTGGGCAGAACAGAAGGCAAAAGGACAGAGCTTTGCCCGCAGTGTGCCGGATACACCCGCATTACAGAAAACAGATACGCCGGATCGGGCTTCTGCGAACAGCGGGGAATCCTCTGCAGCGGAAAGGGCGCCGCAGGTGGCATCCCTTCAGGAAGTGGCTAAAAAACAGAAGAAAAAGCTATATCTTCGTTTAACAGCCGAAACCAGCACGCCGCAGGTGCAGCAGAAACTGAAAACCATCTTGCGGCAGCATAACGGGCCAATGCCGGTATATTTTTATTTCAGCGAGCAGAAAAAAATGGTGCTGGCCGAATATCATTACTGGGTAGCCAGTGATATTGATTTGATTGTGGCTTTGAGCCAGATTCTCGGTGCCGAGAACATCTCGGTGAAAGAGGATTAACAGGAGGACGAACATGAAAACAGCCATTTATGCAGGAACCTTTGACCCGATTACCAACGGTCATCTGAGTGTACTGAACAGTGCAGCCAGACTGTTTGATAAAGTAATTGTCGGTGTTGCTGCGGACAACAATAAAAAAACACTCTTTACACTGGAGGAACGTACAAAGCTGGCAGAAGCCAGCACCGGGCATTTATCCAATGTAGTAGTGCAGGAGTTTTCAGGGCTTTTAGTCGATTTTGCAAAGGAACAGAATGCATCGGCTCTGGTACGCGGTTTGCGTGTCGTGTCGGACTTTGAGTACGAAATGCAGATGGCGATGTTTAACAAAGATTTAAACGGTGAACTGGAAACCGTATTCTTTATTGCCGATGCCGAACATTCCTTTATCAGCTCCAGCCAGGTACGCAATATTGCGAGCCTTGGCGGCCGTATTGACAAATATGTATCGCAGCCGGTTGCCGATGCGTTAAAGGCAAAATACGGGCAGAAGAACGCAGAATAGAGGTGTGCCATGGCAGAAATTTATGATCGCACCCGGATGTTAGTTGGTGATGCCGGTATGGAAAAACTGCAGAACGCCCACGTATTCATTGCCGGAATCGGCGGTGTGGGTTCTTTTACAGCAGAGGCACTTGCCCGTGCCGGTGTGGGAACGCTTACGCTTCTGGATAATGATACGGTTGATATCACCAATCTGAACCGGCAGATTCATGCCACACAGAAAACAGTGGGGCGTCCGAAGGTAGAGGTTATGGCAGAACGCATCCGTGAGATTAATCCGGACATTCAGGTGCATACGATCAATGCGTTTTTACTGGATGACAATACCGAAGCGGTGCTGGGTAACGGCAGCTATGATTATATTGTGGATGCAGTGGATACAGTAACTGCCAAGCTTTCGCTGGTTTTATATGCCAGAGAACGGAAGATTCCGGTAATCAGCAGTATGGGCACCGCAAACAAGCTGGATGCTACAAAATTTGAAGTGGTGGATATCAGTAAAACCCATACCTGTCCGCTGGCACGTGTCATGCGGAAAGAACTGCGCGATCGCGGTATAATATCCGGCGTAGAGGTGCTTTATTCTACTGCGCTGCCGGTAAAAATTCAGACAGCAGCGGATGCAGAGGATGGCGAACGTAAAAAACCGGTGCCTGCAAGTATCTCCTATGTGCCGTCGGTAGCAGGACTTTTACTGGCCGGACATGTAATTCAGCAGCTTTTGGCAGCGAATTCCCGATAAAATTTAGTGATTAAGCAGATACCGGGCAGAATGGCATTGACTTTTTAAGCGGTATTCTGTAAACTATATGCATGTTGATTTTTGTGAAGCGATGATTTTCACTATATCAGGAGGTTTTATATTATGGCAAGCGAAAAAGTAATTATGTTAACTGAAGACAATTTCCGTGAAGTTGTTCTGCAGTCTGAACAGCCAGTACTGGTTGACTTCTGGGCAGCATGGTGCGGTCCTTGCAAAATGATTGCTCCAATCGTTGATGAAGTAGCAGAAGATTTCGACGGTAAAGCAAAAGTATGCAAACTGAATGTAGACGATTGCGGCAGAATCGCTCAGTCTTACGGCGTAATGAGCATTCCAACTCTGATCGTATTCAAAAACGGTCAGGAATCCGGCAGAATCGTTGGTTTCCGTCCTAAATCCGAAATCGCTAGAATGCTGGAAAACTAAGCAAACCTCTAAAACGGACTTCTTACGAAGTCCGTTTTTTTGTGCCTTTTTCCAGTCTATATACCGCCGTATAAAATATTCTCTTTTCATATCTGCGAATCAGGTGTATAATAGATTCTATACTATACATTTCGAACAAAAACAGTAGGAATGAAACGGAAGTGGATATAGATGCATGAGGAAAAACTCTGGACGAAATCATATATTACAGCGATTCTGATTCAGCTCTGTCTTGCAATGGGCTATTTTATGCTGTATTCTACCATCGGTATTTATGCCCGCAGTTTAACGAGCGTTGAACTTTATGTGGGTGTGGTAACCGGTATGTTTACCTTTGCTGCGCTGTTTACCCGGTTTTTTACCGGCCCTGCGCTGGACCGGTTTCCGCGCAAGCTGATTCTGCTGGCCGGGCTGTTATTATCGGTTCTCTCGAACGCCTGTTATATTATCAGCAGCAATGTGGAATTTCTGATTGCGATGCGTGCAGTAAATGGTCTGGGTTATGGTTTATCCAGTGCGGCGCTGGCGACGATTGTAAGCACTATGCTGCCTCCGAAACGCCTGTTAGAAGGCGTTGGCTACTGTATGATGTTCAACACCTTATGCGGGGCAGTAGGGCCGACCATAGCGCTTAATATCTCCAACAGCAATCCGGAAAACTTCCGCATTGTATTTGTAATCAGCACAGTCTTTACTGTTTTAAGTGTGATTCTTGCCATGCTGCTGAAGCCAAAATCCTATACGAACAATGGAATAGCTGTTCAGGCAGAAAAACAGACGGCTCAGACAGGGCGGAAAGAGCCAAGCGGTTTTTCGCTGGCAACCGTCACCCTGATGGTATTGACATTCCTGCTTGCATTCAACCATTCATCTATTCTGGCCTGCCTGAATCTGTATGCGATGGACGCGGCGCTCGGGAATCTGTCGCTGTTTTTTATTATCTTTGCGCTGACCAATTTTACCACACGTCTTCTGATGAATCGCCTGGTAGAACGGTTTGGCGAACGACGTATTTTAATTGTGATTACAGCCATGCTGATTCTGGCGCTTTACGGGATTTATGCAGCAGAAAGCGCTTCGCTGATTTTTGCAATGGCCATGCCGCTTGGTATTGTAATGGGTTTTTATTATCCGATGATGAGCAGTAAAACATTAAAGACCATGAACGAAAAGCGGCAGGGTACCAGCAATACACTGCGCCTTGCAGCAGAAGATCTGGCATTTTCCTTTGGTGCGGTATTCTGGGGAATGCTGTCGGTATATATCGGCGGTTACCGCTATATTTATCTGATTGCTGCAGCGCTGGCCGGATTAATGCTTCTGATTGTACTGGTATATCCGTCTGTCCTGAAAAAATGGAACATTCAGGAGGATGTGTGGGAATCCTCCCGCAAATAATGCAGGCAGTAACTGCATAAGCATAAAAATAAAAAGCTGTGTGTAACAGAATGAGATTTCTGCTGCACACAGCTTTTTTGTATGATATAAGGTTCAAATGGCTATACACGCTGAATCAGATAGCCTTTGCTTTTTAGTGCCTGTTCAATCATCTGCAGAATCGCGTTTGTTTCGGCTTCGATGGTATGACAGTGTACATTGGCAGTCAGGTTTTTCAGAGGATTGGCTTTGCGTTTTTTCAGCGAATCCAGAAATTCCTGCACCTGATGACGGGATGCGACATAAAGAGGGGCTTTTAAATACCCGTATACATCGTGATAAACAGAAACATCCACTACGGTGCCGCCTAAATCCACGATGGTATTCAGTTCGTCTTCAATCTGTTCGTCGGTATGCTGCACTTTCAGTACACAGCTGCACGATGGACTGCTCTGTAAAAGATATCCTTTTGTTGTGGATAAAATCTGATGTCCTGCTGCGCGCAGCCAGGAGATATCCTGTACGATAATCTGACGGCTGACCTCACATTCCCGGGAAAGCTCGGTACCGGATACCGGTACACCGGCGGTTCTTAAAATTTGTATAATGGCTTCGCGGCGATGGTTTGCAGACATAACAGATACTCCTTTAATAACGAATGAATAACGAATGTCTGAGTATTGTATCATACAGGTTGACAGCTGACAAGTAGTTTGGCACTATCTTTTATACGCTGTCTTTTACAGCGGGCCGGAAAATCTGTAAGCTTAAAGCGCACGCATGTTTTTCAGCGACAGGTCCAGAATCGGAGCGGAGTGGGTGAGCGCGCCGCTGGATACATAATTGACACCTGCCTCTGCAATTCTGGCAATGTTCTCTTTTGTCATATTGCCGGAGCACTCGGTTTCGGCACGTCCGTTGATGTACTGAACCGCTTCTTTCATCTGTTCCAGAGTCATATTATCCAGCATAATGATATCGGCACCAGCCTCTACGGCCTCGCGCACCATGTCCATGTTTTCGACTTCCACTTCAATTTTGCGTACAAACGGTGCATATTCTTTTGCCAGTTCGATCGCTTTTTTTACACCGCCGGCAGCCCCGATGTGATTATCTTTGATTAAAATGCCGTCGGACAGATTATAGCGATGGTTATAGCCTCCGCCGATGCGTACGGCATATTTTTCAAAGATACGCATATTCGGTGTGGTTTTGCGGGTATCCAGCAGTTTGATGCCGGTACCTTCTAAAAGTGCTGCCGTATTGCGGGTGTAAGTGGCAATTCCGCTCATGCGCTGCAGATAGTTAAGAGCTGTGCGTTCACCGGTTAACAGAACACGCATATCTCCTTTTAATTCCGCCAGCTTCTGTCCTTTGGTAACGGTATCGCCATCTTCACAGAAGAAGGTGATTTCGGTTTCCGGGTTTAAAAGATAAAAGGTACGTGCAAACACATGCAGCCCGGCAACAACGCCGTCCTGTTTACAGATTAAATCGGCAGTGCCGGGGCATGCGGAACGTAAAATGGCATTGGTGGTGACATCCTCGCTGGAAATATCCTCGCGTAAAGCCTGTAAAATTAACGGATCCTGATTAAGCAGCTGGGTGATGTTATCATTCATGAAAGATCATCCTTTCGTAGTTCTATTTACAATTAGTCTATTTCTGAATCGCGGTGCGGACAAGCTGATGATTCTGTTTCCGGTATGCGGCTATGTTCTGATACCGGGTGAGATCACACTGTTTTGCCATACGCTCTGCTTTTTCTAAATGCTCGATATCATGCGGCTCCGCCATCATGGCAATGGCAGCGCGTTCTGCAAAAACAAGGCTCTCTAAAAGGGAATTGCTGGCTAGTCGATTTGCACCATGCACCCCGTTGCAAGCTGTTTCCCCGGCAGCATACAGGCGTTTCATAGAGGTGCGGCCCTCCAGATCAATTTTAACACCGCCCATGAAATAATGCTGTGCCGGAACGACCGGGATCGGCTCTTTTGTAATATCGTAGCCTTCGTTTAAACAGTGCTGATAAATCGTAGGGAAATGGTGCAGAATCATTTCGTCATCCATATGTTCCAGAGAAAGCCGTACATACGCAGTACCATCTTTACGCATCTGGCTTAAAATAGCGTTTGCTACTACATCACGCGGCTGTAATTCATCGGTAAAGCGTTCGCCATCTCTGTTAATGAGAACTGCGCCTTCGCCGCGCAGCGATTCGGAAATCAGAAAACTTCGCCCGGGATGTTCCGAGTAAAGTGCAGTTGGGTGAATCTGTACATAGTTTAAATCCTGTACGGCGATGTTATGTCGAAGCGCCATAGCTACGCCGTCACCTGTTAAATGCCCGAAATTGGTGGAGTGGGGATAGAGTCCGCCGACACCGCCGGTTGCCAGCAGCACAAAGCTGGCCGTAATCTTCATAAAGCCGCGTTCCTGACTGTTTGCCACAGCTCCGTAGCAGGCTGCACCATCAGTCAGGAGATCCAGCATTTCGGTGTATTCCATCAGCGTAATATTTGGTTTTCTGCGGACAGCCTCTAACAGAGAACTGGTGATGGCTTTTCCGGTCTGGTCTTTATGGTATAAAATACGCGGAAGCGAATGGGCGCCTTCCCGTGTATAAAGCAGTTTGCCGTTCTCCTGTTCAAAGGGAACCCCGTAGGTTAACAACCGGTTGATAACCGGGCGGGAGGAGGCAATCATAACGTGTACCGCAGCCGGGTTATTTTCAAAATGACCGGCTTTCATCGTATCATTATAGTAGTTTTCGTAATCACTGGCATCCCGCAATACGCAGATTCCGCCCTGTGCCAGAAAAGAATCGCTCTGTTCGGCGGCATCTTTGGTGATTATCAGAATCTTCTGATGTTCCGGCAGCGTTAATGCTGCAAACAGCCCGGATACACCGCTTCCGACAATCAGCACATCAGTGTGAATGGATTGCTTCTGCATGGCGGTCAGTCCTTTCTGGCCAGTTCCAGCATTCGGTTTAATGAAGCGTGGGCTTTTTGCGATAATTGCGGATCCATTTCGACAGCGTTATCAAAATTACGCAGTACGGAAGCAACCTTTTCCAGAGTGATTTTACGCATATCCGGACAGATCTGTTCCGGAATGACACCAAAACACTGTTTGTCCGGACAGTTCTGCCGAATCTGATACAAAACGCCAAGCTCGGTTGCAATAATAAACTGGTTCTGTTCACTTTCTGTCACATATCGGATAATACCGGATGTGCTGCCGATATAATCCGCCTGTTCCAGAACATCCGGTGTGCATTCAGGATGAGCCAGCACCAGAGCCTGCGGATGTTCGGCTTTTGCCTTTGCGATTAGTTCCCCGGTTATCTGTACATGCACAGGGCAGTAGCCGTCGTTGAAAATGAAATTCTTTTCCGGAACCTGTTTTGCGACAAACCGTCCCAGATTCTGATCCGGAATGAAGTAAATGTTTTTCTGCGGCAGGTTGCGCACGATGCGCATCGCATTTGCTGATGTTACGCAGACATCGGCGTACTGTTTGATGTCTGCTGTAGAATTAATATAGCACACAACGGCAACGTCGTCATACTGTTCCCGCACTTTCTGAATGTTTTCTTTAGATGCCATATGTGCCATCGGGCAGTCAGCGGTCGGATCCGGCAGCAGTACTGTTTTTTCCGGATTCAGAATTTTTGCGCTTTCGCCCATAAAGCTTACCCCGCAGAACACAATCACCTTCTGCGGGATTTT
>RHMF01001594.1_pt1 | contig 10398 bp, 4 predicted proteins | sample 5365151 | NCBI WGS metagenome assembly RHMF01 (sample SAMN10266501, study PRJNA497801) | feces metagenome | isolation source: feces | host: Bos taurus | place: China: Prairie of Fairy Mountain | collected 2017-08-14 | reverse complement strand
TATTAACAGAAACTGCTTCTTCAAGATAAACATCTTCGTCTTTAACACCTCCCCATTGGAATTTATTTAAGAAAAGTTCATTAGTTTTATCATATTCAAAAGTACCATCAGCAATGTAAGGCACAATTCTATAAACAATTCCTTCTTGTCTTATGTAGTTTTGTATGCTTGGGAATACTTTTGTTAGATAACGTGGATTCATTACATAGATTGGACGTTCAAAACAGTTTGTTCCCAAAATGTCAAGAAGCATTAATTCGTTTCTAATTAATTGTTCGTAGCGATATTCTTCAGGAATATTGATAGAAAACTCAATTCTACCTTCATTTTCATCAACAAACTCTTTTGGATATATGCCATTTGCTGCTGCTTTTGCTTTGTTGAAAGAAATATAGAAGTTATTTGTTGGAATAACTTTCACAGAATCTCCCTTGTTGTCGAAGGTTGTTGTGTTAGGATTTGTATCAAATTCTTTCAATACGCTTCTTATATCTCTAAAAGGCTCATTGCTTGGAGTAACCAAAGAAACGTCTAATCCTAAACTATAATATCTCTTATCTAATGTGAAAGGTAGTTTTTCAGATTCGTACACCTTGTTGTAAAGTTGTTCAACATACCAATGCATTCCCGATAAGGTGTAATTTAATACCCTAACGTCTGTACGTATTCCTTCAACTTCTTGTGCATACCAAAGAGGGAAGGTGTCGTTGTCGCCAAAGGTGATAAGGATTGCGTCTTTTTCGCAACTTTCAAGGTAGTTTCTTGCAAATTCTCTTGCCATATATCTACCACTTCTATCATGGTCGTCCCATTCTTCTGATGCCATAAGTACAGGAACGGCAAATAAACAAATAACTCCAATGATTGTTGCACGCAATTCTGGTTTTATTTTCTTAACTCTTTGAGTCCATTCATAAAGTGCGTAAACTCCCAATCCTATCCAAATAGCAAAAGCATAGAATGAGCCTGCGTATGCGTAATCTCTTTCTCTTGGTTGTGCAGGAGGTTGGTTAAGATAAAGCACTATCGCTAAACCTGTCATAAAGAATAGTAAAAATACTACGAATGAGTCTTTTGGTGCTTTCTTTATGTGGAAAATCAAACCTGCTAAGCCTAATAATAAAGGCAGACAGAAGAGTTTGTTTTTTCCTGCATTGTTTGCTAAATCAGAAGGTAAGTTATCTTGTGGTCCTAAACGCATTTGGTCAATGAAATCAATACCTGTAATCCAGTTTCCATGAAGAAGGTCTTTTTCTCCATTGCTTACAGAGGTAGGTTCGTTGCCAGAGAGCAATAATCCATGAGATTGAATATCGTTTTGTCTTCCTGCGAAGTTCCACATAAAGTAACGCCAATACATGTGATTGACTTGATAGCGGAAGAAGTATTTTAAATTTTCTCCAAACGAAGGTGTTCTGTCGCTTCCTTCGCTTATTCCAGCCCACATCTTATAATATGTAGGGTGATTACGGCTTGCGTCATTTGACCACATACGAGGGAAAATAGTTGTTTTGCTAGATTCATATACTATCTTACCTCCTTGTTTTACTTCAATATATTTTCCGTTTTCTTCGTCTTTAATATATTTAGAAGTTCCATCTTCTTGATCCACAGCCATAGCATTGTAATACTGTCCGTGTAAAAGAGGAGTGTCGCCGTATTGTTCACGGTTCAAATATGTTAATAACGCAGTTGCATCTTTTGGAGCATTTTCATTAATAGGTGTATTTGCATTAGAACGTATTACTAAAACAAAGAAAGTAGTGTAACCTATCAAAATAAATAACACAGAAAGGACAACTGTATTTAGAATAACCTTACCCTTTTTCAAAGAATAAAGAATACCAGCTACAAGAAGTCCAATCAAAAGCACGAAATAGATTATAGTACCTGTGTTAAATGGAAGTCCTATTGAGTTAGTAAAGAAGATTTCAAACTTACCTGCAAATATTACTATGTAAGGAACTATAAAGAAAAGAATTATAGCCACAAGTAACATAGAAATCAAACCTACTAAAATGAAATTACGTTTTTTGTTTTTCTCTACGTTTGGATATTTTTTGAAATAGAAAACGTATGTAATAGCAGGGATTGCCAAAAGGTTAAGAAGGTGAACTCCAATAGAGATTCCAATCAAGAAAGCAATAAGAATCAACCATCTTAAATTGTGTTTACAATCTGCCTCTGCTTCCCATTTCAATATTGCCCAGAAAGAAATTGCAGTAAAACAAGAACTCATCGCATAAACCTCACCCTCAACTGCCGAATACCAGAAAGTATCAGAGAAAGTATAAGCCAAACTACCAACAACAGCACTTGCAAAAATTGCAATCATTTGTCCCATTGTCATTTCTTCTTGATTTTTCACAAATTTCTTTGCAAGCATTGTGATTGACCAGAAAAGGAACAAGATAGTAAAGCCACTACAAATTGCACTCATAGCATTAATTGTGTAAGCTACTAAACTTGTATCAGAGCCTGCTAAATTAGAAAATAAAGAACCCAATAATTGGAAAGTAGGCGCTCCAGGAGGGTGTCCTACTTGAAGTTTATCTGCTGTTGCAATGTATTCTCCACAGTCCCACCAAGGTGCAGTTGGCTCTGCTGTGATAAGATAAACGGTTGAAGCAATTAAAAAAACTGCCCAACCTAAAATGTTATTTATTAGATTGTACTTTTTCATTTTAGTATTATAATAAAATTACCAGTTTACTTTTTTACGTTTTATAGGCATAGTCATACATCTTGCTCCGCCACCTCCACGAGGAAGCTCCGCAGCATCAAATGTAACAACAAATCTTTTGTAATCTCTCATATTGACTTTACCTTGACAAACCTCTTCTGCTCTCAATACCTCAAAGCCAGAGTTGTTTAAAGCCTCAATAGTGTGAGTGTTGCGTGCATAACCAAGAATTTTTCCTTCACCTAAGCAAAAGAAGTTAGCACCACTGTGCCATTGTTCTCTTTCTTGCATCCACGCATCATTACCTCCGCAAAGTATTGGCTGAAAATCAAAACCAAGCTTTTTGCAAGCCTCCAACATATTGCTTCTTTCGTGATAGCGGATTTGACCATTGTCAATTTCTATATGAGTTACCTTAAACTGTCCTAAGGCATTCTTTATTATTGGCTCATAAATCATACATCTATCTTGTGCAAGCATTGTGAAAACCATATCAAGGTGAATGAATGACTCAGGTTTTTCTGGTAATTCTTGAACAATGATGTGTTGTCTTTCTTTTCTTGCAGCGTAATACTTAGTTAGAAAATCAATACCCGCCTTATTTGTTCTGCAACCATTACCAATAAACAATACATCTTCTCTTGCAATCAACACATCACCACCTTCTGTGTGCGCACCTTCTGAATAACGAGGATTGATTGTTTCTGTAGAAAAATGATTCTTAAAGATAGCCTCCATTATAAAGCTTTCTCTATCTCTAACATCGGTGCTCATAGAGTGAATCAACACCTTGTCATAAACACTTGAAGAGGCATCACGAGTAAAGAAAAGATTATACAATGGATTTAAGACAAATCGTTTTTCTTTGTATTCTTTTGGGTGAGAGCCCTCAACATATCTAAGTCCTTCTATAAGAATAGTAGCAAGTTCGTCGTGATTTTTTTCAATAAGTTCAGCAAACAAATACTCTTTCTTTTCAACTTCTAATATTTTGTTTACAAGAGAGGACTTAACTTCTTTGTTTTTTAAAATTTCTGCAAGTAAATCTTTTACTTGATATGTTTTTGTCCATTTAGACAATACACCCGAAAAATTAGAATATTCTTTTGAGGCTATATTTAGGTTAAGTAAATCGCTATATAACGCTTCTTGAATATTACTTGGCGTCATACTTTCAATCTCTACGCCAGGCGTGTGAAGGATAACACCTTCCAGTTCTCCAATCTCGGAATTTATTTCAATAAAACTCATAAAATATTATTTTGTTCAACAAAAACTCTCCTTAAAAACACGTTTTCAAAGAGAGAATTTGCAAATATAGTTATTTTTTTTCGATAAACAAGTTATTTAGGTATAGAACTTATCAAAGTTTTTGTGTAATCCGACTGCGGATCTGCATAAATTTTGTCAGCTTCTTCCAACTGCTCTATATCCCCCTTACGCATTACCATCATTCTATCCGACATATATTTCACCACAGCCAAATCGTGAGAAATAAAAATATAGGTTAAAGAAAACTCTTTTTTTAAATCGTTCAAAAGATTTAAAACCTGAGCTTGCACACTAACATCTAATGCAGAAACACTCTCATCACAAATAATCAACTTAGGTTTTAAAATCAACGCTCTCGCAATACCAATTCTCTGGCGTTGCCCTCCCGAAAATTCATGCGGATAACGCTCATAATGTTCAGGCTCTAAACCCACTTTCTCCAACATTTCCAACACCATTGCTTTGCGTTTAGTCTTGTTTTTCTCAATTTTGTGAACCATCAAAGGCTCTTCAATCGCTTGACCTATTGTTAAATGAGGATTAAGCGAAGAGTAGGGGTCTTGAAATATGATTTGAATTTCTTTTCTCAATAGTTTCAAATCACTTTTTTTAAGATTGGAAATCAATCTATCTTCAAAATAAATTTCTCCACCCGCATTTTCAATCAAGTTCATCAAACTATAACCCAAAGTTGATTTGCCGCAGCCCGATTCTCCTACCAATCCCAAAGTTTCACCTTTATATAAATCAAAGCTAAGATTGTTTATCGCAATGAATTTACCATATTTAATATGAATATTCTTAGCCTGCAACAAAGCAGGCTTAGAGTAAATCTCACTATGCAAACAATCTCTTTCCTCTTGTGAGATAAGAATTTGCTCTTGATTAGTCTTGTTTAAAAAATCACTTACAGTAGAAAGTCTTTTAGGGCGTTTATCCATAGGAGGACGCGAAGCTAATAAACCTTTTGTGTAAGGGTGTTTTGGATTTGTGAAAATTTGCTCACAACTTCCTTCTTCCACAATCTCTCCCTTATAAATCACCGCAACCTTATCGGCAATTTGATGAACAACTCCCAAATCATGAGTAATAAAAATAATACCTATATTATATTTTACTTGTAATTGTTTCATTAAATCTAAAACCGCCTTTTGTACCGTTACATCTAAGGCAGTTGTTGGCTCATCTGCAATCAAAATATCAGGATTACACGCAAGCGCCATCGCAATCATTACCCTTTGTTTTTGACCTCCCGAAAGCTGATGCGGATAAGAATTAAAGGCTCGTTTACAATCGGGAATCAAGACCTCAGAAAACAATTCTAAACACTTGTCTTTCGCCTCTTTAAAAGAAAGATTTTCATGCTCTCTTATCATCTCCACAACCTGTTTTCCACACCTTTTTACAGGATTTAAAGCCGTCATAGGCTCTTGGAAAATCATAGCAATTTTTTTTCCGCGAAACTCTCTATAAGTCTTGTTATCCAATTTCAAAAGGTCGATTTTCTCGTCAAAAATCACCCTTCCTTCTGTAATTTTTGACTTTCTTTTGTCCAATAAACCCATAATTGCTAAGGAAGAAACACTCTTTCCCGAACCCGATTCACCAACCAATCCCAAGGTTTCACCCTTTTTAAGAGAAAAACTAACGCCTTTTATAACCTCATTCCAAGATTTGTTGCGTTGAAAACTTATATGTAAATCCTCTACTTGAAGAATATTTTTACTGCAATTTGTCATAGTTTTTTCTTGCTAAAAAACACTTTTGCAAAAGTAAAGAAAAAAAATTTTTTTTCTTAGGAATATTTTATTTTTTTACGCAAATATTTTTCTATCTCTTAGAGATATTTTTCAAAGACATTAACTAAAAATATTTTTAATTTTTTTTAATTGTATATCAATAAGAAAGCAAGAAATGAAATAAAAAAAACAGAAAATATTTTGTAGGAATAAAAAAAGCTTGTATCTTTGCAAACGCAAATGAGGGAGATACCTCTCGCAGATGTAGATTGTCCCGTGGTGTAATGGTAACACAACTGATTTTGGTTCAGTCATTCAAAGTTCGAATCTTTGCGGGATAACAAAAAAGGAAAGCATTTAATTTGCTTTCCTTTTTTTGTTTTAAGAAGTTTCCTTTCTATTCAATCACAATCTTAGTAGTTTGAGAAGTTTTTCTATTGAATGCCTTTACCATATAAACACCTGAGGCAACTCCCTCTAAGGTAAAATTCATTTGACTTGTTTGGAAAACTTCTTCTCCTAAAAGATTAAACACCTTAACAAACAAATCTTCTTCTATGCTTTCAATATTTACAAGGCGATTATTGTTAGAAATAACGATTTGATGATTATTCATTTCTTCAAGACGATAAACCTTTTTCAATAATAGTTGAAATCTATCTTCGTTCTCGCCTTCAAAAATCTTAGTTGTGTAAACCTCGCCACTATTCATTACAAAAGAAGAATCTCCATCGATTAAAATAAGAGAATATCCATCAGAAATTTTACTAACTGAGAAAGAAACCTCTTTTTCTTGGAAACTTCTAACATTCATTTGCGCATAATAAGGAAGCAAATCCACTTCTTCTTTTACAAGATTAATGCCATCGGTTACCAAATAAGGCTCTGAAATTTCAAAAGGAGAGAACATCTTATCTGCATCAAAGATATCATAACCATTTTTCGCCTTAGGATTATGAGAAAGATGTAAATCAATCACCCTTTCACCATCTTGCATAGAAAGAGTAATCAAATCATTTGTTTTTTCACTCTTTGCAGAAGAGGAATATAAATATTGCTTTTTGAAAATAGCAGATTGAGAACCACTATTTGTGAAATTAAGGAAGAATCCCTCTGTTAGATCAATTGCACCACTTTGAGAAGGAATCCAATTTGCACCATTGAATCTGTAAACTACACCACCTTGAACGCCCACTTGTTCAGCGAGAAAATCCTCAATATCAATTCTAAAAGTATAAGGGTTTGCGAGTGCCATCCAATTACCTCCCTCAGGATTAGTTGTAAGATTTTTGCTAACAATCACATCATTGTTGTTCAAAGAATAAGTAGGCAAAGCGTTAAAATCATAATCTAAACTACCATCTCCATAAGAGGTAAACACAGTTGGCTCATTTGCAAAAGACCATGCGAAAAAGCCTTCACCACCACCAATAGTATCTTCTACACTAGCCCAATCCTCGCTCCAATCTCCAGAAGAATAATCAAATAAAGAAATAGAAATATCTCTTGTTCCAGGTATTATAACATTAAGAGCATAATCCGATAAAGGAGCTGCGATAAAAGACCAAGAATTATTGCTTAAAACATTAGTTTCTATTTCAAAAAATCCAGAAAGTGAATCTTGCGTTTGATTAACTAACTCACCAGGATAAGCAATTCTTAAAACACCCTCATTAATCAAACCCGTAGTGTCATTAACCACGAATCTAGTATTTAAAGTCTTAGACTCACCCTCATTAATCATATAATTAGTCTTTCCCCATGAAGTAGCCGTATGCCAAGATGAATAATCGCTACCAAAAGGCACGTTAAGAATTTTATTATCAGAAGGACCGCTATGATCACTACCATGATAAAAAGCATGATAAGTAATAGGCACAGCCTCCTCTCTTAGAGAAGTAATAGAGGAAAGCGAAGAGCAATTCCAAAATGTGTACTTACCAATAACACTAACGCTACTAGGAATAGTGATATGTGTTAAACTAAAACAATTCTCAAACACTCCCCAATATTCATCTATCTCTCCAAGAATTATTATCGTATTTGGAATACTCACGCTAGTTAAATTAATACAATTTTCAAAAGTTCCACTTTCAATAACATTCACTCCATAAGGAATATCAAAAGAAGTTAAACTTGAACAATTACGAAAAGACTCTTTCTCAATATAATCAATAGTATTAGGTAAAGTAATAGAAGTTAAAAGGGTGCAATCTTTAAAGGCATATTCGTCAATAGAGGTAACAGCGAAGTTATTATTATTAGCAAATATATGACTAGGAATAGAAACTGCGCCAGTCCTATCATCTTGACAAATCCATACACAACATTTAAAAGAACGATAAATCTCTCCTCTATAATGAAAAGTAGCAAATCCAGGGTCAATAAATTCATATTCGCCAATAGTCAAAGATTCATTACAAGTAGAATAAGTAATACCATCAAACACTAACCTGGTCTGACAAAAAACATCAGAACTTATATTAGCATTCTCAGGAAGCCATACCTCGCTCAAAGAAGGACAATTAGAAAAAGCCTTATTTCCGATAAACTCAATAGTATTTGGTATATCCACATAAGTTAATGAAGGAATATCTTTAAAAGCATTTTCATAAATAGCAGTTACTGTGTAATCCACACCATTATGATGCACAACCTCTGGAATATTAACAGAAACCGCATAATTAGAACAATCAAAAACTGCTACAGTAGAAGCTCCTGTAATAGTAAAATGCACATTATCTATAACGAAATTTGATTGAGCAAGTCCAAGATAAGAAAAAAAGACTAAAAAAAGGTTAAATAATAATTTTTTCATAAGCTATACTATTATTTTTATGATGCAAAAATAATAGATTCTCAAAAAAAAGCAAAAAAAAAGTAGTTTTTGTTAAAAAAAAACTACTCTAAGGCTTCGATTATCTTATTAATCTAAAAATTGTTCTACTACATTTGATACGTTTTCCAAAAACATCACATAGTAAATAGGGTAGTAGGTAATACCTTTTTTTGTATAGACTTTTTGTTCGTTTGAAAATACGTATGCTCTTTTAATATTGTATTCTTCATTTGCTAAAAACTTATCTAATGCACTATGAATTGTGTAGTCTTTTCCTGATTTCACTTCAATAGGTATGTTGGATAAATTGTCGGCATCGTCAATCAAATAATCAACCTCGCCATTCTTTTTGTTGTCATAATAATATAAGTTAAAGCCATGTGCTTTTAATTCTTGTGCAACTACGGTTTCGTATATTGAACCAAGATTTATACTTTTTATATCAGACATTACTGCTTTTATATTATTGCGATAGAATATGTTTGATAGTATTCCTACGTCGTTCATGTAGAGTTTTACTAGGTTTTTACCACTATTTTCTATCAAAGGATAACTTGGCTTGCTTATAGCTTTAACCTCTAAGGCTACACCTGCTGAAATGAGATAGTCAAACTCGTTTAAATAATCGCTACTTCGTTTCCATTCTTTGTTTTCTATGTCTTTGATAACTAATCTCTTTTTCTTGTTTTCAAGATTTGAAGGAATCATATCAAAGATACGTCTTATTTTTAATTTTTTGTTGTATTCCTCCTCGTATTTTGAAGCATCAATGCCATATAAGTCGTGAATTTCTTTTTGAATAGAACGAAATTCAACTACATTGTGTGTTTCAACAAATGTTTCAACAGCCTTAGGTAATCCTCCTACTAAGAGATATTTTTTAAAAAGGTCTAAAATTTTGTTGTGTAAAGATTCGGAGAGGGATTCTTGCTTATTGAAACACTCTCTCATAGATTCAACGGCTAATTCGCCTACTCCGTTAGCGTAAAGAAACTCTTCAAAATCCATAGGATACATGTGCTGTATTTCTAAACTGCCAATAGGAATAGATTGTGTGTTTTTTAATGTAACGCCAAGCAGAGAGCCACTTGCAATGTATGTGAATTTGTTTTCTTTTATTAGAAATTTTGCAAGGGTTAAAAGATGTGGATAAGCCTGTATTTCATCTATAAAGATAAGTGTGTTGGATTTTTCTTTCATCTTATCACCCGCAACAATACTTAGGGCAAAGTAAAAATCGTTTGTTGTTTTGGCTTCTGCAAATACCCTATCGCCTAATTTATCTTCTTCCATATTTATTTCAATATAGTTAGAAAATAATTTTTCTCCAACCCAACGAATGATATATGACTTGCCTATTTGTCTTGCACCGTCAATCAATAACATTCTGTTTGAATTGGATAAAAGATGTTGTTCAATCCTTTTAGTAATCTTCCTATATAACATAATATTTGCCCTTTTTGTAGTGCAAAAATAATGCTTTTTTTAAGAAAAACTGCGTTTTCTTGTAAAAAATACTCTTAAAAAGATGCGTTTTCCTATAAAATTAAGTGATAAAAAACTGCGTTTTCCGATTTTTTCTACTCTAAGGCTTCGATTATCTTGCTTACGAGTTTGTGTCTTACTATGTCGCAGGCTTGGAGTTCGATTACTGAAATGCCTTTTATGTGTTTTATTTTTTCAATCGTTGGTAAAAGTCCTGAAAGTTGGTTTTTTGGAAGGTCAATCTGTGTTACGTCTCCTGTGATTATGAATTTGGAGTTGCGTCCCATACGTGTAAGAAACATTTTCAACTGTTCCATAGATGTGTTTTGTGCTTCGTCAAGTATTACGAAAGCATTGTCAAGGGTTCTTCCACGCATAAA
>RHMF01001592.1_pt1 | contig 10400 bp, 21 predicted proteins | sample 5365151 | NCBI WGS metagenome assembly RHMF01 (sample SAMN10266501, study PRJNA497801) | feces metagenome | isolation source: feces | host: Bos taurus | place: China: Prairie of Fairy Mountain | collected 2017-08-14 | reverse complement strand
GAGTATGTATGTATTTTATGATAAGGATGGAGAAAGTATATTAATGCCTTCGTTATTATATGGAGATATATATTCATTAAAATTTGAAAAAATTAATAAGATTAGATATATTATATCTGATATGAGAAATATTAATATTAGAAAAAATGAAGGTGAATATATTTAATATGAAAAATATTACTTCATATATTAAACATGAAAAAGAGTATAATTATCTAGTTGAGAATTATGAAATAATGGAAAAGGCATTTTTTGAATGTGCTCATAAAAGTTCTATTAGAATAATTAAAGATGGAAAAAATATTGGAGAATATATATGTTTTATTGGATTTAATAATGTATATAATTCAATTTATATATTTAGGGAAAACATGGATAACGACTATGTATTTAGATATAGAAATATATGTATGATGATATATGATTATTTAGGGAGTGATGGGAATATATTAGAGGTATATATATGAAAGTGATTAATATAAAAGACAAGATATATTATAGTGAATTGATAGAATTTTATAATAGGAATAGGAAAAAGATACATAGATTGCTTGAATTTACATCTAATGAAAATATATTGATTAATGGAAAGAGATATATGGTTAGACATGTTAAAGATATGTATATGCACTATGTATATATGATATATGAAGGTGAGTTGCCTGAATTTTATAATATAGAGTGGAATATATATTGTTTTAAGTATAAAACGTTTGATATTAATGATAAAGGTAAATTAGAGTTTAGTTTATGAATATTGATTTACTGAATGGTGTGTTTATATATGAGGATTTTTTTGAAAAGCAGTATCAATGGTTTGAGGAATTTGGAGAATATTTGAGTAATAGGAATATAATAATAAATGGTAGATGTATTGGTAGAGGAATATTTTATTATGATAAAAAGCCGAATTTGTTTTATACGAATGTGAAGAATGGAATTTGTATGAGATATAAGGAATTATATATTGGTTCATATGATTTTATAAGTTTAAAAGATAAGATAGTGAAAGTGATTAAGTATTGAAAAATTTATCTAATGAAATTATTATTGAAGAGATGAAAAATTATTTTATTAATAATAAGAAAGAGCTAGATAAAGAATTTAGTTATCAATCTAAATGTATATTAACAATTGATGAAGAAAGTTTGCCATTAACGAGATTTTTGGATATTTCTGAAGAAAAGTATTTATATATAATGACTGATAAAGAACTTTCTATTGGATATAAAATATTTGAAAATATATATGGATTAAAATATAAAATAAAAAGGTGGTTTTTATCTTATGAAACATATTGAACTTATTAATAAAATAAAATTGGAAGATATATTATTGAATTATAAGAATAATAAATCTGAGATAATATATGATATTAGGTTATGTTTTCCGTATAATATAAGAATTAATGATTTTGAATTTGTTTCTACATTTACATATATGGATAATATGTTATATTTTTTATATGATGATTTTGATTTAGAGATTGATAATGTATATTATATAGAGAAAAGTATGGATAAATTTCTATATGGATTGAAATATAAAAGTATTAATTTTATAGGAAATTCGATATGCGAATTGAAGATATAAAATATGAATTAGAATATGATTATAAAGAGTTGAAATTGTATGAAAAGGTTTTAAGAAATGATGAATGTTTTGCTGATGATAGGAATTTTTTTATAAATTGTGAAATTTATTATAGAGTAAAATTTGAAGAATTATATAATGAATATAGTAAAACGTATAGAGAATATATATTTGGTGGAAATAAATTTTTAATATTATTTAGGGTAATATATTGGTTTAAATATAGAGAAATAAAAAAAGAATTGAAAAAATTTTTATTTTATTTGAAGGTGACATATGATTAATTTGAGTAAAGAAATTATTAATGAAGAGATGAGTGATTTTTTTATTAATAATAAAGATAATTTTAAATATAATGTAAGTTATGAACTTGATGGAATGATTGAGTTAATAATAGATGATAAGAAATATAGTTATAATGGTGGATATTATCTTAATAAGAATAAAAAATATTTGATATTAAGGAATAGTAATATTGAAAATTTTTATAGATTAGATGAAAAACATATAGGGATAAAGTATAGTAAATTGATAGATATTGATTTTAATAAAATCAAAATTAATACTTTATTTTGTTAATTTTTCTGTTAATAAATATACATATATTTAAAAAAAAATAGAAAATATGAATAAATTTGATACATTATATAATAATATAATAAAAGAATATGTTTAGTATGATCCTACATATAAGCTTTCGAATTATATAAAAGAATTAATAACGATTTAGTTACCAAAGACGAATATAATAAATCCTTAGGCGATTGAAAGATTTTAGGAAATAAAGGGATTTGTTTTAAATAATATGACTACATAGCCTGATAGATATAGACGTATGTAGGTTAGAAAGTTGGTAGTATTTATATTAAAATAGATGAAAATGTTGCAGCATGATAAGACATATTAGTTAGGAAATAATGAAGAAATAATATCTAATTTTAATATTGAATAGGGATTGGTATAGGATGTGCATAAATGGTTTTTATAGAATTGTATTAAATTGGTAAAAAATCCAATTAAGCCTGGATTTAAAAAGAATACATTTATGCTTAATGAAAAAGGTATTGAATATTTAAATTGTCAAGATACTACATTAAAAAATGCGCAATGGACATTTTTTCCATATATAGCTGAATTTGATGTTGGTAATATTGCTGGTAGTAATATTATAGCTGGACAAACATAGTTAGTAGCTATTGCATATAAATGGTTAAATAAAGGTATATCTAAGATTTAGATAGATAATGTTGATGAAACTAATGTAAATTTATTAAAAGTAAAATTAAATTAGCAAACTCCGTAGGAATTACAATATAATGCATATATTGTAAACAATCATGGTACTTTTAAAATAGTTATTCCTAAATATTTAAATAATAGAAGAAAATATAGAAAATAATTTTAAAATTTAGTTTACATTTTAGAAAAAATAGTTATTATAAAAATATAGTTTAACGGGAAAAACTTTTTTAAACAAGTTACAATACTTTAAATAGGTGTTATAATAGATGAAATTCGTATTGTAACGTTGATAGTTATTCTAGATCGACTATACTGAAGTTTAAAAAAATGTAGGTTCGAATCCTACTGATTTATATATATTATTATGCTTATAAATTATAATAATATATAATATAGATTATATTATATTTAATTTAATATAATCTATTTTTTTATTTAGAAAGGAATAAAAAATGAATACTATGTTATTAAATTATAAAATGAATATAGATGAATATATTAATAGATATAACATATTATTTAAAAGTATTGAATTATTATTGCGAAATCATTATATTAAATTATATAAAAATAATGAAAAATCATATGGTAAAAACATAGCTTTGAAAAGTACTATATATAATGATTTGTTAATTAATTATATTAATTTAAATAATAAAGATGAATTATTTAAAATAAGAAGTAATGATAAAAAACATTTTTATATATGTATTGGTAATTTACCTATGTATGATAAAGATGTAAAATGTTATGGGAATTATAATTTAGTATTGCATTATTCAGCAACTAATAAATTGAATAAATTTAAATTATTAAATTTTAAACAATATTTAAAGATTGAAGATTATATTAATGAATATGAATTAGTTGATCAAAATATATTGAATAATTTAATAAAAGATTATGAAAATATAAAAAGAGTGCATTAATGTACTCTTTTTTAATTTAATAATTAATTTTATGAATTTATTTACTTTTAAACATTTGGAAAAACATTCATACAAATCAAACGTTCGATATTAAAGCGTTTATTTTTTACTTTAAAAAATGCGATTTGAAATAAAATAAAATCAATATTACCTAGATATTGTAGATTAACTAAATCAAAATCAATATTTTCAATTGAAACTAATCTAGATTTAAGATATCTCATTAAATCATTTCTTAATACTAGTTCATTATTAGTAGATTTAAAAGTTTTACTTTCATTCAGTTTATTAATATAATAAAAAATTGTATTTTTATCATATATTGGTTTATCATATATATACCATTTATTGATATGTTCTTTTAATAAACCAAGATATTTAGAAATAAAAATAATTTCATCTTCATGATTTAATGAATTTTTTAATTTAGTAATATTCATTATTTTTACCTATATTTTTCAGTCTGAATTTTTTATTTAAATTAAATAAATTTTATAATATTTAATTTTATAAGTTTACTTAATAACATTTTTTGTTATTATAGTAATAGGAAAGGAAAATAATATGAAAAAATTGAGTAAAAGAATAATTGAATATGATGATATTACTACATTTTATAAAAATAATAAAGATATAATTTGGAAAAAGTGTGGAAAAATATATTTAAAAAGCAGTAGTAGATTTTATATTGAAACTGAAAGATTTTTTGGACATTTATTATATATAAATGATTTTAATAAAATTATGTATATAGCTAAATATTGTGAATCTGAATATTGTTATGTTGATATAGTTGAATCATTTAATATATATGGAATTAAATATTATGATTATGCTGTTATAAAAAAGGAAAATTATAATATAATTAAGGTAATTATTTAAAATGAAAAGATTGACTAGAGAAATATTATTTGATGATATAAAAACATTTTATAAAAATAATTATGAAAAAATTAATCGTGAAATAAAATTTTCATATACGTATAATATAAAGATTAATGATATAGCATTTACTAGTACATATTATTATAATAAAGAAAATAATTATTTTTATTTTTTATATATAAATTTTCCAAGAAATTTTGCATATAAACTTGATATAGATAAAACTATTAAAGATTTAGCGATATATGGATTAAAATATAAAGAAATAAATTTCGAAGGAAATAATAAATGCAGCTTAATAGTTTGAATAATTTTTTATATACAGATGAAATAAAAAATTATTATGAAAAAAGAAAAGATATAATATTACATGATATAAATTTGAAAAGAGATAGAGAATTTTTTATTGGAGAAAATTATTATATATTTAGTAATTATTGTATTATAAAAGCTGATGCTGATTATTATATATTATATGTTAAAATAACGAATGGGAAATTGAATAATTTTATTGATATTACATCTTATATAAAAGGAATAAAAATAAAAGAATGTTTATTTTTTAATAAAGAGTATAGAATGATAATATGAAAAATAAATTATTAAAATATAAAATTATATTTGAAGAACTTGAAAAAAATATAAGTAAAGAATTTTATAGTGAAAATTACATGAATTATGGATATGTAGAATTTGATGATGATATATTTTTTTATTATTTAGAAACGTATGATTTAGGAGATGCATATATATTAATGAATAATAAAGGTAAAATGTTTAAATTAGATAATTTATTATTTGCAAAAATATATGATAGAAATTTTAAAAAGATTAATAAAATTAAATATATAATTGATTTAATATTTAAAAATAAAAATAATTTTGGATATTATACATGAAGAATTTATTAATAAAATATAAATTAAATTTTGAAGAATATAAAAACATGTATGGATTTTTTGTTTTTTATATTGCAACATATATACATAATAAAAAAAAGAAATATAAAGATGTTAATGAATTAATAGGTTTATATTATACATTTGAAGATCTTGTAAATGGATATATTAATCATACTGAAAAAGATCATTTATTTGAGTTATATACAAATGGAATAAGAAATTTTTATATATGTGTTGGTAATTTGCCTATGTATGATAGGAATGATAAAAAATATGGAGATTATTTTTTAGTAGTTAATTTGAAATCTAATATGAGTATGAAAAATTTTAAATTAGAGTGTATAAATGAATATTTAAAAATAGAAAATTTCGTAAATAGATATAAGAAAGTTGAAGATAAAATTATATTAGATAATTTTAATAAAATAAAAGAATATAATGAATTTGAATAAATTTAAAAATAGATTTTAGTCATAGGAATTTTGTAATAAAATTATTTAGTAGAATAAATTATCTAGATAGGGATTTTATGATTTGACTATATTATAGAATATAACTAGATGTAAAAAGCATATATGGTATTCATATATAAAATATGTATAGATAATATTAACAAATTATAAAAATAGAAAATAGTTTAATTCTTAGAAAGAATTAAAGCAATATATACAAAACAAGTATAGTTATTATAAACAATATCAATAGTAGATAAGTGATATTGAAATAAAAATTGTTATACAAAAAAATTTATAGATATAGATATTTGGTCATTATTATGATCAAGAAAAATATATATAGAATTTTGTTTGTATTTTTAGATATGTAAAAAATACATAGATAAAAATAATAAATGAGAATGAATTGCGATAGTATATATATAAACTAAAATTACAAATTTTAAAATAGGAATAGAAAATAATACATCTTTTTAAAGAAAATATTTAGAATTTTGTTAACAATTCATAATTTTTTGTTATTTTTATAATAAAATTAAAAATTAAACCCAGAGGAAACCCAGATTTATGAACCCAGAAATTACAAACACCAATGAAACCAGTTTAAATATAGAACATACTAATCCAGATTATGGCAAAAAATTCGATCAATTAGTAATTGAAAATGAAAATTTTGCATATAGTATTGTAAATAAAGAATTTGCAAAATATTCTTGGAATATTAAAGAAGATTTATTTAGTGCTGCAAAACAGGGATTGGTATATGCTGCTACAAAATATGATTCTACGCAAGAAGAAGCAAAATTTATTTCATATGCTGTAAATTGGATTAGATATTATGTACATGAAGAAGTACGAAAATTGAATCCTATTAAATTGAATCAAAATTTTGTAGTTAAGCGAAATAAAGTTAATAAAACAATTGAAAATTTTAAAAAAGAAAATGGTCGAGAACCATCTATTGAAGAATTAACTAAATTGACAGGAATGTCTGAAAAAGTTATTAATAATATATATGATATTAATGGTGGTGAAAATTTCAATTTTGTTTCATTCCAAGCACTTATGAATGCAAATAATAATAAAAATGGTGATGAAGGTCAATTAGAAAATAAATTGATGAATGAATATATTGAAGAATCTACTACATCATCTATTGATAATTATGATTTACAAGATTTATTATCTGTATTAAAGACTAAAGTAGATAAAGAAGATTATGCTATATTCATTGATCGTCATTTAAATGGATTATCATTTGCTGATATTGCTAAAAAATATAAATTAAATTTTGCATCTTCTGCATCATATAGATTAAAACATGTAGAAAAAGTATGTAAAGAATTATTGCAATAAAATTTTTCCCCCTATTATAATATATTATAATAATATAATAAATTATATAATTAATATATAATATATTTAATATAATATATATTAATCTATTTTATGTTGCATAACTTGTTTAACGAGGAAATAAAATGAATAATGATAATTTGATGAAGTCGATAATGATTCCTGAATTATTAAAATCAGCTGAGATATATGGATATAATTTTAAAATTGATAAAGAAATTGTAGAGATTAGATTGCGAATTTATCATAGAGTAGAATTAAAATTAAAAGATATTTTAGATTATTTTTCTTATCTAGGTTTTAAATTAGTAAATTGGGATGAAGATGAATGGTTTGATTTTGATAAGTATAAAATTACATATTTAGATTTAAGTACAAATAGGGATATTTTGGGTAACCATAGTAATAAAATAGATATAAATGTAATAAATGATATAATACAAATTCCTCTTCATCCAGGATGTTCCAGAATTAATTTAGAAGAATGATTTAAAAATATTAAAAAATAATTATATTAAAAGCATGATGAATGTTGCGAAATTAGTTTTATTAGAACTTGGTGGATATGAATCATTAAATATATTTCTTACTAAGATATATAAAAAAGTAGAAAATGGTAAAATTATATTTAAGATGATTTTATCTAGTAAAGAAAGAGATAAAGCTAAATTATATTTAAAAATATTTGAAAAATATAAGTTGAAAACTATTACAAATATAGAAACTAATGGTTTTCAATATATTTTTTATACTATAGAAATAGATAAAGAATTATATAATGAAGAATATTTTAGATTAAAAAATATGAGTATATTTGGATGTGCTGAATTTCTCTGTAAAGAGATGAAAATAAATCATACGATATTGGAATTATGAAAATTAATAAAATATGTAAAAATATTATAGATTTGCATGGTGAAGAAATAGGATTAATGGAATTATTTTTATTAAAACAGCCAGCGAATTATTCATATAAAATAGCATGTAAAATGCTTACAAATTATACTATAGATGATTTAAAATTATATTTTAGTGAATATATTGATAAATTTAAAGATATAACAATATTAAAAGAAGAATATGCTCAAAACGTATATATACTTAACTTTAGTATAGATAGTAAAATTGATAAAGATTTATATTATGCAATAGATAGTGAGCATTCTTTAGGAAATTTTCGTAATAACAAATATATATCTGAATATTTATGTAAGATGTTTAAAATTAGAAATATGGTATTTTTTAAAGATTATGGAATTTGTTCTAGATAATTATTTTATATTAAAAATTTTGTAATAATATTTTAATTTAATAATATTTAGATTAAATTAACTATAAGATTGTATTTGAGGAAAAATATAATGATATATAATGATGCTATATTTTAGTTACAAGCTAAATAGCAAATGCTTGTTGGTATTAGTAAATTGGCTAGAGCAGTTAAGAGTACATTAGGACCTAATGGAAAGAATTGTATAATATAGGTTAGTGATAGACAATCGATAATTACTAAGGATGGATATACAGTTGCTCGTAATTTTATGTTGAAGGATGGACCTGAGAAGGTAGGAGCAAATTTGGTAAAGGAAGTTGCTAGTAGAGCTGTTCAGCAAGCTGGTGATGGTACTACTACTAGTATAGTATTGGCTGAAGCTATATTTAGTAAGGGATTATCATGTTTGAAGAATAATAAATCTATTAATATAACTAAGTTGAAGCGTGGAATAGATGATGCTGTTAAGGAAGTTATATTATATTTGAAGTAGCATTCTAATACGATTAGTGATTATAATCAAATAGTTCAGATTGCTACGATATCTGCAAATAATGATAAATTTATTGGAAAAATAATTGCAGATGCAATAAATGCAGTTGGAATTGATGGAACTGTTACGGTTGATCCAGCGCAGAGTACATAGACTAGTTATAGTATAGTTGAGGGTATGGAATTTGCTAATGGATTTTTATCTCCCTATTTTATTAATAATCAAGAGGCAGGGACAGTAGAATTTGAAAATCCATATATATTGATGTATGGTAAAAAGATAACTACGTTGCAAGAAATATTACCTGCATTGCAACAAGCATCACAGCAAAAATCTCCATTATTGATTATAGCAGATGATATTGAACAAGAGGTATTGACAGCATTAGTTGTTAATAAAGTAAAAGGAGTATTATCTGTTGCTGCTGTTAAATCTCCAGGATTTGGTGAAATTAGGAAAGATATTATGCAGGATATAGCTGCATTGACTGATGGAACATATATAGATGAAGAATTAGGAATGACATTAGAATCATGCAGAGAGAATAATTTATTTGGTGTAGCTAAGAAGGTTAAATTAACACAAACAAATTGTACAATAATTGGTTCTAATGATATAGATAAGAAATCATTGGAAGATAGAATAGCTAAGATTAAATCTGAAATCGAAACAGTTAAGAACGAAAATGTATTGAAAAATCTTAAGAGAAGATTGAGTAAATTAACTAATGGTGTTGCAGTAATACATGTTGGTGCTAATTCAGCTGTTGAAATGGGGGAAAAGAAAGATAGAATTGATGATGCATTATGTGCTACAAGAGCTGCTATTGAGGAAGGAATAGTTGCAGGTGGAGGTATAGCGTTATTAAAATGTCAAAATTATTTAAAATCTATTAATAAATTAGAAAATGATTCCTATGGATTAGGAAAGCAAATAATTATTGATATATTGAATATGCCATTTGAAACTATTTTGAATAATGCTGGAATAGATGTTGCTGAAATATATAAGCATATATCTGATACTAATATTGATAATTTGGGTTATGATGTAATGAATAATACATATGATGATATGTTTAAATTAGGAATTATTGATCCATTAAAAGTTACAAGAACAGCATTAGAAAGTGCAGCATCAGTTGCAGGTTTATTATTAACTACTGAATGTATATTAGTAATGCAAGAAGAAGCAGATAAAAATCCTCAAATAGATCCTAGAATGTTTGCTCATCAGTAATAAAAATAAATTTCTATTATATATGAAAAAAGA
>RHMF01001591.1_pt1 | contig 10405 bp, 7 predicted proteins | sample 5365151 | NCBI WGS metagenome assembly RHMF01 (sample SAMN10266501, study PRJNA497801) | feces metagenome | isolation source: feces | host: Bos taurus | place: China: Prairie of Fairy Mountain | collected 2017-08-14 | reverse complement strand
CAAGGGAAATGATAGAGTTCATAGATACGCATACACATCTTTTTGAACCGGAATTCGCCGAAGACAGGGATGCGGTTGTGCAGCGTGAAGTAGAGGCGGGAGTGAAGACTCTCTGTCTGCCTTGCATAACAGAGGCATCATTGTCTCGTATGGAGGAAATGTGTGCCGGTTTCCCGGGGATATGCTGTCCCATGATAGGGTTGCATCCAACAGAACTTGGCGATGACTATCAGGCTGTGCTTGACAGGATGTACAAGGAATTGAAAGGCAATGATAGTTATATTGCAGTGGGTGAGGTGGGGCTTGACCTCTACTGGGACGATACCCGCAAGAATGAGCAGCTCGATGCTTTCCGTCAGCAGATAGAATGGGCGGCAGAGACAAGTCTGCCGCTCGCCATACACTCCCGTAGCGCTTTCGAGGATTTATATAATGTGATGGAAGAATACCGTTCAAAAGGTCTGACGGGTGTTTTCCATTGTTTTTCGGGTGATGCCGATGAGGCGCAGAAATTGCTCTCGTTTGACGGTTTTTATCTGGGAGTAGGCGGCGTGGTAACCTATAAGAAATCCACTTTGCCGTCGGTGCTTGCAGATGTACCCCTTGAAAGGGTAGTGCTCGAGACCGATTCGCCCTATCTTGCTCCTGTCCCCCGACGTGGCAAGAGAAACGAAAGCTCTTATATCCCTTTTGTGGCGCAGAAACTTGCGGAAATATACGGATGCTCTGTTGAGGAGGTGGCGGCAGTAACCACTGAGAATGCCCGTAGACTTTTCCCGAAAATAAGATAAAATGAAGATAGACAATATTGATATAGTAAAGAAACCTCTGCTTATAGCAGGCCCTTGCAGTGCCGAGAGCGAGGAACAGGTTATGGCTGTGGCAAGGGCATTGGTCGGAAAAACCGCTTTCTTCAGGGCCGGGCTCTGGAAACCCCGCACGCGTCCCGGATGTTTTGAGGGCGTTGGTAAAGAGGGGCTATTGTGGATGCAGCGTGTGCGTAACGAACTTTCGCAGCCTGTCGCAACCGAAGTAGCTACAGCCGAGCATGTGGAACTCGCCTTGTCGGCAGGGATAGATATGCTGTGGGTGGGAGCGCGCACTACTGCCAACCCTTTTGCTGTGCAGGAGATTGCCGATGCGCTCCGTGGCTGCGATGTTCCGGTGTTTGTTAAAAACCCGGTCAATCCCGATCTTGAACTTTGGATAGGGGCTCTGGAGAGGCTCAACAACGCGGGGGTAACCCGTTTGGGTGCTATCCATCGCGGTTTTTCGTCTTATGGCGAGAAATATTTCCGCAACGCTCCGCAGTGGCAGCTGCCGCTTGAGCTTCGCCGCAGACTGCCTCAGTTGCCCCTTGTGTGTGACCCGAGCCACATCTCGGGCAAACGTGAGCTTATAATGTCATTGTCGCAGCAGGCTATGGACCTCAATTTCGATGGTCTGATGATAGAGACACACTGTAATCCTGTGTGCGCGTTGAGCGACTCGCGTCAGCAGGTTACTCCCGATGAACTTTCTGTAATACTTGACCGCATAGTGCACCGTTCGGCTTCATCCGACAACGGTGAGTTCCAGAGCTACCGTAACCAGATAGATGAGATTGACGAAACTCTTATGGGGCTTATTGCCAAACGCATGGAGGTGTCGCGTGAGATTGGGGAGCTGAAACGTGATAAAGGGCTTACCGTGTTCCAGCCTTCGCGCTACGATGAGACTATGAAGCGCTGCGAGGCATACTGTGAGCGTGCTAAACTCGATGCTGAGGCTATGAAGGATATCTTTGAGGCTATCCACTCCGAGAGCATAAGACAGCAGCTCCGCATACTCAACGATGATAAACGCTGACAAATGATGGAGGTCTCGTCAAGGATATCCCGCTTGTTTTACATTACCTGTACGGTGCTGACAATCTTGTTGGTGCTAATGCTTGTTTTATCAAAGGGTACAGCACGAGAGGAAGTTCTTGTGGGGGAAAAACTCGCGATGCGCCATTCGGCACTTCTTGATATTGTCGATTGCGACGGGTATTCTGCCGTCGAGGTTAAGAATCCCTGGGGTGAGGGGCTCTTGAAGAGGTATCTGCTTGTCCCGACTGATTCTGTATTGCCGGAAAACTTGCCAGAAGGTGTTGTTGTGAGGACTCCGCTCAAAAAAGTGCTTGTCTTTTCCGGAGTCCACGTGGCTCTTTTTGAGGAACTTGACGTGGCGGGGAGTGTTGCTGCGGTATGTGATGCCGAGTATGTGTATAGTGAAGAGACTGTGAATGCGTTGTCAAAAGGCGAGGTCGTCGATTGCGGCAGTTCGCTCGATGTCAGCATGGAGCAGGTTGCCGTGGCTTCACCCGATGCGGCTTTTGTGCTGCCGTACGAGAATGGCGGTTATGGCAAACTGGAGAAGGTGGATTTTCCGCTTATCGAGTGTGCCGATTATATGGAAATATCGCCTCTTGCATGTGCCGAATGGGTGCGTTTTTATGGCCGTTTGTTGGGCAAGGCAGCTGTTGCCGATTCCATATACGATGCTGTGTGCGATGAATATGATGTGCTCCGCCGGGTGGCATCAAAGGGATGGCCGCGTCCAAAGCTGTTGTGCGAGCTGAAAAGCAGCTCGGCATGGTATGTGCCGGCAGGTGGCAGCACCATGGGACGTATGTATGCCGATGCAGGTGCCGATTATCTGTTCTCGCATTGCAGTGGCAGCGGCTCTGTTCCGCTATCATTTGAACTTGTGCTTGAGAGGGCGGCTGATGCTGATGTGTGGCTTGTGAAATATAACTCCGAGGTGGACAAGACATACTCCTCTTTGCTTGATGAATATGAGGGCTATTCGCATTTCAGGCCATTCACAGAGAAGAATATATTCGTGTGCAATACAAGGGAGAAGAGGCTTTTCGAGGACAGGACATTCCATCCCGAAAGAATGTTGAAGGAGCTTGTTGCTCTGTTTCATCCGCATCTGTTGCCCGGTTATGAATTGAGATATTATGAGAGAATGCATCAATAAGAATCTGCTGTTACTCGTTGCTGGCGTTGTGCTGCTATTCCTGCTCTTTATGCTGAATGTCTTCTGTGGGGCGGTGGATGTGCCGTATGTCGAGGTCTTCAAGGCGCTTGCTGGTGAGAGTACAAATGAGATGTGGCGTCTCATTGTTGTAGAGACTCGTTTGCCGCAGGCTATTGTGGCGTTGCTTGCCGGTGCGGCAATCTCGGTGGCCGGTCTGATACTCCAGACCCTTTTCAATAATCCTCTGGCAGGTCCCGAGGTTCTTGGAATAAACAGCGGTGCAGGTCTTGGCGTGGCTCTTGTGATGCTTCTTTCGCATGGAGCTGTTGTGAGCGGAGCGTTTGGCGGCTTTGTTGCCGTTCTGCTGGGGGCTTTCATTGGCGCGCTGCTTGTGATAGCTCTGATACTCTCACTCTCCTCAATGTTGAAGAACAAACTCTATCTGCTCATTGCCGGTGTGTCAATAAGCTATCTCGTTTCTTCCGTTATATCGGTGTTGAACTATTTTGCTACATCCGAGGGGGTGCACTCATACATGATTTGGGGTATGGGCAGTTTCGGCGCAGTATCTATGGGACAGATGCTGTGGTTCGCTCTTCCGTTGCTGCTGTTGCTTGCCGTTGCGCTGTTTATGATGAAACCAATGAATGCGCTACTTCTGGGTGATGACTATGCGGCCAATCTGGGTGTTGATGTAATGGGTACAAGAGTGGTTCTGCTGGCTGTTACCGGCCTTCTTACAGCAGTTGTGACTGCGTTCTGTGGTCCTGTGGCATTCATAGGCCTGGCTGTTCCACATATTGCACGTCTTTCCCTTAAGACGGGCAACCATCGTCTTCTTTTGCCGGCTACAATGGTTGTGGGTGCTTCGGTAGCGCTTTTGTGCAATCTCCTGACGATGTTGCCGGGTGAGAGCGGAATGTTGCCGTTGGGTGCAATAACACCGCTTGTAGGTGCTCCGGTTATAATTTATGTCGTGCTTAAGGAGTGCCGTTTGTAATACTTATACAAACTATAGCTGTGTGTGAAATCTTTTTGTTAATTATTTTTGTTGTTTTTCGGCTAAATTGTTTGTATAAAACGAAAAAAGAGGTTACTTTTGTCAAATGAAAGCGACTGCTTTTCGTAAATAGGAAACAGGTATGCGCCAGTCAATATTTTTTACCCGAATTAATATTATAACCTCTCTTCTGCGTTAGGTCGGGTTTGGCTGTGTCTGTTATTCATCAGGTTGCCTTTCTCCCGTACGAGAAGGGCGTTTTTGTTAAAAGGAATTCTTATGAAGATAAAGTTGAGAAGTGCCCAAAGCACCGAAGGACGCCGTATGGCCGGAGCCCGTGCGTTGTGGATTGCCAACGGTATGAAACGTGAAATGTTCGGCAAGCCTATTGTGGCTATTGCGAACTCTTTTACACAACTGGTTCCCGGTCACACCCATCTGCACGAGGCCGGGCAGATTGTCAAGGCTGAGATTGAAAAACTCGGCTGCTATGCAGCGGAGTTCAATACCATTGCCATTGATGACGGTATTGCTATGGGTCATGACGGAATGCTCTATTCATTGCCTTCGCGCGATATCATCGCCGACAGTGTGGAGTACATGTGTAATGCGCACAAGGTAGATGCCCTTGTCTGTATCTCGAATTGCGACAAGATTACTCCGGGTATGCTCATGGCGGCAATGCGCCTTAATATCCCCACTGTCTTTGTCTCCGGTGGCCCTATGGAAAAGGGAACATGGAAAAACGAGAACCTTGACCTTGTAATTGCTATGGTTAAGGCTGCCGATGAGAGTGTCAGTGATGAGGAACTTGCCGAGATTGAGAAACGTTCTTGCCCGGGATGCGGGTGCTGCTCGGGTATGTTCACTGCCAATTCAATGAACTCGCTCACCGAGGCTATCGGCTTGTCATTGCCCGGTAACGGTACAATCCTTGCTACACACACCAATCGCGTGCAGTTGCTCAAGGATGCAGCAAAGGTGATTGTGAAGAATGCCATGAAGTATTATGGCGAGGGTGACACATCTGTGCTCCCACGCAGCATTGCTACACGTGAGGCTTTCCTCAATGCCATGACTCTTGACATCGCAATGGGTGGCTCAACAAATACAATCCTCCACCTTCTTGCTGTAGCGCAGGAGGCCGGAGTCGAATTCAAGATGGAGGACATCGACAAGTTAAGCCGCAAGGTTCCCTGTCTGTGCAAGCTTGCTCCCAACGGGCAGAAATATGCAGTACAGGATTGTGGCCGTGCTGGCGGTATCATAGGTATCATGGGTGAGCTTGCGAAGGGCGGTCTGCTCGATACTTCCGTTGTACGTGTAAACGGAGCCACATTGGGTGAGGATATCGCGAAATATTCGGTAACCGGTGATATAGTTGATGATGAGGCAATGAGAATATACAGCACCGCGCCGGCCAATGTGTTCTGCAACAGGATGGGCGAGCAGAACTGTACATACGGTTCACTTGATAAAGATCGTGAGAATGGCTGTATCCGCTCGCTCGATAATGCCTATACAAAGGACGGAGGCCTTGCAATACTCTTCGGAAACATAGCCAAGGACGGTTGTGTGGTAAAGACCGCAGGCGTGGATGAGAGCATCTGGAAATTCAGCGGCAAGGCAAAAGTGTTCGACTCCCAGGAGGCTGCCGTCGAGGGTATCCTTGGCGGTGCAGTCCAGGCAGGTGATGTGGTGGTGATTATCTATGAGGGTCCCAAGGGTGGCCCCGGTATGCAGGAGATGCTTTATCCTACATCCTATATCAAGTCACGTCATCTCGGTAAGGAGTGTGCGCTCATTACCGACGGCCGTTTCAGCGGAGGAACATCGGGCTTGAGCATCGGACATATCTCGCCTGAGGCTGCAGCCGGTGGCAACATCGGTAAATTGCGCGACGGTGACATAATTGATATTGATATCCCCGCACGTTCAATCAATGTGAGGCTGAGTGATGAGGAGCTCGCGGCACGTGAGATGTTCCCGCTGACACGCGACAGGGTTGTCTCAAAGAGCCTCAAGGCGTATGCAAATATGGTAAGTTCTGCCGATAAGGGCGGAGTCAGAATAATAGACTAAGGCTAAACAATGGGAAAAGATAAGATAACAGGTTGCGAGGCGCTGATGCGCTCGCTTGTGAATGAGGGTGTCGATACAGTTTTCGGCTATCCCGGCGGTTCGATAATGCCGGTGTTCGATGCGATGTACGACTACCAGAAAGTATTCCGCAGTGTGCTTGTACGCCACGAACAGGGTGCAGTGCACGCAGCGCAGGGCTATGCCCGCAGTTCAGGTAAGGTAGGCCTCTGTATAGTTACAAGTGGTCCCGGTGCAACAAACACGCTTACAGGTATAAGTGATGCAATGCTCGACAGTACTCCTGTGGTTGTAATTGCAGGTCAGGTGCCTACTGCAGTGTTGGGTACTGATGCCTTCCAGGAGATTGACTTTGTGGGTATAACACAGCCTATAACTAAGTGGAGCTATCAGATACGCCGTGCCGAGGATGTGGCATGGGCTGTAGCAAGAGCATTTTATATTGCCGGAACAGGACGTCCCGGTCCGGTGGTGCTTGACTTTACAAAGGATGCGCAGACCGCATTGACTGATTTTGAGCCTGTAAAGGTGGAGAATGTACGTAGCTACATTCCTTATCCGACACCTGACAAAGCGGCTGTTGAGGAGGCTGCAAGGCTCATCAACGCATCGAAGCGCCCGTTTGTACTTGTAGGTCAGGGCGTGGAGCTGGGTGAGGCGCATGAGGAACTGAAGGAGTTCATCGAAAAAGCTGATATCCCTGCGGCACGTACACTTATGGGTCTTTCTGCACTGCCTACCGATCATCCGCTCTGTGTAGGCATGTTGGGTATGCACGGTAATTATGGCCCAAATGTCAACACCAACGAGTGTGACCTGCTCATAGCGGTGGGTATGCGTTTCAGCGACCGTGTGACAGGTAACGTAAAGACCTATGCCAAGCAAGCAAAGGTGATACATATCGATATTGACCATGCCGAGATAAACAAGAATGTTGTTGTTGACGTTCCTGTCGTGGGTGACTGCAAGGAGGTGCTCCCTATGCTTACGGCACTTGTAGAGAAGGCTTCGCACAAGGAGTGGATTGAGAGCTTCCACAAGTATAATGCGATAGAGCATGAGAAGGTAATCGAGAAGGCTCTCAATCCGGGCGAAGGTCCGTTGCTTATGGGTGAGGTCGCACGCAAAGTGAGTGAGGCTACAGGCAATAGCGCAATCCTTGTTACCGACGTGGGCCAGAACCAGATGATGTCGGCACGTTACTTCAAGTTCACCAAGCCTCACAGCATCCTTACTTCGGGCGGTCTGGGAACAATGGGCTATGGACTCCCTGCTGCCATCGGCGCAAAGATTGCTATGCCCGAGCGCACCGTGTGTGTCTTTGCAGGTGACGGAGGATTGCAGATGAACATCCAGGAGTTCGGTACAATAATGGAGCAAGGTGTGGCTGTGAAGATTATCCTGCTTAACAATAACTTCCTTGGCAATGTGCGCCAGTGGCAGGAACTCTTCTTCAACCACCGCTATTCGTGGACACCTATGCTGAACCCGGATTATGCTCTCGTGGCAAAGGGTTACGGTATCGCTTCGCGTCTGGTGACCGAGCGTGAGCAGCTTGATGATGCAATAAAGGAGATGCTTGAGACTCCGGGCGCATTCCTGCTGCATGTGGCAGTTAAGGAGGAGGCGAACGTAATGCCTATGACACCTCCGGGAGCAACAGTAAGCGAGATGATTTTTGAATAAAGCCCAATTTAAGAGTATGGAAAAGAAACTTTATACAATCATTATATATACCGAGAACATCGCGGGTATGCTTAACCAGGTTACAGCCGAGTTTACCCGAAGAATGATGAATATTGACACTATAACGGCTTCTTCCTCGTCAGTTCACGGTGTACACCGTTATACAATCTCACTTTGGGGCGAAGAGGATTCAATCCATAAGGTTACAAAGCGCATTGCAAAGAAGGTGGATGTTCTCAAGGCCGACTATTATGTCGACAATGAGATATTTTTCCAGGAGGTTGCGCTGTATAAGCTTTCTACACCGCGTTTGCTCGAGAACAACGAGATATCACGTATAATACGTCATAACAACGCGCGTGTGATAGAGGTGAATGCCAACTACACCGTTGTTGAGATGACAGGTCAGACAGATACCGTCGTGAACCTCTACAATGAGTTCGTGGCTCAGGACTGTATCCTGCAGTTTGTGAAATCGGGTCGTGTTGCAGTGCCACGTGCATCGCAGGCAAGCCTTGGCGATTTGCTTTTCGACGAGGATTATAAACGTAAATCAGTAAAAAACAGATAACAATTATGGCAGAAATGAATTTTGGCGGAGTTGTTGAGAATGTAACCACTCCCGTAGAGTTTTCACTTGAGAAGGCACGTGAGGTGCTTAAGAACGAGACAATCGCAGTGCTTGGATACGGCGTTCAGGGTCCTGGTCAGGCTTGTAACTTGCGCGACAACGGTTTCAACGTTATCGTTGGCCAGCGTGAGGGTGCCACCTATGACAAGGCGGTAAAGGACGGTTGGGTTCCGGGCGAGACACTCTTCTCTCTTGAGGAGGCTGCCGAGCGCGGTACAATTGTGTGTATGCTTCTTTCAGATGCTGCGCAGATTGCAGTATGGCCTAGAATCAAGGGTTCGCTCACTGCAGGCAAGGCTCTCTACTTCTCTCACGGCTTCGGTATCAACTGGAGCGACCGTACAGGAATCGTTCCTCCACAGGATGTTGACGTGATTATGGTTGCCCCCAAGGGATCAGGAACCTCTTTGCGTACAATGTTCCTCGAGGGACGTGGCGTAAACGCTTCTTATGCTGTTCATCAGGATGCTACAGGCAACGCTCTTGAGAGAGTGCTCGCATTCGGTATCGGTATCGGTTCAGGTTATATGTTCGAGACAACATTCGAGCGTGAGGCTGTTTCGGACCTCACCGGTGAGCGTGGCTCACTGATGGGTGCCATCCAGGGACTCTTCCTTGCACAGTACGAGGTTCTGCGTGAGAACGGCCACACTCCTTCAGAGGCTTTCAACGAGACTGTCGAGGAGTTGACTCAGTCACTCATGCCTCTCTTCTCGGCAAAGGGTATGGACTGGATGTATGCCAACTGTTCTACAACAGCACAGCGTGGTGCTCTTGACTGGATGACTCCATTCCACGATGCCATCAAGCCTGTGATGTACAAGCTCTATGAGTCAGTAAAGAGCGGTAACGAGGCACAGATTTCTATCGATTCTAACTCTCAGCCCGACTATCGCGAGAAGCTCAACGAGGAACTCAAGGCATTGCGTGAGAGCGAGATGTGGCGCACAGCAGAGGTTGTTCGCCGTCTGCGTCCCGAGAACAATTGATCGGAGAAGACATTGATGTGAAAGGCTGCGCTGTAGGGCGTGGCCTTTCTTGTTTGATGATACTAATAGGGATTTCCCCCTCTTTTTGTAGGTTTTTTCCCTTTTTGTGATGTTTATATGGTTATATTTTTGTACCAGAATAAAAACCAAAGACGAACGACTATGAAAGATCAGGTAATGAAAATGCAGTCAAGAGACGTCAAGATGATTGTTGCGATGTTTCTGGTTCTCGTATCTCCGCTTGTTGCAACGGCGCAGGTCGACGATGTGTATTTTGTACCCACAAAGGAGAGTGAGGAGAAGGTACTGGTTGTGAAGAGTACAGCCGAGAAGTATAATATCGACAATACTTCTGCAAGTTCAATGCGTAATGTCGACGAGTATAATCGCCGTTCTACAGTATACACCAATGCTCCCGATGAGTATATCGACGAGTATGTGTATGAGGATGATTCATACGATGACTACAGCTATTCGACACGCATAATACGTTTCCGTAATCCTCGCAGGGCTGTGTACAGTTCTATCTATTGGGATCTGATGTACGGTTGCGGCATAAACGACTGGCTCATCTATGACAACGGATACAGCATCGACATATATCCTACTTATAATAATCCGTACTATTTCTGGAGTGATTTCGCATTCTCTTGGAATCCTTTCAGCTGGTACAGTTGGCACAGTTGGCATCACGCTGCTCACTGGGGGTGGCATCATCCTTATTACAGCCACTATTACGGTCACTGCTACGACCACTATTACGGTCACCACAACCACATAGCAATGCGCCCGAACCACAATTATTGGAGTCCTTCACGTCGTAATAACCGTTATATCCCTACAAACGGTGCAGTAGGTGGCGGACGATATGAGAGAGGTGAAGGTAGCCGCGGAAACAGGGTGGCAGCTTCTAACAATAACAACAGTGGCAGAGTAAACCTTCGTGGCAACGCGGGTAACCGCGGCGACAAGGTCGCATCGGCTGACAGAGGC
>RHMF01001590.1_pt1 | contig 10405 bp, 6 predicted proteins | sample 5365151 | NCBI WGS metagenome assembly RHMF01 (sample SAMN10266501, study PRJNA497801) | feces metagenome | isolation source: feces | host: Bos taurus | place: China: Prairie of Fairy Mountain | collected 2017-08-14 | reverse complement strand
CGGTTGTTGCTGTCAAGTATTCCGCTTGCTTTCAGTATCTTTACGTTCTTTCTGTTTCTTGGAAGGTCAAAGTCTGTGGTATATTGGTCGGTCAAATCGTCTTGGAATCTCACAGGAGTCCATTTCCAGTCAACGCTTTGTCCGCTGTTTATATCAAGCTCTTCACCGTTTAAGAATAAATTGAACATATGCCTTTGTTATTTTTCAGAGTTTATTAAAAATTCAATCTCCAAGTCCTTATCAACCTTTTCTATTGTCAGTTTGTTTGATTGGATTGCCACTGGTATCATTTCACCGTTGTAATTGATTATCTCAATCCTTGACGAGTAGAATATGTCGTTCAGTTGTGCTGATTTCTCAATGTTATGGAAACCAACAGTTATTGTTCTTGTTGAAGATGTCCTAAGTTTGTGAGCACCGTTTTTGTAGATTTGTGTTATACGGCCATAGTCTTGCCCAGTAACGTTGTCGGTTTCTTTGAGGATATTTCCGACTATCCATCTTACACAACCGTCAGTGTCACAGTACATTATACGGACCATCTTACCACCGCTGCACATAGGTTTGTTGACCAGTTTTATGTTATAGTCTTCAGCGTCAACAACATTTTCACCCCATATATCACCAAGATACTCTGGAGTTGTGTCAAGAACGTTGTTTGCTGACATATGTATGTTGGTTTCCTCTCCAAGATTCAGAAGATGCAAATCAAGACTGTTTATACCAGCATTCAAATTGTAGGTGTTCCCTTGTATTGTGGCCGTACCGCCCTCATAACTGAACAATTGAAACTTTCTCAATTCATTAATGTCGCTCCAGTAGATAGTGGTTGCCGCTGCGTGAGACTTGTCTTGGAATGATTTGCCGTCAAGAACTTTGAAATGGAAAAGGAAATACGCTTGGGGCGTAGAATTTGAATAAGGTTCAACGATTATGTCCCAGTCGCTGAGGTTGTCAGTGAACAACTGGTCTATTGAGTCGTTCAACAGGAAAAGAATTTCGTTTGTCTCAGACCAATAGTCCAGTACAATTTGGTTTTGTGTAGGTTCCCTCATCGTTATTCTGGCTCCCACAGTGTCATTAGGATTAGAGCTTCCGACTCTGATTGTGTTGTTGTCGGAAGCCCATATCAGATAGTCTGGATATTCAATCCACATACTTGAACCGCTTATGTTTTGAAATCTCATATTAAATTACTTGTAATTATTTATTCTTAGCTATGTCCTCTTTAACTTTAACGCGTCTTTGTACTTTATTAATCTCACTTACAGCGACAACTGGATTAGGCATCTGTTGTAGTGCATCAACAAGACCGCTGTAATCAATTGTCTGGTTGTTGGCTTGTTGTACAACAGTCTGCGTAACAACACCACCGTCTGCAAATCTTCCAGTCATATTAAGCTTCTTGAGTTTCTTTCCAAAGTTGATTTCATCGAAGAAGTCAATACCGTACTTTTTGACAGTATCAGCGTTGATGATGTACTCTCCTTTGGAAGCCCAGATTGGAATGTCATCCCTTCTACCTTCTGCCTTTGTCCTTGCAGTTCTTCCACCGACAACACCACCTTCAGCGAATTTTGGTGAACTTACGTTTTTGTGGTTTTGCTTGTAAAGTGAGATGGCAGAACCTACGGCAGCCAGCACTGCGGCAACGCCTGCCGCGATAGCCGCGAGGTTGTACGGGAATGGTTGTCCTGCACCAGATGCAACAGCCTCTGAAATAGCCACAGCCATATTAACCATAATGTTCACATATCCGATAGCTTCAAGGAAGTTTGTAAGAGCAGCATTATCCTCACCGACCTCGGAAATAAGGTCTTGTAATGCGTTTGTGACTTTCTGGAATGATTGGAGTACAACACTTGCAATTTGAGCGTACATAGCCACAATTTCCTTATTTGCTTTTGTGAGTTTTCCCTTAATACCAGCTATCATATTGTCCATCTCAGACTCACCAGTGTATCCGATAGCAGCCATCTCCATCTTCAACTGTTCTATTTCAGCCTTGCGTCTTTCAAGTTCCTCTTCACTGCGTTTCTTCTCATCGTCATCCCACATCATACTATTGTTGGCGTAGTCTTCTCGCAATGCATTGTATTCAGCCTCTTTCTCAGCCACTTCCTGTTCAATGACCATACCTTGACGTTTAGACTCATTGAGAGCGTCTATCTGTGCTTGCAGTTTGTCTATAAGAAGCTGTTGAGCCATTATCTCGGTTGAATCAAAGAAATCAAGTCCTTCACCAGTCTCAATTTTCAATTCGACTTCAGCAAACTTGTTGGCTTTCTTGATGTTTTCAAGGATATTGTACTGTTTTTCAAGCTCTTTGTTGATAGATTCAATTTCTTCTTTTGTCTTTTTGTATTCATCGCTTTCAGAATCAAATATATTGGCAAGTTTGTCTTTCGCTTCAGCCAGTTTCGTTTCAAGGTCTTCGATTTTGAAATCAATGTAAACCTCGAATGTGTCTGGTATTATACCAAGATTTCCACTCTCAGCTTGCTTCAATAGCTGTTCTTGTACATATTTAGCTGTTTTAGCGTATTCTTGATTGACTTTTCTTGCGATAATAAGTGCTTCTACATTTGCGCTAACCCTCTTTTCACTTGCTTTTTGAATATCTTTCTCTCTGTCCTCTATTTTCGCAAGTACATCTTTATATTTTTCAAAGAATTCAATTTTGTCAAGCCCTTGGAAAGATTCCTTGATTATGCCAAATATAGTATTTACGTCCATACCTAATTTCAGAATCTTACCCTCAGCATCTTTAACATCGAAAATAAGTTCTGGTTGGTCTAGTAATAATGCCTCGTCAATTTTATCCTTCAGTTCAGAAGCAATTTTCTTAGCATCTTCTTCGCTTATTTCAAGTTCGGCTTCTTTTCCAAATTTTATGAACTGTTTTGCTACATTTTCTTCGCCTACATCATCGATAAGTTTTTTCAAATCACCAGACAAGTCTTTTATGGCGGATTTTGAGTTTTTAACAGTTTCTTTGACTTGTGAGTTTATTTCCTCAAGTTTTTTCTGAGTATCTTCAGCGGCTTTTTTCATCTTGTTGACGAATTCAGCCAGAGGATTTGATTTGGATTCCTCAAGGACACTTGAATAAGCTTCGTCTATGTTCTTAATCTGTTCGGCTATTTGTTTGTAACCATCTTGACGAATTTTCTTGATTTTCTCTTGGGTCTGACGCTCTTTCTCTTGAATAAGCCTGTCATACAAGTCCTTGTTGTCCAAATCCTTTTCCCTTGCTTCCTTCATTGACTGAATCCAACGGTCAGTAGCAAGCCTTATCTGTTTGACTTGTTTTTCAAGACTGTCAGCCATACCCTCAACCATAAGGTCCTCAAGTTCTTGAGAAAGGTCTTTTACTGTCTTTGTTACACTCTTAGCTGTTTTTTCAGCTTCTTGTCTCGCTTTATTTCCAGTATCTTTAACACCTTCATCAAGAACAGCTTGGTTTTCATTAGCTGTATTGTATGCATCCTCAAGTCCATCTTTTAATGTTTCATTCTGTTTTTTAAGACTGTCCGTATATTCGTTAACCGCATTGTTGTATTCCCTTATGGTTATATACGTTCCACCGCTTTGCTTCATATTGTTGTATGTATCGGAAAGCTTCTTGGCGATTTTGTAGCTAACTCCAAGTTCCTGTTGAAGCAATGCAATTCTCTTCTTTGTGTTACCCTCGGAAGCAAGAATATTCTCAATTTTGGCTTTGGCTTGTTCAATTTTAATCTCATTGTCGGCAATCTGTTTAGCGTATGCTTCGCCTTTTGCCATAGCAACCTTCATATTAACCCAAGCCTCAGTCAGTTTGTCAACCTTATCCTTGTTCTTCTCCAACCATTCAGCATCAACACCAAGAGCACCAGCGACATTTACAATCTCTCGTTTCCATTCATCAGTTCCTTCCTTGCACTCTTTCAGTCTTGTAACACTGGCCCTTAATTGAACCTCCTGTTCCTTTACGGATGAAAGTGCTTGTTTCTCAAGGTCCAAAGATTGTTTTTGCAAAGCAAGTTTCTCTTTAAGAGTGTCGTTGTTTTCCTTGGATGCTTTGCGTGCTCTGACAACAAGTGCAACCAAACCAGCAAGAGCGGCTGTAGCGGCAGCTATCCATCCGATAATAGGAATGCTTTTGATAGCAGCACCAACGGCCTTGAGAGCAACAGTAAGACCACCAGCAGCAGTTGTAGCAGCGACCTCGCCAGCAGCCAAAGAAGCGTCACCAGCGGCAGCTTCAACGCTTGCAGCAGCATCAGCCTTCTTTGCAGCTATAAGAGTGGCAATTGATGTAGTTGTAAGTTTGGTCCATAAAACCTTTGCTTGTTGTCTAAGAACAGACTGTTCCTCCAACATATTGGCAATCTGATTGATAGCATTAAGACCTTGTTGGAGTATCTGGATTTTTGAGAATACGTTGTAAAGTTCCTCGCTTTCAATACCAAGAGCAGTCATACCAGCCTTAAGTGCTGTATAACTGTTAAGTAATAATTGTGCTCCATCAGTCAAAGCCTTTAGGTTTGCGTTATCCTTACCGAAGTTGGCAATAGACTGGCTGGCATCCTTCATAGCGTCATCCATATGACCAGCAGATTGTTTCATCTTGTCAAGTGTAGCACCAGTTTCGTCATACTGCCTCTTAAGGTTCTCAAGTTCAGCGGCTTGTTGCCTGTAATCTTCAGTATCAACACCAACAGTTTGTCCAAGTTCGGCAAGTTGTCTTGTACGTTCTTGGATAGTGTCACCCATCTGTCTGTATTGGAATTCAACAGTCTGGATTTCGGTCTTAATCTCTCGCATAGCAGTCTTCATAGGCACTGTACCAGCAAGAGCTTTCTTTATGGCATCCTCATACGAACCAACTGACCTTTGGAATCTACCAGAAGCCTCTTCTGCTTGCTTTAACTCTTCTTGTAATTGTCTGATTTCAAGCAGTTTCTTCTCACCAACACCGCCAATTTGTTCCCTATCAACTTGAGATAAAGAATCGTATTCCTTAATCAAAAGCTTCAACTGCGCTCTCATTTCCTTTAGAGAACCAGCATTGGCTTCTTCTTTCTGCAAGTTGGAATCAATCTCACTGCGGTATTCCTTTTGTGTCTTCTTGAGCTGTCTGATTTCAGCGTCATACAATTCAACTTGTTTCTGGGCTTTCTTGATACCCTCGTCAGATATGCTTGAATCTTTCAAGTCAGCGGCCCATTTGTTGCGTTCCAGTCTGAGTTTTTCAATCTCGTCCTGTAACTTTACAATACCGTTAACAGCATCCTTGTATGGGACATTAATATCTATTATAATTTCTTTTTTTTCAACGTCAGCCATTATAAACTATTCTGTCTAATTTATTTTTTGGAGTCCTTCTGCTATGGACTCGCTTATGCTGAAGAATATCTTTTCAGCTAGGTTCTCAACCTCTTCATTGATTACATTGGAGAATATGTCAGTACGGCCTCCTTCTCTGTAGAGTCTAGTACCGTTGTTCTTGATAAACTGTCCTACCATATACAGAGCAGACCTTTGTTTGGATTCCGTATCACCAAAACTACTCAGTATCCCTTTCGCTTTTGCCCAGTCATAAAGAATGTCTTGGAATTTATAAGGTATTCCGCCAGCTGGTCGGCCTTCTTCAACACCTCTAAAATACTGTCTTCCCAATATTCTGACACCAGTGTCGGTAAGTTCATATTCAAGACTTTCTTTTGTTTTGCCAGAAGCGGTAGTACCAGTGGAATCAAGGTTTTCTTGTATTCTGACTATGACATTTTCGGCCCATTCCGACAACATCTCGTCTAAATTGTGTAGTTCTATCATTTTTTCTTCATTTTGTTCTTCTGGTCCATTATTTTCTGGTATTGCCTTTCAAATTTGGCATCAGCGTTCTTTGAGTTAACCACTACAAGATAGTTGGTAAATGGTATCTTTTCAGCCTCTTTGAAAGAGTGTAGATGGAAAAACTCTGTCACTGTGAGCAAAATACGCTCTGGGAATGAAGGAAAATTGATACCCATTTGTGCTCTTTCCTCTTCGCTGGACAGTTTGAACTCATTTAACTTGAGATACTGGTCAATCTGTTCCATTTCTGCCTTGTATCGCTTGTATTTGCCTATAGCGTCATACAAGTAAGGTTCTTTGAATATCTCGTTCAGAAAATCGTCTTCCATAGACTGTATGAACTCTCCGCAGGTCATATCCAACAGAGGCTTGTCCAAAGGAACTTCATCACATTTCTCAACAAGTTCATTAAATTGCTCCTTTGACATATATGGAAGCACTGTCATTGTGAGCGTTTTCTCATCTATAACCATAAACTACTGCAAATTAATTACTTATTATTAGAAACAAGTACCAGATTTCTCTTCCAGTTCAAGTTCCATAACCACACCAGTCCTGTTTGAATCGGACCTTAGGAATGTGGATTTCAACGTTATTTTGTCGTTGAGTACTCTCAAAGAGCCTTCATCCATTACGTTTTTAAGGAATTCAAAGGCAATTTCTGACATTTTCTTGATGATTTTGTCTTGTTCAAGACCTTCAGCGTCAAGTTTTACCTCTTTTTGGAGGAATGCGACAAATACATTTGCTTTTTCTCTCTTTATGCCAGTTGTAAGGTCATAGACAAAGTCTGTGATTTGGTAGAACACAGCTGTAGGACTTGGCTTCTTGTTGTCAAGCTTTACATTTGAAGTGGCCATATCATTATATTGCCAAGAAGCAAGCTCACACTCTTCGTCATCAGTCATCTCTATCAATATGCCTCTCAACACATCGACAATCTTGAGATGTTCAACAGGTTCTGGAGGACAGATGCCATATTGCTGGCATTGGCAATCGTCATAGGATTCATATCCACACTCTTCCCAGTTATTACAGTCTGTACAGTCTGGAGGACAATCTTCACCATACTGTTGACACATACAGTCTTCGTATGATTCGTAGCCACACTCTTCCCAATTTGAACAATCAGTACAGTCAATTTCTGGATTGTACATATCCAAATCTGGATTGTAAACAAGTGTTTCTGAAATCTCGTCCCAAAGACCTATATGGCCGTTGTCATCAATAGCAGCCTTACCATCAAATACAACCGTTTCTCCGTCATATATGATAACCTCGTTAACTTTGGTCCAGTTTACATCAACATAGATGTTTGTTCCTACTGGGTCTGGTGTATTTGGTCTTGAATTTTGGTAGAGATATACATTGTTTTTGTTATCATAGGCATAAGTTGTCCCAAATGTAATATCGTTCCATACATTTTGCTCTGCTATACCCAAATTCAGTCCATTGTACTGGCCACAACCAAAATAACCACCGTTCATACCGCCTATAAAGAAACCTCCACCTAAGTCTGAATAATCAACAATTTGGTAATATCCAGCTATTCTTGCACAGTAGATTATGTTGTGGTTGTCAAATTTCTCGTTATATTTGATTCTGACAGACATATTAGTGCTTGTTATTGGAATACCAGTGTCTATTTTTGACTGGTCGTTCCAAACAGTGCTGTCATTATAATTTTCAGTTATATAATCCAAATATCTCATATAATTTAATTTTATCCACTTATTTGTTGGTTCATCAATAGCAGAACTCCAATAAAAAAGGAGGCAGTTACGCCTCCTTGTAGTATAAATTATGTTATGTTATTTAGAGTGTAATGACCTCACCGTCCAAATCTGTGTATTCATCGTTGCATTCATCGAATTTACCTATTGACATTGAGACAGTGAAATCGTTGTATGTACCAGCTGTAGGTGGTGTAGCACCAAAATCTATACCGACTTCAAAAGTGTTGTTGCCAACATATTCGCCATTTTCACCATCCATCAAATCGTTGGAAATACTAAAGTTCACTTCACCGTTAGCACCGTCTATACTTATATTATATCCATCATAATTTGACAAGTCATCGTCAAGTGTTATTCTGCCTATCCACCCATCGGCAGTTTCTTCAACTTCTATTGAATTAACTGTAGGGAATGTCAGATTGTCGCAGTTTCCAGTTACATTTGCATAGGTCCAGTTTCCAGATGTGATTACATTATCGTTGCCGTCAACTATCTCAAATCTTCCTCCATTTGTTAGGTCGTATGGGTCAGTGTAGGCGAAATCCCTAAACACTTCAGAATAGTTGTCAGAATAAGCGTCAATTATATCACTAATAACAAGTTCTTCACTACCATTGTCATCTACATATATGTTAAGCGTTTGTCCATCAATGCTTTGGAAAATCGTATCTGTACATTCAGCTGTAAAGTAGCAATCATAATTACCTTCACCGTCATCACTTGTAATTGTTACTGTTGGATTTAGCAATTCAATGTAGTCTTCTACCGTCCAACCAGAAGGAATACCGTCAATACCAGTTGTCCAGCTTGACATATACTGGTCTTTGGTGAAAGTACCAGTTTGTGCTACATCACGAAGCCAATTTGAAGTACAACTTGCTGCCGAAATATCTGTTGCAAGACAAGTTACACTGTTAAGGTTTGAACAGCCATCAAACATTTGAAAGTAACAATTAATTTCAAGAGTTTGTGCCATCAAATCTGGTGCTGTTGTTAATGATGTACAATAATGGAACATACTATAATAACAAGAATTAGCAAGCGTTGTGGCTGGTAATGATGGAGCATTAACAAGGTTAGAACACCCACCAAACATTCCCATATAACACTCTTGTGCAAGTGTCGTTGCTGGAAGTGATGGTGCTGTTGTTAAACTTGTACACTGCGAAAACATACTATAATAACAAGAATTAGCAAGCGTTGTGGCTGGTAATGATGGAGTTGTAGTAAGATTAGAACAGCGTTCAAACATACTGTAATAACAACCGTTAGCTAGTGTTGTTGATGGCAAACTTGGTGCTGTTGTAAGACCACTACAACCGTAAAACATATATCCATAACAGTGAGATGAAAGTGTTGTTGATGGTAAGCTTGGAGCAGTAGTTAGGCTTGTACAATTTTCAAAAAGACCGCACAAAGCATAATTAGAAGTAAGCGTTGACAAACCATTATTTTGCAATAGATATGTAACATCACCATCAGCTGCTATCTGTCCAGTCATTGCAAAATTAGTGAATGAATTATGGTCAGTTGCAAGAGTTTGGTTATTACCATAAACATAAAGCTTGTCGCCTACATTGGACAATGTGACAGCTGAACCATCCCAACTTGAAAAGTTAACTCCGTCAGTTGATTTATAAAGAGTAAGATTCAGTCCAGAAGGAACATTCAAACCCACACTTGAATTTGCTTGTTGTGCTGTGAAACAAAGCATATCTGGGTCAGTAGGAGTAGGAGGTGTTGTAGGCGGATATAGCAGACTTGTACCCAAATAAATGGCACTGACATCATTAGAACCGAGTTTTATTTTACCAGTACCAAGATTTGTTGAACCTAAATATATTTTTGAATTTGACATAAATTATTGTTTCTTCTTTATATTATTCTAAACACACAAGTCATATACCACTGTGACATAATTCGGAAGAGTGACACCACTCCAGTCGCTTCCATAAGGCAAGTGCAGTGTTAATGGTATATTACTGTTGTGTAATCTGAAATAATCACCTCTACTGTCATTTGATGGATTCAAATCTGGTGGTGTGGCTCCATAAAAATAAATATCAGTTACATTTGGAGGACAGGCGCCTTCATCCAGTTTTGTTGTTCCACTACCGTAAGTTATTTTGGTAATGCCAGTTGCACCATTCCAGCATTCTGCTTGGTCATAATCAAAAGAATCTGGTAAAATAACCTCTGTGATTTCAGGTTTATGGTGCCATCCACTGCCTACTGTTTGGTAGAAATCACAACTCCACTTTATCTTCCACCAACCATCGCTTGAATCGTATGTATTTGAAATGATGTAGTTTTTTGTCTCATTGTCTTCACATCTGAACCAAGTATCATTTTGGCCGTATGGTCTGAACGGATATATTGGTACGGATGTATTGTTTTGTTTATACCACACATAATCACTTGGTATTCCGCTTCCACAAGACTGTGCTGGTGTCGTTGTAGGTAATGCCCTATAAGCCAAATTGTTACCTATATACATCTTGTTTATTTGTGATGAACCTTCGTATGTCTTCTGTATATTTGAAGTGCCGAGTTTGTACTTGTTGACTGGAACAATGTTAGTATCGTCTTGAACTGGAGGCCCAGCGGTCCAAGTTCCACTTGAAGGAGCATAAAAGTTACCGCTTACCAAGTCTTTAAGACCAACTACACTGTTCTCTTCCCATCCAACCAGATTAACTCTGTCAACACCGTTATCGGTGATTTTGAAGTAGTATATACGGCCTTTAACTTGAGGATTGAATTTTGGTGTTGCTGGTATATTACAAGTGCCAGTTACAGAAAAAGTATGTTCATCAAACTTATATTCT